>VFQQ010000918.1_pt1 | contig 48470 bp, 37 predicted proteins | sample 3512341 | NCBI WGS metagenome assembly VFQQ01 (sample SAMN10412373, study PRJNA504923) | tailings metagenome | isolation source: Relicate 2 Philex TSF1 revegetated site | place: Philippines: Tuba, Benguet | collected 2017-08-29 | reverse complement strand
CGCTGCTTGTCCCAGAGACACCACCAAACTCATGCTATCTAGCGGATTGTTTCCTAATGCCCGTGGAGATAATCCGGAAAAACGACAACTCGGCATACGATCCCAACAGCGAGGCGCTCGGCGTCAGCAACTACGTCACCAACAACGAACTGCCTGCGACGAGCCAGTTTGGCGACACCAACCCCGATCCTGAAAACTTCCGTCTTCAAGCCAGAGTGCCGAACGCAACGACGAACTCGGTGCAGATGAAGCTGGAGGTGAAGCGTGATGGCGCCGTCGTCTCCACCACCAACTACACGCTCGACAAGAAGGACGGCGACTTCGTGCGCGGTCCGTTCTTGCGGCTTGTGACCGACACAAACGATGATGCCGAATCAGGCGACCAGACGATCTTGGTGAAGCTCGGCGACAAAATCAAAGTCAGCTACGACATCGCCGCTGGCAGCAAGGTAGAACAGGAAATTCAAGTTGGCCGCCCAGCCAGTGAGAGCAATAATGAACCTGACAAGCCCTGGAAACACGACATCCGTGAAGTGAAAGTCCGCATTGTCGCCGTGAAAGATGCAGCAGGAAACGCATGCATCACCGACGCAAAAGTGAACGAACTTGTCAATAATGCTAACGAGCGACTTGCACAGTCTGGTATTCGATTAAAGCGCACACAAGACACTGTTGAGGTGATTGAACCACCAAGCAAACCGGCTGACGATGTTGGCCCCGCATACACCTACGATCAGAATTATCGAGATGGTCACATCTCAGGCCACTTAACTTCACCGAGTGAGGATGAGATCGCTTTTTCTCTATCAAAAGATGGTGACTCCAATTCCATCGACATCTTTTTCGTCAAGCACATCGTTCCCGCAGTTGCGATAGCCTACTATTCGAGCCAGAACAAGACGGGAAACCCAGCCCTAAGCAACTTCATCGTCATAAGTAGTGATGCAGTACGTCCTTTCACTGTAGCCCACGAAATTATGCACATACTGCTCAATCAAGGGCACCGAAACCTCGAGCCATCCACTGCTCTCTTTTACAGTCCAACCAGCCAGTTCAAAACTACTGCCGGCAAGAAACGTATCGGACCTTATCCGCAATCGAAGACAAACAATGTCGGCGATGACGACACTACAACAATGCGAGCCAACGCTGAAACACTGCCATGACTAACAACTCGAAGATCGTGATATTGATCTGTGCGGCGGCAGTGTTCATTGCTGTAAGCATTTATGGCCCCAGATACCCTACTCATGATCAAGCAACAACGCAAAGCAAAGAGGTGCCACATCGGAACATGCCGCCACGCTCCATCTTGGCTCAAGCTGCGAATGATCAGATTTCTCACGAGCCAGTCGAATCCACCTCTGCACGGGAAGAAGTATTGAAAGTTATTGGGGATGGCTTGCGCTCTTTGGAAAACGAAGACAACGCTGAACGTGCCAGACTAGCGAAAACGGGCCATCTCGCGATGGAGTCGTTCCTCCAAAATTGGAATCCAGTCGGGAAAACGACGCATGAACTAAAGACTCTTTTCGGCATGGCAAAAGAGGAAAACGACGACTATTTGCTATATTCCTTCGACAATGGGAATTATGCGTGGCTGTATCAGTTTGCGATTCGTGATGGAAGGGTGGTCGAACTCACACGCCCATTGTCCGAGTGACAGAAGAGGGTGCGTGTTGACCTACAAAAGATTGATAAGGGAACGTGGTCAGGCAAAATTCCGCAAGGAAGTGTGGCACTTTCCATATCGCGCCAGCTCCGCACTTGTGGAAACCAACCGCCGTTCAGTGCGGGAAAAACGAAAACAGGCAACATCTTGACGTATGTGGTTCATGGGTCGAAAGTAGCACATGGCTCGCAGCATTCGCATTCAATCCGCCGGGGCATACTACCACGTCATGGCACGGGGAAACCGTCGTGAGGACATCTTTCGATGAGGACGACCGGCGCTTCTTTCTCCACACACTGAGCCAGGCATGCGAAATGACGGGCTGGCGGGTGCATGCCTGGGTGCTCATGAGCAATCACTACCATCTTTTCATCCAGACGCCTGAGCCCAATCTTGTCGCGGGCATGTCCTGGTTGCAAAACACGCTCACCCGCCGTTACAACGTGCGGCACCACAAGTGGGGGCGGCTCTTTGGCGACCGCTATAAAGCGGTGTTGGTTGAGGGCGATGACCGCTACCACTACCAGACGCTGATGGACTACATCCACCTCAATCCGCTGCGGGCACGAATCATTCTGCCGATGGCAAGGCAGAGTGTTCTGGACTATCCCTGGAGCAGCCTTGCGGGCGGCTACGCGCTGCCACCGAAGAAGCGGCCGCCATGGCTGGACGCAGAGGCCGGATTGAAAGCTTTTGACTTGCCGGACACGGTGGCTGGCCGACGCCGGATGGTCGAGCGTCTCGACCGGCGTGCGGTGAGCGAAGAAATCAAGCGTTGCGGTGTGCCGCCACAGTCGGAGGAGACGGATGCGCGCAGCAGCCACCTGAGGCGTGGCTGGTATTGGGGGACGCAGGCATTTGGAGAGGCGATGCGCCAACTGGGGCGACAACTCATGAGGAAAGGTGCGCCGGTCTCGCGAGCCTATAAGAGGCATGAAATTGTGAGGGAACATGGCGAGCGGCAGGCGGCGGCCTGGCTGGCGCGGGGCCTCAAGGCAGGAGGACTCAAAGCGGGCGGTCTCGGCAAGGTGAAATGATCGGACCCGAGGAAGGTGTTGCTGGCGGATCTGCTATGGCGGCGGACGGTGGTGTCGCAAGAGTGGTTGGCGGATAAACTCGGGATGAAATCGGCGGCAAATGTGAGCCAGCAGTTGCGGCGTCTAGACAGGAAGTCGGCAATCAAGAAGGCGCCGGAGGAACTGAAACGCTTTTTGGAGGAGACGGATGCCACAAACTCATGATTGCCAATATTTTGTCATATAGTTGCAGCCTGACCCCGTTTTTTGACCCCGTTTTTCCTCATTCGTGCCGGGCGGAATCTCAGGAAACATCAGCGAATACAGCGCGCTGGAAGTCTACCTATTTGATCAAGCACAATTCAACCCGTAATCGGTAAACATGAAACGTATTTCCCCATGGGTTCTCGTAACGGTGCTTGCATTAGCGGCGCTTCTCGCTCTCGTCTTGCTCTGGCGCAACACCGACCACGCCAAAGATCCTGACGAGGCAAAGAGCAAGACGGAGAATGTTATGCACAACGGATCGGAAAGTCCTGATGCTGCAAATCTCACGGTCTCTAGTGAAAGGGATCCTTCATGGAACGACAATCCAAGCTATTTTATCGTTGGCTACAAGAAAATGGGATCCGACCTCGAAGGATCGACGAACAAAATTCTGGAACATTTTTTTGGATTGCGTCTGCCCGCATCCGCAAGGAATTTTGGTCAACCAAGACACAACGAATTTCAAATGGACCCCGGCGATGCAGAAAAGCTCTATGAGGGCATTGTCGCTGTATTATCAGATCAAGGTCCCTACAAAGGAACCGGCATTTACTTCAACCCGGACAAGTGGAAACACGTCATATACGGAGAGACCATAGGCATGCCTCCGGGACACATGATCCCAAATCCAAAGGACGGCCCCTACAAAATCATCCAGTTTATGCCACAACTAGAAGGTAGGGCCAAAGAGGAAGCTGCTAGGCGAGATGAGCCACCCACTTATGAAATGCGAATCAATCTTGGCAACGGCTTCGCGACGATGTCTTTGTCGTCCTATGATTGAGAAGAAGAAAACAGGGGGACGGTGTGCAAAACTTAACATATAGGAATCCAGTGGCTCGTGCAACTCGCCAGCTCCGCACCGTGGACGGTAACCACGACACAATGCGGAGTAATGCGCAGCAGGCCGCCCCCCGTCGATTCCGACCGAGACGGCATCCCCGACGACAAGGAGCCGCGGAACGCGATCCGCATTGGAAACAGGGCAGCCGCAACGCGCAGCTGCAAGATGCGGCCGAGGATGCGATCCCAGGGCACACCAATCTGGAGCGTTATCTCAACAGGCTCGTTTTCGAGCTGCAATCCACCAATTAAGCAGACTTGAACCAATGAACAAGCATGTGATCCCATTCATCGTGGCCGCAGTCTTACTGCCCCAGAGCGGCTGCGGACCGCGCCCGGTCGGGGAGACCGGCAAGGCTGAAGCGGAGGAAGCCGCCCAGCCCGCGAACGGCACCTCCGGGCGGATAGATTACCCGACGCCGCCGCCAGGCATGCCTTTCCACGGCTCCGGCCTTCAGTATCTCGCCCCGGAAGAGGAAATCCGCGAGCGGCATGAAAAGCTGTTCATGAAACCCCTGCCAGACTATGGCATCGGGCTTGCGGGGTGGATGGCAGACGAGCGGGAGAGCAACGGCTCATCCATCTGGGCCTTTATTGTCCCCCAGAACAAGATCCAGGACTTCCGGCGTTACCTAGTGGAGCTCGGCGTGCCGGAGGAGTACCTGGACAAGGAGGCCGCAGTCGCCCACATGTCACGTCCCCTCAGCTGGAGGCCCCCGGACCCGCCAGCCACGGAACTGATCTTTTTGCGTAGCCTCGTCACCAAAGGAAATGGAAGGATTGCAGGTCTTGAGTATGTCGCCGACCAGACTTGGATCTACTGGCTAGAGAACCCGAACCTTGGGAACTTCTATCTCGAAATCTCCTTTGATCCCGTGACAGGGAATACGAAGTTTCATGAAACTTACCGTGACCGCCGTGCATCTGGGGATTTTTCTGAGTGAACCCTTTGCCAGGCGAGTATGCCAATCTATCCAGAGTGGACGGCAGATGCGGTCTGATCGACACGCCCGGCCAGGTCGGCGGCTGGCCCGCCCTGGCGACGGCTGCGCCCCCCGTCGATTCCGACGGGGACGACATCCCCGACGACAAGGAACCGCCGGAACGCGATCCGCATTGGAAACAGGACAGCCGCAACGCGCAGCTGCAAGATGCGGCCGAGGATGCGATCCCAGGGCACACCAATCTGGAGCGTTATCTCAACAGGCTCGTTTTCGAGCTGCAATCCACCAATTAAGCAGACTTGAACCAATGAACAAGCATGTGATCCCATTCATCGTGGCCGCAGTCTTACTGCCCCAGAGCGGCTGCGGACCGCGCCCGGTCGGGGAGACCGGCAAGGCTGAAGCGGAGGAAGCCGCCCAGCCCGCGAACGGCACCTCCGGGCGGATAGATTACCCGACGCCGCCGCCAGGCATGCCTTTCCACGGCTCCGGCCTTCAGTATCTCGCCCCGGCAGAGGAGGTGCGCGGGTGGCATGAAAAGCTGTTCATGAAACCCCTGCCAGAATATGGCGTCGGGCTTACTGGGAGACAGCGTGATGGGCGAGAGACCGGAACCTCATCAGAATGGGCCTTTATTGTCCCCCAGAACAAGATCCAAGACTTCCGGATTTATCTGGTGGAGTTGGGCGTGCCGGAGGAGTTCCTGGACAAGGAGGCTGCGGTCGCCATCATGTCACGTCCCTTCAGCTGGAGGCCCCCGGACCCGCCAGCCACGGAACTGATCTTTTTGCGTAGCTTCGTCACCAAAGGAAATGGAAGGATTGCAGGTCTTGAGTATGTCGCCGACCAGACTTGGATCTACCGGCTTGAGAACCCAAACCTTGGAAACTCCGAGCTCAAAATCTGCTTTGACCCCGTGACAGGGAATACGAGGTTTCACGAACTATACCGCGACCCCCGTGCATCTGGGGATTTTAATGAATGAGACCCGCAATCCACAAAAAGAAAAACAAGAAAGGGTCGCAAGAAAGGGTCAGGGGATGACGGGCTGTTGCCGCTGCGATCCGCTGACGGGAAAAAGGTGTCAGTGTGCAAAAAATTGACAAGATGGAATCGAGTGGCTCACGCAGGTCGCCAGCTCCGCGCCCTCCACACGGTGACTACGACACAATGCGGAGTAATGCGCAGCAGGCCGCCATCCGGCCAGAGCGCCGGGACCCGGCGGCCTGCTGTGCGCTCGCAAAAAAGCAATGGTGACCAAAGCAGACGTCTAAAGAGCGCCTGCTTTGGTCGCCATTGTTGCAACATTATAGACCGTCGGGGCCTGTCGCAATGCGTCCAGCGGGTCACCGGACGCGGCACGCGGGGAAGCGTGCTCTCCGAAAAGCCGGGACTTGCCATTGCGTTCTCTGCCTCATGCTCCGTCTTCTCCTCTCTCTTCTTTTTTGCGCCACCGTCCTCAACGCCGCCGATGCCGACGGCAAACTTCGCATCGTCGTCTTCGGCGCCCACCCGGATGATGCCGAGTACAAAGCCGGCGGCACTGCCATCAAGTGGGCGAAGCTCGGACATCACGTCAAACTCTGCTCCGTCACCAATGGCGACATCGGCCACTGGCGCGAGGCGGGCGGCGCGCTGGCGCAACGGCGTACCGCCGAGGCGAAAGCCTGCGCTGAGAAATGGGGTGTCACCTCGCAGGTGCTCGACATCCATGACGGTGAGCTGCTGCCCAGTCTCGAAAACCGCAAACTCATCACCCGGGTCATCCGCGAATGGCAGGCCGACCTCGTCATCTCCCACCGCCCCTGGGACTATCATCCCGACCACCGCTACGTCGGCATCCTGGTGCAGGACGCCGCCTTCATGGTCACCGTGCCGTACTTCTGCCCCGATGTGCCGCACCTGAAGAAAAACCCGGTCTTCATGTACTCCAGCGACGGCTTTGAAAAGCCCTACCCCTTCACACCCAGCATCGCCGTGGCCCTGAGCACGGAGGAGATGGAGACCAAGCTCGACGGCCTGCACGAACTCACTTCCCAGGCCTACGAAGGCGGCGCCCTGGGCAGTGCGGAGCACGTCGAAAAACGCGTGCCACCCGCCAGCGACGAAACCGCGCGCCGCGGCTGGTTGAAGCAGCGCTGGCATCTGCGGCAAAGCGGCGAGGCCGACAAGTTCCGCGCCGACTTGATCCGCTGGTACGGCGAGGACAAAGGCAAGGCCGCCAAGTTCGCCGAGACCTTCGAGCTCTGCGAGTACGGTCACCGCGCCACCGAGGCCGACCTGCGCCGCTTGTTTCCCTTCTTTGACTGACATTCGATCCACCGGCACTTCAATCGCGCCAGCGACGAACCGAAAGTGGCGCTGCGCCAGGGCGACTGGAAACTGCACGCCACCCAGGATCGCACTCCGCCCGCGCGCGAGATTCACACTCCCTGGCAACCTGTTGCACGGTTTTGAGACCCTTGAGCGCCGCAAGCGCCCCCCCCGGGCTTTGAACTGCGGGTCGTGCCTTCTTCGTTTCGCTTTCATCTGGGTGTTCTGGTGGTCTGTTGACCCCTCCGCCCTCAACTCAACCCAACTTGACCCCCGGCCCAATTTCCGTGGCACACCTTAACTTTTTGTCAAAATGGGGGCGGCGGACTGAGCTATTGGATCGCCTGAAGGCGGCATTGCAACGGTGGGAACGAGATTGCGCCGGCGGGATTGGCGGTCCACCAGCGTCGAAGATCGTGCATCGTTTGGCCGGACTACGTCACCCGGCGCAAAGGTGAAGTGAGGGGGCACGCTTTACTCCTGACCGTCCCCGCCCGCTGCGGGCGCGGGCCGGGGTACGCCGGCGGCGAGGTCGCGTTTCTCCTGGAGGCGGGCTTTGACGGCTTCTTCGATCTCGGCGTAGAGCGCGGGGTCGTTGCGCAGGGCGTCCTTGGCGGCGTCGCGCCCTTGAGCGAGTTGGGTGCCTTTGTAACTCATCCAAGAGCCGCGCTTCTGCAGGATGTCAAAGTCGAGCGCGAGGTCGAGCAGGGAGCCGACATTGGAGATGCCCTCGTTGTACATGATGTCGAACTCGGCCTCGGTGTAGGGCGGGGCGAGCTTGTTTTTGACCACCTTGACCTTGGTGCGGTTGCCGGTGACGGTGCCGTCGCTGGTCTTGATGGCGCCGATGCGGCGGATGTCGAGGCGCATGGAGGCATAGAATTTGAGGGCTTTGCCGCCGGGGGTGGTCTCGGGGTTGCCGAACATCACGCCGATTTTTTCGCGGATTTGGTTGGTGAAGATGGCGCAGGTGCGGGCCTTGGCGATGATGGAGGTCAGCTTGCGCATGGCGGCGCTCATCAGACGCGCCTGGGCGCCGACGGTGGAGTCGCCAATCTCGCCGTCGAGCTCCTGCTTGGTGACGAGGGCGGCGACGGAGTCGAGCACGACGACGTCGAGGGCGTTGGAGCGCACCAGGGTCTCGCAGATGCGCAGCGCTTCCTCGCCGGAGCTGGGCTGGGAGACGAGCAGCTCGTCCATGTTGACGCCGAGACGACGGGCGTATTGCGGGTCGAGCGCGTGCTCGACATCGATGAAAGCGGCGAGACCGCCGTTCTTCTGCGCCTGCGCGATGGCGGTCAGGGTGAGGGTGGTTTTGCCGGAGGATTCCGGGCCGTAAATCTCGACGATGCGGCCTTTCGGGAAACCGCCGACGCCGAGCGCCTGATCGATCAGCAGGTTGCCGCTGGGGATGACAGGGACATCGACAATTTTATCGTCGCCCATGCGCAGGATGGCGCCCTCTCCGAAGTCCTTTTGAATCTGCTGGATGGCGAGGTCGAGGTTGCGGGCGCGGGCTTCGGCGAGTTTTTGGGCGCCGCTGTCAGCGTTGTCTTTGGAGGAGGAGGGGCGTGCCATGGGAGGTAGGGATGAGGTTAGAGGTCGGATTGAGGAGGGGACACACCTATGAAAAGATGTTCGTGGGAACAAAAAAGAGCCTTTTGAGCGGTTGGTAAAGGAAAAAGTGCGGTTTTTTCCCAGTCCTGGCGGGGTGGCGGATTCAGCGTGCCACGGGTCTGGCGGCGATTTCAGCGAGCTGCCGCATCTGCTCCGGGGTGAGCGCGCGATTGAAGACCGCGACGCCTCCGATCCAGCCGGTGAACCCGACACTGCGGCCGCTGTGGATGACGCGCCCGATGGTGAACGGCCCGCCGTCGCCCACTCCTTTCGGCGCGTAGAGATCGTGCGGGAACCAGAAAGGGTTCGCTTTGAGCGCGGCGAGCTCGCGCTTTTTCACCGCGGTGAAGGCACCCGCCGCATCGCGACCGAGAGTGACGCGCACGCGGGTGAACTCGAAGTGTTGCAACTCAATGCGCTCGTCCTGCCGCTCGCTCGCGACTTCGATCCGCAGCGGCCGCTCCTCAGGCGGCTCGTAAAACTGCCCGTGGTCGTAGCCGGGGTCCTCGCCCTCCTGCAAGCCGGGTTGGCGATGCCATTGCGCCTGCTGCCAGCCGTGGGCCGGCCACTTGAAGAAGTTGTGCCGCTGCGGATGGTCGATCCAGAATTCGCTGGCCTGACCGTCGAGGTAAGAGGTGAGGGTGTTGGCGTCGTTGTCAAAAACGAAACCCATCACGCTCCACACGGCGTCGAGCTGGTCCGGTGGCGCGTCGGCCGGCGCGGTGGGCAGCAGCTCCGGCGTCACCGACAGGTTGCGCGCGTATTTGTCGCCAAACGACTTCGCGCCGTTCTCGGAGACATGCGCGGCGGAGGCGCCGTTTTTCGCGCCGAGCCCGGCAAACAACGCATACTGTCTGCGGCCTTGCTCGACGCGTGTGATCTCGCCTTTGTCCGATTTCAAATCAGTGCCTTCATGCCAGATGCCGGCGATGGCGTGATTGCCGCTCTCCCGGATCACCCAGGCGGCCATCGAAACCGAGGCGCCCGGCCCTTTGACATCGAGACCAGTGTCGTGCAGGCGCGCGCGCGGCATGACCAGACAGGGCCGGAAGGTGTCGTCGGTCTCGGGCCGAAGGCGCACGGCTTCGCCGAAAGGTCCGCGGCCAAGAAGGGGGAAATCGTCATTGGTGGCGGCGCGTCCCCGGCCCCAAAAGTCGCGCACATAATTGAGCGGCTCCAACCGGAAATCGTGCGCCGCACCGTCGGGTTGGTGGGCGGTGAACTGGCCGGTGGCGGGATCGCGCGAGACAAAGTCCCAGAGCGCGACAAAGCCGGGCAGGGAACGCACGAAGGCGACGCGTTGCGCGCGCTCATCGGCGCCGGCCTTCGTCAGCATCGAGGCAACCAGCAGCAGGGAGGCGGATAAAAGCTTCATGGTGGCAGGCGGGTTACTGTGACTGCCCGCCCGAAGTCAGCCACTTTTCTTTTTGCCCTTCGCTGCCTTTTTGCTCTTTTTGCCCGCCTTCGCTTTGGTGGCGGGTTCGCGGCCGAAAAAGTAATCGGGATAAGCCCAGCCGAGTTGTTTGCCGCTGGCCTTGGATTTGACTGCCTGGATTTCGGCCTTGAGGCGCTGCAAGTTCTTTTCGTCGAGCAACGGATCGCGGGTTTGCTCGCGCCACGTTTGCAGCGCTTGCTTCAGCTCGTCCAAAACCGGCTGGTGCGCGGCGTTGTCGGCGAGGTTTTGGAACTCGTAGGGGTCCGTCTCCAGGTCGTAGAGCTCGAAGCGTGGCGGCTGGCGCGAAAGCGCGAAAGCGGCGCGCACTACGGGGGCGGCCTGCGCGATTTCGGAGGTGAGATCGAGAGCGACCGGCGGTTCGCTGGCGGCGGCTTCTTTGGTGACCTGCCCGAGCGCGCTTTCGTAGCCGGGGTTGATTTCACCGGGCAGCAGGTTTTCGATCAGTTTGTGGCGGGCGGTGCGGACACTGCGCTGCGGCCAGAAATTCGTGGCGGCGGCATGGGTGTGGAATTCGGCGAAGAGATGCTCGCGCCAGGGCGCGGCGCCGGGCTGGAACAGGGGCTGGAGCGCCTGGCCGGCGAGTTCGGGCATGGCGGGCGCGCCGGCGGCGGCGAGCACGGTGGGCATCAAATCGACGCTGGAGACGAGGTCCGCGCGCGTCTGCGGCGCCACTTTGCTAGGCCAGCGGAGCAGCATGGGAATGCGCAGACCGCCCTCGTAACTGGTGCGTTTGCCGCGCAGAAAATCGGCGCCGTGATCGCCGATGTAAATGACAAGGGTGTTGTCCGCCTTGCCGCTGCGCGCGAGCGCGGCGAGCAGGTCGCCGACGAGCGAGTCGAGCCGGCTGAGGCTGTTGTAGTAGTCGGCGACGATCTCCCTCATGCCGGGCGGGTCGATGCCGATGTAGGGCATGGCTTTGACACCGGCGCCGGATTGCGGTTCGGCGGGAAGGCCCTCCACCTGCCGCAGCCAGGGCGAGTGGGCATCAGGATAGTTGACGCTGAGGAAGAACGGCTCGTCGCCGGCGGTGATGAAGGCCTCGGCGTGGCGGGCATAGTCTCCAAGATTTTTGCGCGCGAAGTTGGCGCCGGTGATCTCGTGAAAATCGAAGGGAAAAGCGGACTCGGGATTGACGTGCAGCTTGCCGATGAGGCCGGTGCGGTAGCCGGCGGCCTTCAAGTTGCGCGGCAAGTTCGGCGTGTCCTCGCGATACATGCGAAAGCCCCAGGTGGCGAGACCGATCTGGCCGTGCTGATGCGGGTAAAGACCCGTGAGAAAACTGGCGCGCGACTGGCTGCACCCGGCCTGCGCGACGAAGGCGCGATCAAAGCGGATGCCCTCGCCCGCCAGCCGGTCGAGGTGCGGCGTGCGCGCGCAGGGATCGCCATAGCAGCCGAGCTCGGGGCCGTTGTCCTCGGAGACGATGAGGAGAATGTTAGGTCGAGGCTCCGCTGTGAATGATGATTGATGAAGAAGGAATGACGAAGCAAATAGGGTTGACAGCACCGCCTGCCGGAGGAGCTCGGTGACGTGTTTCATGGCTGATTGACCCAGTCGAGGTTGAAGCGGGCGCAGGTGATGTCTTGATCCGCTTCGTAGAGGCAGAGCACGGCGCCGTCAGGGAGGATGGCGAGATCGGAGTAGGCGGCCTTGCCGGGATCGAGCACTTTGCTCACCGGCCAGGTCTTGCCGTCGTCGCCGCTGAGCTTGATGACGAGGTTTTCGCGCTTGCCGCGACCGGCGGGGATTTCCTTGCCGTCTTTGTCGAGGGCGAGCGTGTGCGGATTGGAGAAGATCAACACGCCCGTGGGATGCGCGGCGATGCTGGCCATGCAGATGGGCTCCCAAAGCTGGTCGTGAAACTCCGGTTGGCTCCAGCCCGTGGCGCCGTCGGCACTGGTGGTGAGGATTTTGCGGCTTGCCTGTGAAACGCTGCGGCTGACCAGCAGCACGCGCCCGTCGGAGAGTTCGGTGAGCATGGTTTCGTTGGGATCGCCAAACACGCTCTCGTTCGGCAGGGCCATGTCACCGGCCTGCCAGGTTTTGCCGTGGTCGTCACTGTAGATGGTGGCGGCGGCGGAGGGCTTGTGGTCGCCCACGGCGCCATAGGCCAGCCAGATGGGCACGACGAGACGTCCGCTCTTGATCTGGATGCCGTGGCCGGGACCGGTGGCGATGACCTTCCAGTCGTAGTGCTTGCGGAAAGGCTCGAAGGTGGCGGTGATTTCCACCGGCGCGCTCCAGGTGACGCCGTCATCCGTGCTGCGCATGGAGAAGCAGCGGGCGTAGTTGACGCAGTAGAGGAACTCGATGGCGCCGGTTTGGTGATCGACGATGGCGACGGGGTTGTTCACTGTCTGCTCGCGCTCGCCGCCCTCTTTTTTGCGCGGGTTGCCCTCGATGCGCTCCGCATGATGGGCGATGTGCTGGGAGGGCTGCCAGGTTTTGCCGCCATCGGTGGAGCGGCGCAGATGCACCTCGATTTCCCCCCAGTCGGAGCTGTTGTTTTTGCGCGCCTCGCAGTAGGCCAGCACGGTGCCCTTCGCCGTCACCACGATGCCGGGAATGCGGTAGCGGGCGATGCCGTTCATGCCGACGGTGAAGACTTCGGTTTTTTCCAGGAACGGTTCGGCAGCAAGCAGGGTGCCGGCCATGGTGAAAGCAGCGACAAAATTCTGAATGAAGGAAGGCATGACAGGAGGGGGTAAGAAAAGGCAGCATGGGGAACGAAAGCAGTGCTTCCCTGTTTACTGGTCAATTCGACGAACCATTGAGTGGAAAGCCTTTCACAAGGAGCGGACAAGACGATGTGCTTTCGGCCCGGCACCCCGTTCCGGACATACATAAAAGGCGGCAAAGAAGCGAATGCCTCCCTGCGCTCCTCCGCGCCTGCGTTCATCGCCTCCTTGGAACCGGCTCTGCTCCAGCCTGCAAGCTGAGGCGGTTGGCAAGCATTTGATCGAGTGTCTGGCTGAGCTCATTGCGGGTGTCCGCCTGCAAAGGCTGGGCCGCGGTGTTTTCATGCTCGATCCACAACGCGCCTTCGCGACGGACACCGGCAGGGTCGGTGTAGTCGTAAAGCTCCTCGGCGACAAGCTGCCGCGCCGGCCAGGTGACCCAGCGGGTGTAGCGATGACTTGCGGTGCGCAGGGAGTAGCCCATGAACTCCGGGGTGCGGGCGCTGAAGGGGCGGGCGAACTGGCTTAGCACGGCCGCGCGGCCCGGTGCCTGCGGATTTTCAAGCATCGGCACAAGGCTGCGGCCATCGAGGCCTTGCGGCACGGGCAGCGAGGCGAGGTCGGCGAGCGTGGGAAACACATCCACCAACTCCACGAGGCCCGCGGCGGCGGAGCCGGGCTGCTGGAGGCCGGGCACGCGAATCAGGAGCGGCACGCGGGTGTCACGCTCGAAGTTGGTGCCTTTGCCCCAGCGGTCCTTTTCGCCAAGGGCAAAGCCGTGATCGCCCCAGAGCACGACCAAGGTGTTTGGGGCGAGGCCGAGTTGATCGAGCGCGGCAAGGAGCTTGCCAATCTGCGCGTCGGTGTAGCTCACGCAGGCGTGGTAGCCATGGCGCAGCCTGCGCGTGGTGGCGGCATCGAGATGCTCGTTCTTCGGGATGTCGCGATAGCCGCCGAGTTCGCGGTGGCTGTGGTGGGCGTGCTCGGAGACCCCTTTCACTCGCTGGCCGTCATCTTTCAGTTCGAAGACCGCGGGGTCGTAGAGATCCCAGTAACGCTTCGGAGCGTTGAAGGGCAGGTGCGGCTTGAAAAAGCCCACCGCGAGGAAAAAGGGTTGTCCGTTGCTTTGCAGACGGGTGAGTTTTTCGACCGCGAGTTTGGCTAGCTTGCCGTCCGGGTAGCCTTCATCCGGCACGTCGGCAGCTTCCCAGGCCGCGCCTTTGCCTTCGCCCGTGGCATCGTCCAGCACGGCGTTTTTCCAGCCTTTCTGTTGTAAAATTTCCGGTTCGGCCCATGAAACGGGATCAAGTTCCCGTGCGTCGCCGCTGAAAACCTTGCCGAGCGAGACGGTGTGGTAACCGTGGTTTTTGAAGTGCTGGGGCAAAGTGACGAGATCCGGTTGCGAGTCGCGGAAGCGGTTCCGGTTGTGCCACACCCGCGTGTTGTCCGGCAGTTTCCCGGTGAGCAGCGACGTGCGCGACGGCCCGCATACGGCCTGCTGCGCGTAGGCATGGTCAAAACGGCGCGCCGTGGCGGCGAAGCGGTCGATGTTTGGCGTTTTCACCAGCATGTCGCCATAACAGCCGAGGGACGTGCGCAGGTCATCCACGGCGATGAAGAGCACGTTGGGGTGCTGAACGGCAGCGAATGACGAATGGAGAAGGAGGAATGACGGAAGAAGAAGCCGCAGGGCTGCGCGCAGTCCTGGAATTTCGCCTCGAGACCGCATCACCGCGCCCCTTTCACATGCTTCTCCAGCCAAGCGGTCATTTCGGCGAGGGCGTGGAGGATGGATTCTCTGGCTTGGTAGCCGTGGCTTTCATGCGGAAGCATGACGAGGCGGGTGGTGCCGCCGTGGCCGGCGATGGCCTGGTAAAGGCGCTCGCTCTGCATGGGGAAGGTGCCGGAATTGTCGTCCTCGGCGCCGTGGATCAGCAAAACGGGAGCTTTGATCTGGTTGGCGTGGGCGAAGGGGCTCATGCGTTGATAGATGGCGGGTGCCTCCCAAAAGGAGCGCGGCTCGGCCTGGAATCCGAAGGGCGTGAGGGTGCGGTTGTAGGCGCCGGAGCGGGCAATGCCGGCGCGGAACAGATCGGAGTGCGCCAGCAGGTTGGCGGTCATGAAGGCGCCATAGGAATGACCGCCGACGGCAATGCGTCCGCGCTCGGCCACGCCCATGGCCACCGCCTTGTCCACGGCGGCGGCGGCGCTGGCGACGAGCTGCTCGAGGTAAGTGTCGTTCGGCTCGGTGTCGCCCGCGCCGATGATGGGCATGGCGGGGCCGTCGAGGATGGCGTAGCCCTGGGTGAGCAGGTAAAGATGCGAGGCTCCAGTGGGACGGCTGAAACGGTTCGGCGAATCCGCCACCTGTCCCGCGGCGGCGGGATCGCGAAACTCACGCGGGTAAGCCCAAAGCAGCAGCGGCAGGGGGCCGTCGCGCGCGGGTTCGTAGCCGGGCGGGGTGAGCAATGCGGCGCTCAAGGGCAGGCCATCGGCGCGGGTGTAGGTGACGAGCTGGCGGCGCAGTCCGGCCAGTTCGGGAGCGGGATCGGGGATGTGGGTCAGCGGGGTGACGCGGTCCGCGGCGAGGTCGCGCACGAAGTAGTTTGGAGGTTCCGCGGCGGACTCGCGCCGGGTGATGAGGCGGCGTCCATCGCGCGACAGCAGGGCGACGACCGATTCATAAAAGGGATCCGCACATTGCCAGAGGCGAGTGGTTTTTCCGCTGGCGAGATCGAGGCGGTCGAGGAAGGGATAATTGCCCGCAGGGGAAGCGCCCTCGCCGGCAAGGAAGATGCCGCCGTCCTCGGCAAAGATCAGCAGGCGGTGACCGTTGCCCGCGGGTTCGGTCAAGGGGATGCCGGGATGGGCGTAGCGATCCTCCAGCGAGTGGTCGAAGACAATCCGGGGCGAGCTGCCGGGTTCGTCGGGCCGCGCCAGCCAGGTTTTGGTGCGGCTGCTGGTCTGCCAGGTGGAGCGGATCAGGGCGCTGCCGTCCTTGCCCCAGGTGGCGGAGGCGAAACGCTGATCCAGCTCAGCAAGCACAAGCGGCTCCCCCTGGAAAGGCGCGGCGAGCATGAGGACGCGGTCGCGCACGGCGGCGGTGGAGCGGGCGTCGCCACCGTCGGCGGACTCGGCCCAGATGAGGGTGGCAGAGACGTCGGCGCGCCATTGCACCTCGCGCGGACCAGGGTTCGCCATGTCGCGCCCGATGCGCGGCGGGGTGACTTCGGTGCGGTTCTCGATCTGGTGGACGCGCCGCCCCTGGCGGTCGAACACGGCGATCTCGCGGCCAAAGGTAGCGAGCGGCGTTTGGTAGCTGTAGGGGCGCTGGTAACGGGTGACGAGCAGGTGACTGCCATCGGGCGAGGGAACAAGGCTGGACCAAAGCCCGGCGGGCAGGACTGCCTCGATTTCGCCATCATCCACGGCCATGCGCACCCATTCGGAGGTGGCGTAGTGCTCGAAGACGGCCTCGTCATGCGCATTGGTGAGCAGGTCCTGGTAGGTGCGCGCAGGCTCCGCCACACCGGCGCTTTCCTGGATGACGGGACCGGTGGGCACCGCAGGCGGCGCGGGCGGCGCGCCGCGCCCTGGCGGGATGCGGCGGATGTAGAGCGAGCGGCTGTCAAAGTCCCACTGGACGGGATCGCCGAACAAACTGTTGAGCACCGGACCGAGGAGCTGGCGGACTTTGCCGCTCTCGCGCTCCAGCAGCCATAGCTCAATGCCATCGCGCGTGACACGGGTGATGGCCGCATGCGAGCCATCGGGCGACCAGACGGTGTCGCCGATGCGGAAATCGCCCGGCAGCTCGACATCCCGCCGCGCGCCGGTCTCGACCGCAACGAGCGCGAGGCCGAGGCCGTGAAGCGAGCGGCTGGGGCCGTTGGTGTGAGGATGGAAACGCAGTCCGGCAAGGCGCAGTTCGGGTTCCGCGAGGCGGGCAATCGGAGGCAAGCCCTCACGCTCCATGAGCAAGATTTCCCTCCGGTCCGGCGCCAGGCTCAGCACCGGCGGCGGCGCGGCCCCGACCATGCTCGGAATGGGATCAGGCGGCAGTTGATAAGTGGCGGGCGCGGCTGCGGCAGGCGCTGAGGTCATGGCGATAAGGGCGAGAAAAAAAGGCGGGCTCTGGGTGGAGAGACTCATGGCACCGCCAGTCATAGCACGCTTCCATCGGTTGGGTGAAGGGAAGTTACGCCTTGGAGGGAGGCGCTGCTTCCCCTGGACTGCGGCGGCCCCACTGACGCCGCACCCGGCCGACTTCATGCCAGCGGTGTAGCCGGCTGAAACGCTCAGGCACTTCATGAAACCAACTCTCTGTCCTTCACCGCCCACCTGAGCTTGGCGGGGGCGGCGCGGGGGTTGTTGCGGATTTCTTGGGCGCGGGGGCGGATGACCTCCTCGTTGATGGCGCTGAACAGGCCGCCGCGCAGACCGTCGCGGAAGAGGTGTTTGACGCGGCGGTCTTCCCCCGAGTGAAAGGTGAGAATGGCGACGCGGCCGCCGGGGCGCAGGCAGGCGGGCAGTTGATTCAGAAAGGTGTCGAGCGCGGTGAATTCCTCGTTCACGGCGATGCGCAAGGCTTGGAACACGCGGCGCACGGTGGCGGCGCGCTCGTCCTCCTCAAGGCGAGGCGGCAGGGTCCGGCGCACGGCTTCGGCAAGGGAACGCGTGCTGGCGTGATCGGTGCCGGCGAGAGCGCCGGCCAGCAGCGCGGCGTGACGTTCATCGGCGTTTTCTTCGAGCAAGTTTGTCAGTTTTTCAGCGCTGAGCTTTTGCAAAAGCTCGCGGGCGGAGAGTCCGCGCTGCGGGTTCATGCGCATGTCAAGCGGGCCGTCGTGCTTGAAACTGAAACCGCGGGCGGGGTTGTCGAACTGCATGGAGGAGCAGCCGAGGTCGGCCAGCAGCACGTCCGCGCCATCGCTCCAGCCAAGCTCAGCCAAAGCGCGCGACAATCCGGCGAAGTTCATGCGCCGCACGACCAGGGCGGAGTCGGGACAGCCGCTGGCGCGCAGACGCGCCTCGGTGCGCACGATCTCGATGGGATCTTGATCCAGCGCGAGCAGAGTGCCGCCGGGCTGCACCGCCTTCAACAAGGCGCTGGCATGACCGCCATAACCGAGTGTGCAGTCCACGGCGCGCTCACCCGGCTGCGGGGCAAGGACTTGCAGGATTTCATCGAGCAAGATGGGGACATGCTGTCCGGCAGGTGTTTTGCCAGAGGCGCGCACTTTGGCGATGGTTTCGGCATGACGCTCAGGGTCCAGCTCCTTGTACTTGTCCTCAAACCGGCGCGGATTTTTGCCCGAATAACGCGGACGGCGACGATGCGGCGCTGGCGATTCCGGGTCGCTCACAACTCGTTGTATTTGGCGTTGGAACCACGCGCCTTGGCGACGGGGTAGCGGGCTTCGTTGCGCTCAATCTTGTCCAGCATGGCTTGGCCGAGATCCACGCCGAGATTATGCGCCAGTTCAAACAGCAGGATGCCCACATCGGCCATCTCGTCCTTCAGTTCCGGCATCTTGTCCTGCACCCGCTGCTCAATCTGGCCCGGCTGCTGCCAGACGAAATGCTGCAGCAGCTCCCCCGCCTCCGCCGTGATGGCGACGGCGAGTTCCTTGGGATTGTGAAACTGCATCCAATCCCGGGCGTCGCGAAAGGCGCAGATGCGCGCAGTGATTTGCTCGATGGTCATGTCCGCACGATGCAGGGAAGCGGGGGCCGTGGCAATAGGCGGCTGCGACGCATTTGAGCGCGAGCAGGCTGACCTGGGGCTGCGCCTCTCAGCGGAAGCGGAAGGAAAACAGGTCGCACTCGAGCATCACGAAACGCAGGCGGACGGGCTTGCCGACAAGGGCGGAGAGATCGCCGGTTTTCCAGGTCATGACGTGCTCGATGATGGCAACGATTCCCATGCCGCGAATCTTCAGGCTGTCATTGCGTATTGGAGGTTGCGAGCCTCCACTGAGCGTCTGAGCGGAACCATGTCCCAGAATGAATTCACCCAATTTCCAAACGGCGCAACCTCCCAACCCCGGTGTGGGTAGCCCCGCTTTTGCCGCCCTAGATGCCCTCGCCGCCACGCTCGAAGGCGAACTGCACACGGGGGAACTCATGCGCGCGATTTACGCGACGGACGCCTCCGCCTACCAGGAAATGCCGCTGGCGGTGGCGATTCCGCAGAGCAAGCGTGATTTGGTCGCCCTGATCCGCTTCGCCAATGAGCATCGCGTCGGCCTGATCCCGCGTGCCGCCGGCACTTCGCTGGCGGGCCAGGTCGTCGGCAGCGGCATCGTGGTGGATGTGTCGCGCCACTTCACCCGCATCCTGGAAATTGACGCCGCCAACGCCTGGGTGCGCGTGGAGCCAGGTGTCATTCGCAACGAACTCAATTTCGCGCTCGCCGCGCACGGCCTGTTTTTCGGACCGGAGACCTCCACCCAGAACCGCGCCATGCTCGGCGGCATGTTGGGCAACAACTCCTGCGGCTCCAACTCGGTCCGCTACGGCAGCGTGCGCGATCACATTCTCGAAGTCACCGCCCTGCTGCACGACGGTTCGGAGGTGGTGTTCGGTCCGCTCGCGAAGGAGGAGTTCGAGGCGAAGTGCATGCTGGGTGACACCGCCGAGGCCCGACTCTACCGCCACATCCGCAACTTGCTGGGCGACGCCGAAGTGCGCGAGGGCATCCGGCGGGCATTCCCCAAACCCGCCATCCACCGGCGCAACACCGGCTACGCGCTCGACCTGCTGATGGACGCGGCCTGCTTCGATCCCGCCAGCGGCAAACCGTTCCACTTTGGCAAACTCATCGCCGGCAGCGAGGGCACGCTTTGCCTGGTCACGGAGATGAAGCTGCACTGCGACCCGCTGCCGCCGCCGGTGCTGGGATTGCAATGCGCTCATTTTGACACGGTGCAATCGGCGTTGCGGGCGGTGGAGTTTGCCCTGATGGAGGACTGCCATGCCTGCGAGTTGATTGACCATTTCATCCTCGAATGCACCGAGCGCAGCCTGGAGCATCGCGAGAACCGTTTTTTCCTCGAAGGCAAACCGGGGGCCGTGCTGGTGACCGAGTTGCGCGGGTACACGCGGGATGAAGTCCTGGCCGGAACCCATCGCATTGAAGCGCGGATGCGCGAGGCGGGCCTGGGTTATGCCTGGCCGGTGCTATTTGGCAACGACGCCAATCGCATCTGGGATTTGCGCAAGGCCGGACTCGGACTCATGAACAACGTGCCGGGTGATGAAAAGCCTGTGGCGGTCATTGAAGACACGGCGGTGGCCGTCGAGGACTTGCCCGAGTACATCGCCGAGTTCAATCGCCTGCTTGACGAGCGATTCGGCATCCAGTGCGTTCACTACGCGCACGCCGGCTCGGGCGAGATCCACTTGCGGCCCGTGCTGAATTTGAAGACCGAGGAGGGCCGCCAGGTCTTCCGTGCCGTGGCGGAGACCGTGGCGGATCTGGTGAAGAAATATCGGGGCTCACTCTCCGGCGAGCATGGCGACGGCCGGCTGCGCGGCGAATTCCTTGGGCGCATGATCGGCGCGGAGAACCTGCGGCTGCTGCGCGCGGTCAAGGCAGCCTGGGACCCGAAGGGCATCTTCAATCCCGGAAAAATCGTGGACACCCCGCCGATGGACTCCTCCCTGCGCTACACGCCGGGGCAGCCAGCGCGCGAGATTGCCACGTTCTTCGACTGGTCGGAGACACTCGGCGTGCTGCGCGCCGCGGAGATGTGCAACGGCTCCGGCGACTGCCGCAAGACCCACCTGTCCGGCGGCACCATGTGCCCGAGCTACATGGCCACGCAGGATGAAAAAGACAGCACGCGCGCGCGGGCGAACCGTCTCCGGCAGGTGCTGACCGAATCGCCCAAAAGCAATCCTTTCGACGACGCCAGCCTGGCCGAGGTGCTCGACCTCTGTCTGTCTTGCAAAGGCTGCAAAAAGGAGTGCCCCTCGACGGTGGACATGGCCAAGCTCAAGGCCGAGTTCCAGCAGCACTGGCATGACGCGAAGGGCGTGCCCCTGCGCTCGCGAATGATCGCTGCCTTTCCGGCGTCACAGCGCATCGCGTCCAAGGTTCCTTGGCTGTGGAACGCGGTGTTCGGCACTCCCTTCGTGCGCAGGCTCGCCAACCGCTGCGCCGGTTTTCATCCCGAGCGCACCATCCCGCTGCTGCCACGGCAGACCTTTTCCGAATGGTTCGCGCGTCATGTCCCCCACGCCAAAGCGGGCAGCAGCGGCAGCGTCTGGTTCCTCAACGACGAGTTCACCGATGGGAGCGACGCTCATATCGGCATCGCCGCGGTCGAGTTGCTGGAGGCGCTCGGTTACGCAGTGGAACTCGCGCCCATTTCCATCAGCGCCCGCACCTGGCTCTCGAAAGGATTTCTGCGCGAGGCCAAAACGATCCTCAATGCGAATCTGCGCGCCTTGAATGACTCTGTCACCGAAAGCCAACCCCTGCTTGGCATCGAACCCTCCGGCATCCTGACCTTCCGCGACGAGGCGCTCAGCCTTTGCAGCCCAGAAAACCGCGAGACCGCCCGCCGCCTCGCGCCGCATTGTCTGATGGTGGAGGAATTTCTCGCCAAGGAAATCGACGTCGGACGCATCAGCCCGAGCCAGTTCACACAGGCCAAGCGCACGGTGCATTTGCACGGACATTGTTTCCAAAAAGCCCTCGCCGGCACCAGCGCCACGGTGAAGGCCCTGTCCCTGCCCGCGAACTATCGCGTCATCGAAATCAAAAGCGGCTGCTGCGGCATGGCCGGCTCGTTCGGTTATGAAGCGGAGCATTACGCGCTGTCACGGCAGATCGGCGAGTTGGTGCTCTTTCCCGCCGTGCGGAAGACCGGTGAAAACGATCTCATCGCCGCCCCCGGAACCTCCTGTCGTCATCAAATCCACGACGGCACCGGCCACTTCGCGAAGCATCCCGTCGAGATTCTGCGGGACGCTCTGGCGGAGAATGCGCCTTTATAGCGGAAGCTCGTGGGATTTGCCGTGAGAATTTCGAGCAGAGTCAATTTGGACATCGCCTTCACGGCTGAGGGCGCTCGCCGGGAGCGGGCTGGGGACGCTGGGGGTCGTATTGGGCGCGCGCGGGATCGTAACGGGGATTGGGGACGGGCATCTGGGCGCCGACCGCCGTGCGCCAGGCGTGGAGACGGGCGCGCAGACGGCTGGCGGTCTCGGGCTGGCTGGCGGCGAGGTCGTTGGACTCGCTGATGTCGGTGCTAAGGTCGTAAAGCTCCACGCGGTCGTCATCGTGGAACTCGATGAGTTTGAAATCGCCGGAGCGCAGGGCGCTGTAGGGCATGGCGCCGCCGAGCTGGTAGTGCTGGTGATGCGGGTAGTGCCAGAACAGCTCAGTGCGTGCGGGGGCGCCTTCGCCACGCAAAAGCGGCAGCAGGCTGACGCCATCCTGCGGCGCGGCATCAAGCCCGGCGGCGGCGAGCGCGGTGGCGAAGAGATCCATGGTGATGACAGGCGTGGCGCTTTCGCTGCCCGGCTGCACCACGCCCGGCCAGCGCACGATGAGCGGCACGCGCACGCCGCCTTCATTAGCGGAGGCTTTGCCAAACCGCAGCGGCGCGTTGCTGGTGGTGGCCTTGGTGATGCGGCCGCCGTTGTCGGAGGTGAAGATGACGAGGGTGCGCTCGCTGAGGCCGTGGGTGTCGAGCGCGGCGAGCACGCGGCCCACGGCGGCGTCGAGGCTTTCCACCATGGCGGCATAATGGGCGTTGGCATGGCGCAGACCGGCGCGGGGTTTGCGCTGGTATTTGGCGATGAGATCCTGCCTGCCCTGGATGGGCGTATGCACGGCGAAATGGGGCAGGTAGAGAAAGAAGGGGCGGTCACGCCAGTTGGCGATGCGCTGCGCGGCTTCTTCGCCGAGGCGGTCGGTCAGGTATTCGCCCTCGGGACCGTCAGGCAGGTTCGGGATGCCGTAGGGCGAGTGATAGGAGGGCGGCGCGGCTTTGTCGCTGCCGGCGAGGTTGAGGTCAAAACCTTGCAGCTCGGGTGAGAAGCCGTCGCCGCCCAGGTGCCATTTGCCAATGCTGGCGGTGGCGTAACCGGCGGCTTTGAAGTGCTCCGCCAGGGTGATCTCCGCCAGCGGCAGCTCTTTGGTCCAGTCCGGCGCGAGCAGCTTGGGATTGTCCGGCATCATGCCTGGGCTCCAATCGGTGAGGTGAAGCCGCGCGGGATACTTCCCGGTCATCAAGGCCGCACGCGTGGGCGAGCAAACCGTGCAGGCCGAGTAAGCCTGGGTGAAGCGCATGCCCTGGCTGGCGAGCCGATCCAGATGCGGCGTCTCATAGAGGTCGCTGCCGAAGCAGGCGAGGTCGGTCCAGCCGAGGTCATCGGCGAGGATGAGGACGATGTTGAGCTTATCCTTGAGTTTTGACGACTCGGCGGCGTGTGTTTGAAAGGCGCAGGCGCAGAGGAAGAGAAACAGCACAACGAACTTCATGACGAAGTTCATTGAACGATGGTGGCCTCGCGTTTCTTTTTAGAGCCGCGGGCAGGGGCGTTCTGCGCGGGCAGAGATTGAGCGAGCTCGGCGATGACGGGGGCAAACTCGGGTTTGGTGGCGAGGTTATGCCATTCGTTGGGATCGGTTTCGTGGTCGTAGAGTTCCTCGCCGCCGTCGGCGTAGCGAATGTAGCGCCAGCGTTCGCTGCGCAGGGCGTGGTTGCCGGGACCGTGCGTGGTGAGGGCAGGCAGGCTCCATTCGAGTACGGGATTTTTGAGCAGCGGCACGAGGCTGCGGCCTTCGAGCGTGGCGAGGGCGGGCAGAGCGCAGAGTTCGTTGAGCGTGGGGAAGAGATCAAGGGTGCTGACGGGTTTTGAGGTGCGGGTGCCGGGCCGGGTGACGCCGGGCGCGGCGAGGATCATCGGGATGCGGGTGGAGCGCTCCCAGAGGGTAAACTTGTGCAGGTGCTGTTTTTCGCCAAGGTGCCAGCCGTGGTCGGACCAGAGGACGATGATCGTGTTCTGCGCGGCGGGGCTGGCATCCAGGGCATCGAGCAGGCGGCCAATGAGCGCGTCGGCAAAGGTGATGCTGGCGAGGTAGGCCTGCACGAGTTCGCGGTGGCGGTTTTCTGCGATGACGAGTTCGTAGTCGCCGCGACGGTTGGCGGCCATTTGCTTGCCCGCTTCGGGCAGGTCGTCACAATCGTCGTCCTTGATCGGCGGCAGGATGATTTGGTCCTGAGGATAAAGGTCGAAGTATTTTTTCGGCGCGTAGAACGGCAGATGCGGACGATAGATGCCGGCGGCGAGGAAGAAGGGTTGCTGGGGTGGTTGCGCGAGGTGTTGTGCCGCCCACGCGACCATCTGGCCGTCGCCCATCTCGGCGTCTTGTTTGTCCCACGCGCCCCAGTCAAACTCGCTCGGGTTTTGCGGTGGTTTGGAGAAGGCGCGCACGGCTTCGAGGCGATTGAGCGGGAAGCCGGCAGGCCAAGTGAAGTTTTTCACGTCGAGTCCGCGCGCGAGTTGGTCCTGATAGTGGCTGTCGAAGACCTGATCGAAGTAGTCGTGCCAGTCGCTGCGGCGGTTGAAGCCGGGCATGTGGTGGTTCACCTTGCCGCCGCCGATGACGTGGTAGTCGTTGGCCTTGAAATGCCGCGGGATGGTGGGCACTTCAGGCAGGGCTTCAGGCCATTGGGTTTCGTTCCCATAAATGCCGGTGGAGGAGGGACGCAGGCCGGTGAGGGTGGCAACCCGGGAGGGATTGCACACAGGCGCGGCGACGTGGGCATTGGTGCAGAGCAAACCGCGGCGGGCCAGGCGGTCGATGTGCGGTGTCCGCGCATGCGGATGACCGCCCAGGCAGCCCACCCAGTCGTTCATGTCGTCCACAATGATCATGAGCACGTTCGGCGGCGGCGCGGCGGCGGCGGGAAAGCCAACGAAAGCAGAGAGGAGAAGCCAGCCGAGAAGGCAAGAACAAGCCCTGCGGCGACCCGAATCCCTGATTCCCGTCGCGTTGTCTGGAATTGATCTTTTTCTTTGCATTCAGATATTTCGTAGGCCACCCCTGCTTTTTGCAAGGAAATCCACTCCGTCTCACTCAATGAATTCGCCAAAATCGTTTCTGACGAGTATCCACAACGACCCGCAAGCGCCACCCAGAGGGCGGAAAAAAACGGCCAGGCAACCCGCACAACCTACATGACTGACCGAACTCGCACAGAAACCGTTCTCAAGGACATCGATATTCCCTTCGCCAGGCTGGTCGTCATCCTGCTCAAAGTGATGCTGGCCTCCATCCCCGCGATGATCCTGCTCTATGCCATCATCCTCATCGGCACGCTTCTGTTTGTCTTTGTTTTCGGCGGCGGACTCGCGGCTTTGAGCGGCCTGAAAGGGTAGCCGGCGCGGGTCGTGCGGACATTTATTCGGGCGTGGCGGCGGCGGGTTCGCGGCCGCCAGGGAGGCCGGAGACGCCGGCGGGCAGTCCGCGGCTGGCCCAGGTGTAGCCGTTTTCGCCATTGTGGACGAAGGTCATGGCGATGCCTTCGATGCTGTCATTCTGCTTGCGTTTGGAGCCGTCCGCATAATACCAGCCGCCTTGCAGCTCGCTGACTTTCAGCGCGACGGGGGCGGTGGTGAGCTTCAACTCCTCGTTCTGCCGGATGGATTCGATCTCAATCGTGCCCGGTACTTTGCGCAGCACGGTGGCCGGCCCGTCGGGGGCGTTGTAAAAGAGATTGTACTTCAACGTCACGCCCTTGAGGTCCGCGCCGGAGCGGTTGCGCACTTTCAGATGCATGACCCAGGTCTCCGTGCCGGTCTTTTCCATGCTGCCTTTGGTCACGGCTTTGTCCGTGCGCTCCTTGCTGGTGCCCACGTCAAAGAGGTACTTGATGCCGGCGGGCTTCCAGGCGCTCAGGTAGTCGGCGTCTGCCTTGATGAAGCGCTCCAGCGGCACTTCCGCCACCGACCCGTTGGAAAGCTTCAAGCTGGCAGTGCCCTCCGCCACATGCACGACTTCCGCCACCAACTGGCGTCCATCCGTGCTGGTGAAGGTGCGCGGCTCCGCGTGACCAGGCGGGGAGACAATCCATGCGAGCGCCAATACCGCCATCGAGATTCCACGTGTCTTCATGGTAACAGGAGAGGTTGATTGCACGGCCCAGGAAGGCCATTCACGCTTTTTGATTAAACGACTTCGCGCTTTGAGTCAACCACGGGATTACGCGCGCGCCTGACGAGTCGCTTGGTTCGTTTGCCTGACCACGGCTTGCTGTGCATGACCATCGGCGGGCGTTGCGTTTTGCCTGTCTTATGTGCGTGCTTCCCTCCACCTCGCTTCGCGTGACGCTCGGCGCTGTCCTCCTCGCCTGCTCCTTGGCGCCTCTCGCGGTGGCGGCGGAGCCGGTCACTATCGGCTCGCGGCTGGAGCTGTTTGTCGATGATTTTTTGATCGAGAGGATGGAGGGCGCGGAACTGCGGCTGCATGCGCCAGTGAAGGCGCCGCGCGCGAAGTCGCCCCTGCCGGAGCGGCACATGGTGACGGTGATCAAGGACGGGGATCTGTTTCGCGCCTGGTATCGCGGCACTGACCCGGAATATAAAGGGGAGCCGCACAGCGGCAATGCGGGGGAGATGATCCACTACGCGGAGAGCCGGGACGGGCATGAGTGGACTTTTCCGAACCTGGGCCTGCACGAGATCGCGGGCAGCACGGAGAACAACGTCATCCTGGCAAAGCTGCCGCCTTTTTGCACGAATTTCATGCCCTTCCTGGACGCGCGCGCAGGGGTCGATCCGGCGGAGCGCTACAAGGCGCTGGCGGGTTACCCTGGGCCGGGGGACAAACGCGGGCTGGACAAGCCGGGGCACGGCCTCTTTGCCTTCGTCTCGCCCGATGGCATCCAGTGGACGCAAAAGCAGGAGGCGATCCGCTATCACCCGCAATGGCGGCACGCGTTTGACTCGCCGAATGTGGCTTTCTGGTCGGAGGCGGAGCAGCTCTACGTCTGTTACTTCCGCACCTGGACGGAGGACCGGCGGCGCAGCGTGAGCCGCGCCACCTCGCCCGATTTCAAAACGTGGAGCGATCCGGTGGACATGGCGCCCAACCTGCCGGGGGAGCATCTCTACACAAACATGACCGCGCCCTACTTCCGCGCGCCGCATCTCTACCTGTCCACGCCGACGCGGTTCATCCCTGGTCGGGGCAACGCGCCGGCCTATGACACCAAGGATGTGAATGTGACGGACGTGCTTTTCATGAGCACGCGCGCTGGTGCGGAGCGTTACGACCGGACTTTCACGGAGGCGTTCATCCGCCCCGGCCTCGATCCCGCGCGCTGGATCAACCGCGCCAACTATGTGGCCAACAACATCCTGCCAACCGGGCCGGAGGAGCTGTCCATCTACCATCGCAGCGGCGACCGCTACACGCTGCGCCCGGACGGGTTCATCTCGGCGCACACCGGCAGCGCGGAAGGGGAGATCATCACGAAGCCGCTCGTGTTTGCAGGCGCGGAACTCGTGCTCAATCACAGCACGAGCGCGGCGGGCGGCATCCGCGTGGAGATTCAAGACGCTGGCGGCAAGCCGCTGCCGGGCTTCGCATTAAAAGACGCGGTGACGCTCTACGGCGACAGCCTGAGCCAGGCCGTCGAGTGGAAAGGCAAACCGGACCTGGCCGCGCACGCAGGCCAGCCGGTGCGCCTGCGCTTGGTGATGAGCGAGGCGGATGTGTTTGCGTTCCGTTTTCAGGGGCGGGATTGAGTGAACGTAAAAGCGCCAGCGAACTAAAAAAGGCATTGAGGAGGTTTGGCGATTCCGCTATCACGTCATCGCCATCTGGGGAGCTTCATTCGCCGCCAGAATTTATCTGAACCCATACTTCTTTAATCCCATGCTTATCTGGTCTGGTCGCGGCATTTTGATCCCTCTCTTTGCATTGGGAGGTTTCCTGGCGGGTGGTGTCTTCATCAACCTGTTCACGAAGAACAACGATACTCAGCTTCTTGCCTCTTTGTGGGGAGGAGTGTTTGCTGTTTGGGTGTTTGCGCTGACGTTGGGCAAATCTTCCACACAGGAATTGGTTGATCCCAAAACCGGCCAGCTTCACCGTATCACGAAGTCTCATACCTTTTTCTTTATGCCCGGCACCGTATTCGCGGTATTCGCCACCTTGGCGGCCATTTTGATCACCTTAAACACTTTTCTTGAGGATGAAAAAGATGACAGAGACCTCTCGTCTGCCGCGGTAAGCGCAGGCGCGGCCTCCGGTCAGCAGGTTTTCGACGCGGCCAACAGCAAAATCACCTCCAACCGCAACGGCTCCTACCACGGCAACACCCCGGAGGCGCAAAACCTGGCGCGAGCGTTTTCCTCCATCGCAAAAGGCCTCAGGGATCAAGCCATCGATCGCGGTAAAAGCACGGTGTCCTTGAGCGGCGGCGAATTTCTGACCTATGCGCATGTGACTCCGACGCGCTGTGTGTTTCTGGTCCATGTGCCGGAACTGCGCAAGTTCAGCAACGATGCCAAGGAGACCATGGCTGAAATCGCCTGGATCTCGGCGCAAAAGGTAGCGGCTGATTTGAATCCTGCCCCTGAGACGCTGGCGGTCGGCATTCGCGGCGCCCTTTTATACGATCGCGTGCTTTCGGGCGTGCTGGTGAATGATCCTCAAAACTTCCGCGACGGCATTCACAAAGAGATAACAGGCACTTCTTCCAAGAATTTGCTGGCGGCTTTGTTTATGCCGGAAGCCGCGCCGGTTGCGGCCACGCCCAAAGCACCACCTGCCCCAGCCGACGATGGGGCCGCCGGAATCGGTTCCTCTTCAGAACAGCCAGCGGTGGAGGAATCAACCCCGTCCGGGGTACCGATGAACAGCCCTCCCCCCCCTTGAAGGCGCCCGCTGAGAGCGAACTCACCCTGCCCACGCCGATGCGTGACTGGACCGATGAGAGCGGTCGCCCGCTGCGCGCGGCACTCCTCCGCAAAGTGGATGAGGCGGGCACTGCTGGCGAGTTCCGGCGCGAAGATGGAGGAATTTTCACGGTGCCAGTTGATCGCTTCAGCGAAGCGGATCAGCCCCTCATTCGCAAGTTGTTCACTCAGTGACTACCCCGGCAAGGCGTGAAAACGCCGGCTTGTTCACTGGTCACTTCTGAAAGACGGGCTTGCAAGCGAACGAATTGGATTGTGGCCTGCCACCCGTGGTGGTCAATCGCCCATGCTTTTTCAACGCCCATTCTTGATCTGGTTCGCAGCACCGCTCCTCACAGCGGGGGCGGCGGAGGATGGTGTGGTTTTTTTTGAGAACGAAGTGCGGCCGTTGCTGGTGAAGCATTGTTACGAATGCCACTCCGAGGAGTCCGGCAAACAGAAAGGCGGTCTGCTGCTCGACCGCCGCCAGGGCTGGCAAGAGGGCGGCGACGCCGGTCCGACCCTCATCCCCGGCCAGGTCGAAAAAAGCCTGCTCATCCACAGCCTGCGCTACCTCGACGAGGACCTGCAAATGCCGCCGAAGTCGCGGCTGCCGGACGCGGAGATCGCGGTGTTTGAAAAGTGGGTGGCCATGGGCGCGCCCGACCCGCGGGACGCGGCGCTCGCCGGTGCCGCCCGCAAGGGCGAAATCGACTTCGCCACCGCGCGCCAGGGCTGGGCCTTCCGGCCGCATCAGCAGCCGGACGTGCCGCTCGTTCAACAAACAGATTGGCCGCGCTCGGAGGCGGATGCGTTCATCCTCGCCGCGCTGGAGCAAGCCAACGCAAAGCCCGCAGCCGATGCCGATCCAGGCGTGCTCGCGCGTCGCCTGCATTATGATCTGACCGGTCTGCCGCCCGACGCCGAGGAAGTCGCTTGCTTTGCCGCCGACTTCAGCCGCGATCCGCCATCCGCGATCCGCAACCGCGTCGAGCAGCTCCTCGCCAGCCCCGCCTTCGGCGAAAAATTTGGCCGCCACTGGCTCGACCTCGTGCGCTATGCCGACTCCAATGGCGGCGACCGCAACTACACTTTCTACCAGGCCTGGCGCTATCGCAATTACGTCATCGACGCCTTCAACACCGACAAGCCTTACCATGACTTCATCGCCGAGCAGGTTGCCGGTGACTTGATGGAGGCTCGTGACGAGGAGGAGCGCCGCTCCAAACTCATCGCCACCACCTTCCTCGCCCTCGGCCCGAAGATGCTCACGGAGCGCGACAAGGAGAAGCTCAACCTCGACACTGTGGACGAGCAGATTGACACGCTGGGCCGCGCCTTTCTCGGACTGACCATCGGTTGCGCGCGTTGTCACGATCACAAGTTCGATCCCTTCAGCCAGCGCGACTACTACGCCCTGGCCGGTTTTTTCCGCTCCACTCAAGTCGTCATGGGCACGCGCAACGGCTGCGTCAACGTCGCCAGTTGGGTGGAGCAGCCGCTGCCGCTGCCGGAGCCGCAGTTGACCCAGCTCAAGACCCGCGTCGAACGACTCGAGCTCGCCATGCGGCTGAAGGTCGAGCGCGACTTCATGAAAAAGGTCGGCGGCAAAATGTCCCTCGACAAACTGCCGCTCGCCGGTGTCATCGTGGACGAGAGCGACGCGGAGTTGGTGGGTGATTGGAAAGCGTCCGGGCTTTCATCCAATCGCTTCGGTGAAACCTACATCCACGACGACCGCAAGGACCGCGGCCAGAAGCGTGTGATTTTCCGCGGCAGCCTGCCTGAGACCGGGCGCTACGAGGTGCGGCTGGCCTGGCCCGGCAAGAGCAATGGCGCCACCCGCGTGCGCGTCACCATCGAAGCTTTTGATGGTATCCACGAGCTGTTCGTGGACCAAACTCAAAAGCCCAGCGTTGGCGGCTTGTTCCAGCCCCTTGGCCAGTTCCAGTTTGAAAAAGGCGGCCGCGTCAATGTCATCATTCACAACGAGGGCGCGGACGGATACGTCTTTGCCGATGCCGCGCAGTTCGTCTCCGTGCATGACTTGGAGCGCGAGGCCGCGGCCTTCGCCATGGCGGAAGGCCGCGCGCCCGGCGACCCGCTGCTGATGATGGACAGCGCCGATCTGGCGAAGGAGCTGACAAAACAAATCGAGGAGCTCAAGGACGCCGAGCTGGCAATGGCGCCGCGCGATGCCGCTGACACGGGCGATCTAAACCTGCGCGTGCGTGGCGAGCCGAACCAGCTTGGACCGCTCATCCCGCGCGGGTTTCCCACCGTGCTTTTTGAGGGCGCGCCGCCCGCGATTCCTGCCGGCTCCAGCGGTCGCCTGCAACTGGCCGACTGGCTCGCCAGCACCGACAACGCCCTGCTCGACCGCGTCATCGTCAACCGCGTCTGGGCTTGGCTCTTTGGCCGCGGCATCGTCGCCACCGTGGACAACTTTGGCGGTCAGTCGGAGCCACCAAGTCATCCCGAGCTGCTCGACCATCTCGCCGCGCGTTTCCGTGCCCAGGGCGGCTCCATCAAAACTTTGGTCAAAGAGCTGGCCTTAAGCCGCGCCTACCAAGTGGCCGCCGAGAGCGACAGCCCGCTGGTCCGCGCCGATCCCGAGAACCGCCTCTTTGGCCGCCGTGCTTACCGCCGCCTCAGCGCGGAGGAAATGCGCGACAGCCTGCTCATGCTGTCCGGCGAGTTGCGCCGTGATCCCGCCGCCGCCACCGCGCTCGACTTTGGCGTGGACCTCGACAAACCGATGAATCTGGACAGCGAGAAACGCCGTGCCGTTTATCTGCCCGTGGCGCGCAACAACATGCTTCCCGACTTGGAAATCTTCGATGTCGCCAACCCCGAAATGGTGTCCGGCGACCGCCCCCTGACCACCGTGCCGACACAGGCGCTCTACCTGCTCAACAGCGATTTCATGAAGGAACGCGCCCGCCACATCGGCGAGCGCGGCTACGCCCAGCCGGACCCGGTTGAGTGGCTGTATTTGACGATCCTCGGGCGCGCGCCCAAGCCGCACGAAGCCGAGCGCGCCACCGGCTTCATCGAAGGCGGCAGTGATCGCGCCGACGCGCTTAACGACCTCGCCCACATCCTGCTCGCCTCGACGGAGTTTTTGTTTTTGGAGTAGCAGGCAGGCGCAACGGGCTTTGTCGCGGTAGCAGGCGTGCAAACGAACGCGCGCATTCCCGCCCCGCCCTTTCGTAGCGGCCGGCACGAGACGGCCTTACGCTCTTCGAAGCCATCCCACTGGCCTCGTAGCGTCATGCTAAGCCGGATTGAGCGCAGCGAAAAGACAGCAGGCGTCCTTTGACTTGATTGGCGAAGAACCGGCTACTTTGCCCACCCCGCCGGCTGGGTCCAGGCTTTGGCGCGCTGGCCTGGTTCGATGGGGTTTTTGGGAGCCTTGCTGGAGGTGACCACGGCGCGGATGTAGAGTTCGTCGCCGGTCAGGGTGTAGCTCGGTGTGAGCGAGTCGCTGCTGGCAAGCACCGCGCCGACGTCCGCGGAATAACGCAGGCGGTAAGGCGCGTTGTCGCCCTCGGGTGTCGGCACTTTTTCCACGGCGCGGTCATAGCCGCGACGGGTGCCGATGAATTGGGTGGTGTAGGTGGCGCCGTCCTCGGGTTCGATCTCAAGGCTCAGGGTTTTGCTTCCTTCATCGAAGCGCACGTCTTTGAGCGCCACGCCGCTGGAGGCGTAAAAGTCGCCGCGCTGCATGGCTCTGATAATGGCGTTGGCGTTGAGTTTTTCGGCGCGCACCATGACCCAGCCGCGCCCCGGTGAGACATCGCCGCCGTGATAGTTGTGAGAGTCGTCGGTACCGACACCGTAAAGGGGCGGCGCGTTCAGTTCGGTGATGCGGATGGTGTTGGCGATGTCCCAAAGCCGGTCCATGGAAGAATCGGCGCGGTCGGGATGACCGTCGTTGTAAACCGAGGGATGGCCGTTGAAGACCTCGAAGAATTTGTCCTCCACCACATAAGCGATGTCCTCCGGGGTCAGCGCCCACCGGAAATTCGGATGGTTGAGGTGGGCGAGCACCGGCTTGCCGCTGGCGCGCGCATGCTCGGCGATGGCGAGCAGGTTGGCGCGCAGGACTTCGCGCACGGTGGCGAGGTCCTTCACCGGTTTGATGACATCCGAGACGTTGACCGCATTGATGTGAACAGGAACGGAATTCATGCCGGCGGTGACCTCCTCGGATTCAATCATGAGGAACTGCCCCGGCTTTTCAAAGAGCGGTCGATACTCCTCAAAGGTGCGCAGCCGCACCTCCTGCTTGCCCTCCGGGCTGGTGCGGGTGACAACCCAGTCGGGGCCGAAGCGGTCCAGGTACTTGTCCATGACTTTGCGGCCAATGCCTTTGCGGCGCTGTTCCACGGCTTGGATGTCCCACCAGCGCTCGCCGCGGGCGAGCACGTTGTGGTCGGACATGCCCAAAAACTGGTAGCCGTTTTTGACATACCAATCGGTGATCATCTCCGGAAAGTCGTCGCCGTCACTCCACAGCGAGTGGGTGTGGGTGTTGCCTTTGAACCATTGCGGCTCGGCGACGGTCGGCAGCGCAAGGCCGCAGAAGAGGAGCGGGAGAAAGCGTTTCATGGTGCTTCAAATAACGCTCGCACATTGGCAATATAGCGATGGTCTCTGCCATCACTCACACAGAGCGGAGTGCGGTCTGCCAGCCGGAAAAGTGCGGCGACCCCAGGCGACCTCTGTACCGGCGGTCTGTGACCGTCGCTGGTTTTCCCGCAGCGGCCCCGCTTGACCGAGAAAGTGCGACGGTCATAGACCGCCGCTACAGGGGACTGAGTCCGGTGTCGGTGACGGCGAGAGTCGCTTCATCAAGACCGGGCAGGGGAATGGCATCCCCCGGCTGGTAGATGTGATGCGCCTTGTAAACACCGTTGGCGGGTTGTTGAAAGACTTGCACCCAGTTTTTGAGGCGGTCGATGACCCAATACTCCGGAACGCCGTGCGCGGCGTAGAGATCGTGCTTGGTGCCGAGATCGAAGGCGCGCGAGCTGTCGGAGATTTCGATGGCGAGCAGCACATCCTGCGGACCAGGATGCGCGTCGGCGTAAAAGTCATCGCGCCAGCGGAGGATCGAGAGGTCCGGTTGCGGCTCGCTGTCGTCGCCAAGGCTCATAGGGCGGCCACACGCAATGATCACCGTTTTGGGATAGGCATCGTGCAGCGCGTTGGCGAGACGGTCGGTGATGGCGCCATGCCAGGGTCCAGGTGGCATTATGTTGACGATTCTTCCATTGATGAGTTCCACCCGGTCATCAGGACCAAGAATGCCCGCCTCAGCCATCGCGTGGTATTCGCGGCGGGTGAACAGGCGCGGCGGCGGCGCTTCCTTGTCTTCGACTGAGGCAGCGATCAGCATGATGTCACTTATAGCCCATGACCGGCCCCGGTGCAAGGTCAGCGGAAGCTCTTGGCGAAGTCGTCGGAGCTGGCCTTGGGCTTGACCACGGTCTTTTTGAAGGTGCTTTTCTCGCCTTTCTCGATGAGGATGCGCTCGTAGTCAGCGGCGTCCATCGGCAGGTGGATGGTGGCGTCCTTCCAGGCGGAAAGCAGGATGGCATTGGCCAGCTCGACGCTGCGGATGCCTTCCTCGGCGGGAGAGAGCAGCTTCTCGCCTTTGAGGATGGCGTTGGTGAAGTTCTGCAGGATCTCGACGTGCTGGCCGCCGCTGCTTTCGACCGGGATATGGATGCTCCAGCTTTCCGGCATGGTGAAAGCGGCCTCGGCGGTCATGCAGAACTCGCTCATGGGCACGCGATTGCGCTGGAAGTGGATGGTTGTGCCGTCGGTGACGGTGAGGCGGCCATTCTCGGCGGAGATTTCCAGTTTGTTGACGCCGGGTGCCTCGCCCGTGCTGGTGACGAAAGTGGCGGTGGTGCCGTTGTCGTAGCGGAGGACGGCGGTGACGTCATCCTCCACCTCGATCTCATGGAAGCGGCCAAACTGGCAGAAGCCGCGCACTTCCTGCGGCATGCCGAACATCCATTGGAAGAGATCGAGATTGTGCGGGCACTGGTTCATCAGCACGCCGCCGCCCTCGCCCTTCCAGGTGCCGCGCCAGCCGCCGGTGGCGTAGTAGTAGTTGGTGCGAAACCAGTTTGTCACCTCCCAATGCACACGACGCACCTGGCCGAGCTCGCCGCTGTCGATCAGGTCCTTGACTTTCTTGAAGGTGGCGTTCGTGCGCATGTTGAACATGGCGGCGAAGACCTTGTTTTTGTCGGTGTGGGCGGCGATCAGGCGCTCGCAGTCGGCTTTGTGAACGGAGATGGGTTTCTCCACGAGCACATGCAGGCCGTTTTTGAGGGCTTCGATGCCGATGGTGGTGTGGGAGAAGTGGGGGGTGCAGATGAGGATGGCGTCGATGTGGCCGGAGTGGATCATCTGGCTCACATCCGTGAACGGCTGCTCGCCTTCCAATAGCGCCGGCAGGGTGCCCACGCTTTCGCAAAGGGCGGTGACGCGCAATCCCGGCACTTTGCCCGCGCGGATGTTGTGAAGGTGGGCTTTGCCCATGTTGCCGAGGCCGACGATGCCGAGTCTGACGTTTTGCATAGAGACCGTCAGGCTAGCGGGCTGGCACGGCGGGTCAACCGGGACTTGCCTAGCTATTTGACGTTCTCCCAGCGCCCGGATTTGGCGCTGCGCAGCACGGTCTCGCAAAGCGCCACCTCGTAGTGGCCGTCGGCGGCGGTGGCGAAGAGGGCTGGGGTCTTTTTGCCGCTGGCGATGTGCTCGTACACGGCGCGGTAGTGCATCTTGTGGCAGTCGGAGAAGCCCTCGGCGTGACCGCCGGGGTAGTCGGTGAAGCCGGCGACGTCCACATCGAAGCCGGGAGTGTTGCGCTGGAGGATTTGATTGGGCTGGTCGCGGCGGCCGTGGATGATCTCGTTGGGCTGCTGCAAGTCCCACTGCACGCTGCCCTGGGTGCCGTAGATGCCGAAGTAAAGACTGCACTTCCAGCCGGCGGCGACTTGGGACACGGCGCAGTTGGCGTGCACGCCCTCCGCATGGCCGTGCTTGGCCTTGCCAAAACGCAGCAGCACACTGGCGAAGTCCTCGGTATCGACCTTGAACGGCTCCAGCTTCTTCGGCGCGGATTTGGAGAAGGTTTGCACCTCGCCCTTGGGGCGCAGGCGGGTCTTGTGAAAGGTCTCCAGGGTGGCGAGGACTTTCTGCGCCTTGGCGCCGAGGATGAAGGAGACGGCGTCAATCCAGTGGGTGCCGATGTCGCCGACGGCGCGCAGCTTGCCGCCCTCGGAGGCGAGCAGGCGCCAGTTGTAGTCGGTCTCTTTGAGCAGCCAGTCCTGGAAAAAGTGGCCCTGCACATGGATGATGCGGCCGAGGTCGCCGCGCTGCACCAGGGCGCGCATTTGCAGGATGGCAGGGAAAAAGCGGCACACGTAATTGACCGCGAACACGCGTCTGGACTTGCGGGCGGCCGCCACCACGCGGGCAGTCTCGGTACTGGTCATGCCGAGCGGCTTCTCGCAAATGACATGCTTGCCGGCGGCAAGCGCGGCCAGCGACTGCTCGACGTGGGCTTTGTTGGGGGAGGTGACGTGAATCACATCGATGTTCGGGCTGGCCAGCATGGCGTCGAAATCGTAGTCGCCGTAAATCTCGGGGATGCCCCACTGCTCCCCGCAGGCCAGCGCCCCGGAGGTGGAGCCGCAGATGCCTTGCACGGTGACGCCGAGACGCTTTAGGGCCTCGATGTGCACGGGAGCGATGAAGCCGGTGCCGATGACACCGGCGCGGAGGTGGTGGAGGGGGGTCATGCGATGGAGGGGTGAAGCCCGTGGGGGCCGTGTTCACGGCATTCGCCAAAAAGAGGGCGAGTCGGCAGCCATTCCTTAACCAACAAAGGGCCAGAATTTCAATGACAGAATCATGTTGAGGAATGCGACAAATCATTGCCTTATAGAAGCAAGCGGGGCGTTGTCAGTGCCCGCGCCGCCAACGCCGTCTGTCAAGCAACCCTGACCCTGACTCCCATGCATCAGCCACCCAGGTCCATCCTTGCCGCCGTGGATTTTTCCACGGGTTCACGCGCCGCGCTCGCGCACGCCGTCCGTCTTGCCACCCTGCATCAGGCCCGCCTGCATGTGCTGCATGTGATGGACTCGCAAGCCATCGCCGTTCTGGCCGACAAACGCGGCGAGTCATTCGAGTCCGCCGCCGCCCATGCGCTGGATGGCGGGCGCAGGGCGCTGGACAACTGGCTCGCACAGACAAGAATGCCCGAGCACAGCGAGGTTGAAATTCTCACCGGCGCACCGCTGCATGAAATTCTGGAGCAGGTGAAAAAACGCGGGGCCGACCTGCTCGTGGCCGGAGTGGCCGGCGCGGGAGAAGCCGCCGGCGCCGCAGGCTCCGTCTCCGGCAAACTGGCGCGCAAATCACCTGCGGATGTGCTGCTGGTGCGCCCGGAGCATTCCGGCAGCTTTCAAAAGGTCGTGGCCTGTGTGGATTTCTCGCCGCACTCGCCGCGCGTGGCGGCCGCCGCGCGCGAGGTGGCGCTGCGCGATGGCGCGGAGGTGGATTTCCTGCACGTCTGGTCATCGAGCGCCGCCATGCTGTCGCTGGCGGCGGGATATGGGGAGGTTTTTGTGGATATCGCCGGCATGGAAAAGGCCGAGCACGACGAGCAGCAAAAGAATCTGGCCGCGCAACTCCACGAACAGGTGAAGGGGGCCGCGCAGGGCATACGGGCGCGCGAGATCCTGCGTGAGGATGCCAAGGCGGGCCAAGGCATCGCCGACCATGCGCAGGCTGTCTCGGCAGACCTCATTGTCATCGGCGCCCTGGGCCGCACGAATCTGCGCTACCTCCTCCTCGGCTCCACCGCCGAGCGCCTGCTGGTCCGGCTGGCCAGTTCGGTTCTGGTCATCAAACCCGGCCAGGAATGACAAGCCGCCCGGTTCTCCTTCATCCCGCATTGCCATCTCCCCAGCTTCCTTTATGACCTCCGAACCTGCCGACAGCACTCCTTCCATCTCCGCCACGGGAGACGGCGCGTCCTGGGACGTGCGCCGCCTCCTCGTGCCTGTGGATTTCACGCCCGCGTCCCTGCACGCCATCCGCCTGGGCGCGCGCATGGCGCGCAAGCTGGGCAGTTCCGTGAGCCTGCTGCATGTGGTGGACTGCGGGGTCTTCAACCAGGTGAACCAACCCGCCCTGGAAAAGAACAGCGAGGAGGTGGTGAAGGAAGCGGAGCAGCAACTGCAAGCCCTGGCCGAAGCCGAGCTTCAGCAGATCACCCATGAGGTGAGGGTGGCAGTGGGCAACCCGGCGGAAGAGATTCTCAACACCGCCGAAGCCGCGGGTTGCGATCTGATCCTCATGGCCCTGCATGAATACAAGGGCGTGGACCGCGTGCTGCACCGACACACGCTGCGCGGGGTGGAAATCGGCGCTCATTGCCCGGTGCTGACCCTGCATTGCGATGAGGCGGGTGAAATCGAACCCAAGCTCTGGAAAGGCACCGCCAAATCTCGCGTGGGCGAGTGGGTGGGCAAGGTGTTCTTGCGCGCGTTTGCCACGCCCAATGATTGACGGCCGATCCCCACCCCTGCGCGCTTATGAGAACCGCTGTCTGGACCGCCTTCTGGCTGCTTTTCCTGCTGCACCAGGACTTCTGGTGGTGGGCGGATGACACGCTGGTGCTCGGTTTCATGCCTGTGGGGCTGGCATGGCACGCGGGGTTTTCCGTCGCCGCCGCGCTGCTTTGGCTGGCAGCGCTAAAATTCGCTTGGCCGTCGGAAATCGAGAGCTGGGCCTCGTCGGGGGAAGCGCGCTGAATCACCCCAGCGAAGGAGCGTTACCCGGCTTTGCCGCCGCGCGCCAAGCCGCCTGAATTCATGGAAAACACCACCTTCGTCATCATCCTCGGCTACCTGTCCCTGCTCATCGTGCTGGGGCTGGTGAGCAAGCGTTTCTCCCGCGGCACCAGCGCGGACTTCTTCGTTGTCAGCCGCACGGTGGGGCCGTTTCTGCTGCTGATGTCCATCTTCGGCACCACAATGACCGGCTTCGCGCTCGTGGGGTCCACTGGCAAGGCCTACTCCAGCGGCATCGGCGTTTACGGACTGATGGCCTCGTGGTCAGGACTGATCCACAGCGCAGTCTTTTTTCTCATCGGCATCCGCCTGTGGGCGGCCGGCAAGCGCCATGGTTACCTGACGCAATGCGAGTACTTTCGCGAACGCTATGAGTCGCCCCGGCTGGGCTACATGCTTTTTCCGATCCTGGTGCTGCTGGTCATCCCTTATTTGCTGGTCGGCGTGATTTCAGCGGGGAAATTTTTGCAAGGCGCCACGGCGGGTCTTTTTCCGAGCGTCTTTCCCATGCCGGAGCTCGCGCTGCCGGAGGGCGGCAGCCGTCCGCACCCGCTGCACGGCAGCATCCCTGCACAGTGGGGGGGGCTGCTCATCTGCCTGGTGGTATTGTTCTACGTCTTCCTCGGTGGTCTGCGCGGCGCGGTTTGGGCCAACACGTTCCAGACCCTCGTTTTCATGCTCAGCGGCATGGTGGCCTTTTACCTCATCAGTGACCGGCTCGGCGGGCTGGCGGCGGCGTCGCAGCGTGTGATGGAGAGCGACTTCGCCCGCCCGCGTCTGAGCCGGGAGGGGTCGATTGGCCAGTTGCAATTCTTCACGTACTGTCTGGTGCCGCTTTCGGTGGGCATGTTTCCACACCTGTTCCAGCATTGGCTCACCGCGCGCGGGGCCAAAAGTTTCCGACTTACCGTGGTGGCGCATCCCCTCTTTATCATGATCGTCTGGCTGCCGTGCATCCTCATCGGCATCTGGGCGGCCGGTTATCTCGGACCGCTGGGGCCAGGACAAAATCCAAACATGGTCCTGGGCCGCATGGTGGGGGAGCTGGTCCATTCGCCCGTGCTCTCCGGCATCGTCGCGGCGGGCGTGCTGGCGGCCATCATGTCCAGTCTCGACTCTCAGTTCGTCTGTCTGGGTACCATGTTCACCAGCGATGTCGTCGTGCGCCTGAGCCGGCGCCCTCTGTCGGATGAAACGAAGATCCTGATCGGGCGGGGCTTCATTCTCGCCATCGTGGCGCTCACCTACGCGCTGGCGATGTGGTTGAAGGACAGCGCGCATGTCTTCGATCTCGGGGTGTGGTGCTTCTCCGGCTTCGCCGCGCTTTTCCCCATTGCCTTTGCCGCGGTGTACTGGCGGCGCTCCACCAGCGCAGGAGTGTGCGCGGCCATCGGCGTGACGGCGCTGAGCTGGCTGGTGCTGTTCTACCGGGACATGATCGCGGAGAAACCGCCCGGTGTGGAGGAACTGCTCGTTTTCGGCATGATGCCTGTGGCTGTGATGTTTGCGCTTTCGACCGCCGCGCTTGTCACCGTCTCCCTCCTCACTCCTCCGCCTTCGCAGGCCACACTGGCGCGTTTTTTCCCAAGCCAAAACAAGGGGTGAACTGGCGCGCCGAAATCCGGCAAGAGGCGGGACCACTTCCGCACGAGGTCGCGACTTGGTTGCTTGACGGTCCTCTCTTTGGCGTCCTCCCCCTGGCCTGCCACGTTATAGGGCGCTCTGCGCTCCCTCAGGAGCAATGACGATCCGGGCGGCGGCTTCGCCGACACCAAGAAAACAGAGGCGGGCGAATAGGTGCGGCGGATGGCCGCTCGAAGTCCATGGCGGTGGCAGGCTGATGGTGTCGGGCCTTGGCGCATGGCGCAGTCGCGGGGCGCTCTCCTGCTTGAAGGCTGGGAATGGTCAGCGCCGTCGCAGGGCGTTCTCCTCATGGCTTGCGCACGAGCGGAACCTGCGCCAGACTCCGCGCCCGCGACATGTTTGAATCGCTCTATTTGTATCTTTACCATCTGGAACCGGAAGGCGGCCTGCCGATGAAGGGCACGGGCATCGTGCTGGGCTTGGCTTTGCTTGGAGGCCACCTGTGGGCGCTGCTGAAGCCGGTGGAGGCGCAGCGCTTTTTGCGCGGCTTTCCCCGCAACTACGCCTGGGGCGCGGCGCTGCTGAGCATCGGCTTTGTCTGGAGCATGATGATCATCCAGCACATGGACATGGGCGAGTTCTTCCACCTGCGGAGATGGTTCATGATCATCGTGCCGGCGGGTTTTGTCGGGGTGCTCATTTATGTGAAGGAATTTCTCTCCGTGCGCGCGCTCGGCGGCTTGCTGCTGCTGGCGGCGGGTCCGGTGCTGGCCTCGGCTTTTTTGCAACCGCAGTTCAGCCGCCTGCTGCTGCCGCTGCTGGCCTACGCCTGGATTGGTGTCGGCATGTTCTTTGTGGGCATGCCGTTTTTGATGCGCGACTGGGTGCAATGGGCCACAGGCAATGCCGCCCGCTGGAAGTTGCTTTCCCTGGCGGGCGTGGTCTATGGCGCGCTGCTGCTGGTGGTGGCGATGGTGGATTATTGAGCCATGCCCGCTGCGCGCGTTCTGGTCATCCGCGGCGGCGCCATTGGCGATTTCATCCTGACGCTGCCCGCGATTCGGTTGCTGCGGGAGGGCATCCCGGGCTGTCATCTGGAGGTGATGGGCTATCCTGGCATCGCGCAACTGGCGGTGACGGCCGGCTTGGCGGATACCGTGCGGCATCTCGGGCATCAAGACATGGCGCCCTTGTTCGCGCCCGGCGCGCCGGTGAAAGACGAGATTGCCGACCACCTGCGCTCCTTTAACTTGGTAGTGAGTTATCTTTTCGACCCCGACGGTCATTTTCGCGGCAATCTGGAGCGGCTCGGGGTGAAAACGCTGGTCGAATGTCCGCATCGCGTGCAACCCGGAGCAGGGCCGGCGTCGGCGCAACTGGCGAGGCCGTTGGAAAAGCTGGCTTTCTTTCTCGATGATCCGGCTCCTTGGATCGGTGATGCGAGGGACCGCCCGCCTGAGCAGAGCCAAGTCCCGTCCAGATTTCTACTGCATCCTGGAAGCGGTTCGACCTCCAAGAACTGGCCTCTAAACCGCTTTCTACAAGTGATGCACCATCTCCGGGAAACGCAACCCAATGCCGAACTCATCCTGCTTACGGGCGAGGTGGAAGAAGCACGCGGCGTTTTGAGCGAGCTGCAATCAGAGGACTGGCGTGCGTTGCGGTGCGCGCACTGGCATGGGTTGCCGTTGAACGAATTGTACATCCGGCTCATCAGCTTGGGGAAAGCAGGCTCGGTTTTTCTTGGACATGATAGCGGCATCAGCCATCTCGCCGCCGCTTGCGGGCTGCCTTGCCTGCTGCTGTTTGGGCCAACGGACCCGGCAGTTTGGGCGCCACAAAATCCAGGAGTCAAGGTGCTGCGGTCACCAGACGGGGATTGGGAAAGGTTGACGGTGCGGGAAGTTTGCCAGAACATCAAATTACATATCCACAAATCATGATGCGATGATATGAAAGTGGATTGACCCGCTGCTCTCCCGAGCTACCTTCCTCCAATGCCAGCCCGACCCAATGCCCGCCCCGAACTCGAAGCCGCGATGCGCCAGCGCATCCTGGTCATCGACGGCGCCATGGGCACCACGATTCGCGGCTACGGCCTCAAGGAGGCCGACGCCCGCGGCGACCGCTTTCGCTTCAATGAAAAAGACCTGCTCAACAATGGCGACATCCTCTCCATCAGTTGCCCCGATGTGATTGAGGACATCCACCGCCGCTTCCTCGAAGCCGGCGCCGACCTCATCGAGACCAACACCTTCTCCGGCACCAGCATCGCCCAGGCCGAGTTCTTCAAAGAAGTCCCCGAAGGCCGCCGCAAGGATCCCGAGTTTTTCCAGGAGGTCCTTGAAGACAGGTTTCTCAACGACCTCGCCTGGGAGATCAATTTCGAGTCCGCCCGCCAATGCCGCAAATGGGCCGACCAAATCGGCGCGCAATCCGGCCGCCAGCGCTACGTCGCCGGCGCCATCGGCCCGCTCACGGTCTCGCTCTCGCAGTTCCCGGACCTCAATGACCTGAGCTTCCGTTACGTCACCTTCGATCAGGTCAAACAGGCCTACAAACACCAAATCCGCGCCCTCATCGCCGGCGGCGTGGACACGCTGCTGGTCGAGACCATCTTCGATTCCCTCAATGCCAAAGCCGCCCTCGTCGCCCTCCGCGAGGTGTTTGATGAGGACGGCATCGAGCTGCCCGTGCAAATCAGCGCCGCGGTCGGTCCCGGCGGCGAGACCATGATCTCCGGCCAAGTCACCGAGGCCTACCTCAACGCCATGCGACATGTGAAGCCGCTCTCCATCGGCCTGAATTGCTCGCTCGGTCCGGACAAAATGCGCCCCTTCCTGGAGGAACTCGCCGCCAAGGCCGACTGCTTCGTCTCCTGCTATCCCAACGCCGGGATGCCGAACCCGCTCGCCCCAACCGGGTTCGATCTCCTGCCGCCGGACATGGCCGGCTACGCCAAAGACTTCGCCGGCAGCGGCTTCGTCAACATCATGGGCGGTTGCTGCGGCAACACCCCCGATCACATCGCTGCCATCGCCAAGGCCGTCGAGAACCTCCCGCCCCGCGAGTTGCCCGCGGATCCGCACAGCTTCCGCCTCAGCGGCTCCCAGCCCTTCGTTCTCGAAGCCACCGCGCCCGCCCCCGACGCCCGCCCCTCCTACCTCATGATTGGCGAGCGCACCAACGTTGCCGGCTCGCCGAAATTCGCCAAGCTCATCAAGGAAAACAAACTCGAGGAAGCCGTCGCCATCGCCCGCCAGCAGGTCGAGAACGGCGCGGCGGTGATCGATGTCTGCATGGACGAGGGCCTCATCGACGGCGTGCCGATGATGACCAAGTTTCTGATCCTCCTGCAAACCGAGCCGGAGGTGAACCGCGTGCCGATCATGGTCGATTCCTCGAAGTGGGAGATCATCGAGGCCGGCCTCAAATGCCTGCAAGGCAAGGGCATCGTCAACTCCATCTCGCTCAAGGAAGGCGAGGAAAAGTTCAAGGAATACGCCCGCAAAATCCTTCAATACGGCGCCGCCACCGTCGTCATGGCTTTCGACGAGCAGGGCCAGGCCGCCACTTATGAGGACAAAATCCGCATCTGCGAGCGTGCTTACCGCATCCTCGTCGAGGAAGTTGGGTTCCCTCCCGAGGACATCATCTTTGACCCGAACATCCTCACCGTCGCCACCGGCATTGAGGAGCACAACAACTATGCCGTCGATTTCATCGAGGCCACCCGCTGGATCAAACAAAACCTCCCGCACGCCAAAGTCAGCGGCGGCGTCAGCAACATCAGCTTCAGCTTCCGCGGCAACAACAAAGTCCGCGAGGCCATGCACAGCGTGTTCCTCTACCACGCCATCCAGGCGGGAATGGACATGGGCATTGTCAATGCCGGCATGCTCGAGGTGTATGAGGAGATCCCCAAGGAGCTGCTGGAGAAGGTCGAGGACGTCATCCTCAATCGCCGCCCGGACGCCACCGAAATCCTCGTCGATTACGCCGAGCAATTCAAAGGCCAGGCCGGCAGCGCCAAGAAGGCCGAACTCGACCTGAGCTGGCGCGAGACCACGGTCGAAAAACGCCTCGAACACGCCCTGCTGAAAGGCATCACCGACTTCATCAACGAGGACACCGCCGAGGCGCTCGACAAACTCGGCAAACCGCTCTCCGTCATTGAAGGCCCGCTCATGGACGGCATGAGCGTCGTTGGCGACCTCTTCGGAGCGGGCAAAATGTTCCTTCCCCAGGTCGTCAAGAGCGCGCGCGTCATGAAGCAAAGCGTGGCCTACTTGCAGCCCTTCATGGAGGCGGAAAAGGAGCGCAAAACCCGCGAGCGCGCCCTCATGACCGCGATCGCGGAGAGAACCCTCGCCGCCCTCGAAACCGGCGATGCCATCACCGTCTGCGAAGGCTTCACCTACACGCCCTATCCCGGCCTCAGCCTCGAGGAGCGCCGTGTCGAAGTCAAATTCGCCGCCGAACTCGCCGCCGACCTCGAAGCCGCCGCCGCCGAATACAAGCGCCGCTTCGCCAACGTCCTAGACCGCAACAACGTCCAGGAACTCAGCCCCGACTACGCCGCCACCCGCGAAAGCCGCCAGCAATGGAGCATCGCCACCCTGGAGCCCGCCGGAGCTTTTGTGGACTGGTATTACGCCCGAACCCTCGCCGCCGCCAACCCCGGCGATGTGATCATCTTCAACGCCGGCGGCCAAGGCAGCGGTAAAACCACCGCCACCCAGGGCATGCCCGAGGATCCCCGCCTGATCCTCATCATGGACGGCACGTTGCAAAACCACACACGCAGTCGCGAGCATTTCGCCGCGGCTTTTGCCGCCGCATGCCGGGTTGAAATTCGCTTCATTCACGCTCCCTGGCTCAAGGCAGTGCGGAACATGGTGGGCCGGGCCATGCAAGGCGCGGGACGCATTGTTCCTCTGCCGCGCGCCGCAAAGGGCCACTATCAAGCGCCTCGAACCACCATCGCGCTGGTCGAGGAATTTGCCAGCCAGCCGGACTTTGATGTCGTCGTTGTGGACAACTCTCTCCATGGACACTCGGCATTCCGCGACTTGGCTTGGCTGCACGAGCGTCTCCACAATTCGATTGAAGAACTGCTTCAAATCGGCGAAACTGAACTCAAGAAGGAACTTCATGAACACATCGACGACAGAGCCAGTTTTGACCGGATCCTGGCGCAATTTCTCACCCAAGCTCTCCCCGGAGACGGCGAAGCTGTTCGACAGGATCAACGCAGCCACGCTCGAAGCCCTGGACAAGGCATCGCGTCGGAACAGCGTTCTGATGGAGGAACCAACTCCCTCCAAGGAAGCCGCTCAGCAAGACTAACCCCCACCGACCTCCTCCCCGCCGAAGCCGTCAAGCAGGGCGGCGGCAAAATCGTGCTCGCCACGGTCAAAGGCGATGTCCATGACATCGGCAAAAACATCGTCGGCATCGTCCTCGCCTGCAACGGCTTCGAGGTCACCGATATGGGCGTCATGGTGCCCTGCGACAAGATTCTCGACAAAGCCCGCGAGATCGGCGCCGATGTCATCGGTCTCAGCGGCCTCATCACGCCCTCGCTCGATGAAATGGTCCATGTGGCCAACGAGATGGAGCGGCTTCGATTTAAGACCCCCTTGCTTATCGGCGGAGCCACCACCAGCGCCGCCCACACCGCCATCAAGATCGCGCCGCACTACGGCGGCAGCATCGTCCACGTGCTCGACGCCTCCCGCAGCGTCCCCGTCACCACCGCCCTGCTCAGCGAGGACCAGCGCGAGGGTTTCGTGAAACAAAACGAGGAGCGCCACATCAAACTCCGCGAGGAATTCGGCAAAAAGAAGGATCGCCAGCTCCTGCCCCTCGCCGAAGCCCGCGCCAAAGCCTTCACCTGCGACTGGGCCACCCAGGAAATCGCCACGCCCTCGTTCCTCGGCCTGCGCGTCTATGACCCCGAGTTGCCGCCCATTGAGGTCACCCCCACTGCCCAGTGGTCGCCCGGCGCGCAGCCCGGCACCCTGCGCCTCGGCGGCCGCGACTACAGCGAAAGCGAGACCGGCCAACTCTTCGCCGATCTCTGCCCGCCCGTCAGCTTTTGCACCAACGACTCCCACGCCGTTGTCACCCGCAAGCGCGAGCTGAAGGACAACCGCTTCCTGCTCGATGAGGTGGAAGCCTTCCTCGCCACCTGGTACACCGCCGAACCCCACCGCCCTTTCCTCGAAGGCAAAGACATCGTCTGGGCTGTCGTGCCCTCCACCTCCGGTTTGAACGAGCTGCCGGAAATCTTCGCGCGTCGTCTGGAAAAAGACTTCGGCGGCGAGATCGAACATCTCTTCAAAGTGACCCACGCCCGCGAAGCCAAGTGTCGCCAGCAATTCACCGAAAAACTCGACGGCGCCACCCACTTCCTGCTCGATCAAGAGGCGCTTGATGGCGTAGGCGATCGCTTCCTTGTCATTGTTGATGACATCCTCACCAGCGGCGAGACCCTGAATGCCGCGCAGGAAGCCCTCTGGCGTCACGGTGTGCACCGCTTCCACAGCGTCGTCATCGGCGCCGCGCAGGACGCCAAACCCGTTTCCCAAACCGCCCTCAAAGAATTCCGCAAAAAGCTGGCGCGCCTGCCCCAGGTTGACGCGGAGGATTTGGAGCGTATGCTAACCAAGTGCTTCAGCCACGCCTTCGCGCGCCTGCTGCAAGCCGCAAGCATACAAGCCGACCATGAGCCCCACGCTGTCCATGCCAGTCTCACAAGAAAAGCACGAGCAATTCCTCGTGTGGCTCGACGAGATGTACTTCAGCGGCAAACCCACCGTGGTGCCGGAGCCCCTCCGGCAACCGGAGGCTTGGAGGGAGTTCTGCGATTGGCGTCACTGGCTCTGGGTGCAGAAATGCACCAAGGACGGCGAGGAATGGGAGCGCCGCTGGCAGGCGCGGAAGGTGGCGGAAACACCGGCGACCTACAAAGTAGCCGCGAAGTAAGCGTCGCCACCTTGCGGCCATACATCGACTGGTCGCCCTTCTTCCACTCCTGGGAGCTGCGCGGCCGCTGGCTGCCCGTCGAGCAGCGTTTCTCCTCCGCCCAGGAGGACCCCGAGCTGAAGGCCCAGGCCGAGGATCAGGCTCTCAAACTCTACCACGACGCCAACGCCCTGCTCGACCGTATCGAAGCCGAGAACCGCTTCGCCCCGCGCGGCGTCTTCGGTTTCTTTCCCGCCAACAGCATCGGCGATGACATCGAGGTGTACTCCGACGAAACCCGTGCCGAGGTGCGCGCCGTTTTCCACACCCTGCGCCAGCAGCAGATCAAGAAAGACAAACCCAACTTCGCCCTCAGCGACTACCTCGCGCCCAAGACCAGCGGCCGCCCCGACTACATTGGCGGCTTCTGCGTCGGCGTTCACGGTGCGGACGAGTTCGCCAAAGAATTCGACGAGTCCCACGACCCTTACCATGCCATCCTCACCAAAGCCGTCGCCGACCGCCTCGCCGAAGCCTTCGCCGAATACCTGCACCAGCAGGCCCGCTTCGCCTGGGGCTACGAAAAACCCGGCGACCTCACCTCCGAGGAACTCGTGAAGGAAAAGTACCGCGGCATCCGCCCCGCGCCCGGCTACCCCGCCCAACCCGACCATACCGAGAAACCGCTCCTGTTCGACCTTCTCAACGCCTCCGCCGAAACCGGCGTGACCCTCACCGAGAGCATGGCCATGCACCCCGGCAGCGCCGTCAGCGGCCTCTACTTCGCCCATCCCGAAGCCCGCTACTTTGGCATCAGCGCCCTCGCCAAAGACCAGGTCGAGGATTATGCGAAACGTAAGGGCAAGAGCGTCGAAGAAATGGAACGCTGGCTCGGGCCTTGGCTGGGTTATTGAGTCTGCTGCCGGCCCATTCGCCAAAATGCGAGGGGCTGTAGCCGGCCTCTATGAACCGGTTGGAGGGGAACCCTCTATCGAATACGAACGGGCACCTTTAGCCAGACGCGCCAGCGCCCCCACCCAAGGAGAGGCGGGCGAAGCGACCCGATTGTTCCACGATTTCGCGCTGCCGTTGTGGAGGTAAAGGGTTGCGATGTCACTCTTCAGGTCCTTGTCGACCACGAGCAGCCGTGGCAATGATTTCTTACGTCAATTATCGACTCCTAACCCTTTCTTGGAGATGTCGCCCTTGCTAAATCATCCTGAGTTTTCGAGCTGCGTTCGTCTGGCCACATAAAACGGGACCTGGGATTGCGGCATTCGCCGCGCTCCTTCCCTGCGCT
>VFQQ010000917.1_pt1 | contig 48515 bp, 75 predicted proteins | sample 3512341 | NCBI WGS metagenome assembly VFQQ01 (sample SAMN10412373, study PRJNA504923) | tailings metagenome | isolation source: Relicate 2 Philex TSF1 revegetated site | place: Philippines: Tuba, Benguet | collected 2017-08-29 | reverse complement strand
ATGCCCATGTGCAGCTGCCAAACCTAGCTTGTTCAAGGCTGCCCTCCCGTTCTTCCTTTCCTGCAGCAATGACACGAGTATCCCCTCACCGTGGGAGGCCGGATGGTGCGCACAGCCGATACAGCGTGGCACTAGCAGCCGTAGCTGCCAACCTCAGCCGCTGTCACAGTTTGCTCCGTTTGCTGCGGGGCCGTACATGTGCTGGCCGTCAGCTGGTTGCCATGCTTCCAACGGATTTAGATGCAGCCACACTCATGTTGTTGTGCCCTGACGTCTCCATGCCTTGCTCCCTGCCCCGCTGCCCTTGCACTGCTGCAGGGCGCGCTCCGCTAACAGCCCCAACGCGCAAGTGCGCCAGGATTACACCTTCATGCTCAATAACTACAAGGGGAAGAAGTATCACGAGATGTGAGAAAAGCTGCTTGATATCAACATATCACTTGTCACTGCTGCTGCTTTTGCTGTTGCTGCTGCTTGTGGCACTAGATTCTCTGTGCACACTGTCGAAAGAGGTGGAAGAGGCAGGATGTGATGTGATCCCAGGCCTTGCAGTGCATGCCAGCAGCCAGGCAGAGGACAGGTGCGGCGGCACAGCTGCGCGATTTCCATTGGCCGGGTGGCCTGGCTTGATGCGCTGTGCCCGCTGCTTGTATCCTGACGACCAGATGAGCGCTGTCACTCAGCCAATGTGATCCTGCTTTGCTGCTGATGCAGCTTCAAGGACATGTGCAGCGATGCCTACAGCTGGCAGTTTGATGACCTTAGCAGCACGTATGAGTAAGTTACTGTTGGTGTGGACTATGTTGCTGCCGGCCCAAGGAACGCATCTAGCGCTTGCCAGCGGTTTCAACATTTACTTGGCTGGCAGTCCATGTGGGAGCCTGCTTTTGCTCAGCTATGCAACCCACACCCGCCCTCAGCAGCGATCCCGCAGGCAACCGCCTGCATATCTGTCCTGCCGCCCTGACCTGTCCTGCCTTGCCTCTTTTTCCCGCTCCCCAGGTGCGTGGTGGGTGCCCAGACCTCTTACGTTGTGGAATTCTGCTGATGCCACCTGGGAAGTGATCCGCAGCAACGCCGCGTGCTAGCAAGTCAGCTGCTGCCCGGTAACATGGCGCGGCAGGTTGTCGCAAGTAATGGCAGCAGTGCCAAGCGCTCCCAGGCACCAGCCAAGCCTGCAGCTAGCCCTCTTGGTGTCGACTATCCGAAAGGGGTCGTGCCGTACCGGGCTTGCCCTTGGTTGCTATCCAGTCCTCTCTTTGTTGACGAGCAGATGCCCACCACTTGCCGAGGTGGCAACTTGTTTTTGGCTGTTTTTGCTGCCTGTCGCACCACCTGTTCATCGTACTTGCCTATTTTCCGGTCTTCTTGCGCTTGAACCCGCCCTTTGTCTATCTGCCTCGGCTGCCCGTGCTATGCCTCCTCATCCTCACTCACACCTCGCTCCTCGCTCCTCACTTGTACCTGCCATCGATGTTTGGTCATTTCCTCATTTGCTGTCAATCTGCAGGGCCCGCACTAGCACTCATTTTGTCACCGCTTTTCACGTTGAGATCGTGTCAACAATCCCAGTCAGAGTCAAACGACGGTGAGCAGTGGGAAGCAGTTTGCCGGCAGGTGGGCGGATGGAAAAATCGCGCACTCCCATATCAGCAGCTGGAGCAGCCCCGCAGCTACGGTATGGTCAATGGTTCAATTGGCAATGGCCATGGCAACAAGCACACCAGGCAGCGCAACCCACACATTCAAGCAGCAGGCAGGGCCCGGGGCGTTCCGCTGCCCTGCGCCGACCCGCTGCTGCTGCCATCGCTGCCTGGCCGGATGTGCCCCTCCTCATCCAGGTCCAAATAGGTAAGGGCCAGCTTCACATTGTGCTGCAGGCAGCCAACACAGCGGGCAAGCGGTGATCACAACGCGGTAAGGCGGTGGCATGAGTGCACGCACATGCAAGTGCCGCCTGCAAAGCCGATTGGCCTCGTCCTCGGCCTGGACTCTGCTCGACCAGCTCCGCCCGACCAGCTCCTCATTCATCAGTCAGATGCAGATCAAGCACAACAACAAGCCCAATCACATTCTCGCCCATCAGTGAGATGCAAACGATATACATGTACAAGCAACTGCAGGCACTCACCCCCGCAAAGTTCATGGACATGCCCTCCACAATCTCGTCCAGCACTGACAGCATCAGCGAGATGACCTGTGGACGGCAGTCAGGCAGCAAAAAATGCATGGCAAGTAGGGCTACTGGTGCAGTGCAAGCTGGAGGATGGGCGGCGCGGCAGCACGCAACGCAGCAGCTCGCATGCAAGCCTGGCAGAGAGCGCCGCTGCGGGCCCATGCTGCATGCAAGCTGTCGGCAGTGCATGCCTACAGGACTGGCTCCCACACATGGTTTTCTTATCAAAGGAGTACTCCTTTCAGCCGCTCACGTTGAAGTAGAGCATGCGCTCGATGTTGTCGGGCAGCCACCAGATGTTGACCTCCTTGCGCGCCAGCAGCTCGTCCACCAGGCTCAGGATCACCGCCTTGTTCACGCCCTGCTTGCAGCGACCGGGGAGGGTGGAGGGGAGGGGTGATGAGAGGCTGAAGGGAGCACTGAACTGAGGGCTCAACTGCAAAATTTGCACGGTCCAGCTGTTTCCTGGTGTACCAGCAGCAAGGTTCTTGGCTGTTGTTCAGATGCCGGTGCATGAACCTGCCACGCCGCAGGCACGCACAGCAGGCATGCACAGGAGCAGCCGCAGCAGCAGCGCTTGCCTTGGTGAAGCGCAGCCGCATGCTCTTGTAGGCCAGGGGTTCATAGCGCTGCAGGTATGGCAGGCGGCAAATGACGGTTATGTTCGGCCATGTAAGCGGCTGCTCCTCTGGCACACAGAGGGCGGGTATGCAGGCCAGCTGCTGGTGCGGGCGCGGGCAATCCAGTGGGAGCAAACCGCTTCTGCCATGCGGCCCTGGGCTGCTTGCATGCTCACCATCACCATCTGCTGCAGCTCATCCACCTGCAGAAGCAGCAGCAGAGAGGTTTTTGTCGGCGCCACTGCTGGTTGCACACCTGCCCAGCAGCACCAACCATGCACACAACTCGCATGCAACGCACCCGTCCAGCAAGCCTCATGCCATCCCTCCCTAAGCCCACCTTGGCGCGCAGCACAGCGTTCTCGGACAGCGCCTTGGACTGCGCAAACTCCTTACGATTGAAGAAGTCTGAGGCCGCCTTGGCGATGAGTAGGCCCAGCATGATGCCACCCAGGGCCGCACCCGCCACCAATAGGCCCGCGCTGCCCAGCACCGCTTGCACGGGGGCTGCAGCACGGCGGGGGGTGGTGGAGTGGCATGAGACTAGCCTACATGACGACATCATGCTCATGCCATGCCATAACACTACTCGGCAAGCGCAGAGAGCGGCTAGAAGCAGAGCAATCAGCCCAGGGAGCACGCACCTGCAGCGCCGGCGCCGGCGGAGCGGCGGCGGGCGGCGGGCGGCCGCTGCTGCGCGAGGTGCCGGGCGGGTACGGCTCTCAGCGCATCAGATTGCCGATGCAGCAACAGGCGTGGTCGCCTGCCGCATGCCGCTGCTGCTCGGGCGGAGACGGGCGCCGCCCGAACTGGGCAGCGAGAGGCGGTGAACACCATTTGCGCCGCTCGAAATGCGATCAGTGGGTCGTGACAAACGCGAGGGCCTGGCGTGCGAGCCCTGCCTTGCGCCTCCAGCGGCGCGGCGCCGCCACGCGGGCGGCCGGCGGCTGTTGTTCCCCCCGCACAGGGCGGGAAGTATGAGCCGGGCACTGCTTGCCAGGAGTTTATGGCACGGTGAGGCTGACCCGCTGCAGTTGATGTTAGTGCTCCAAGCAACCCACTCTGAAGGCTGCTGCAAGCCACTAGCGGTGTTGCCAGAGCTACGCCGGCGGCCAGGCGGCGGCGCGTCCAAGCGGCAGCATGGGCGGCATGGGCGGCAGTGTTCATGTGCGGGCTTTCAACTGTAGCTAACGGTGCTTCAGCATTGCGCTTCTTACGGCGATGTGTCAGACCATGTGTATTTTTTGAGGGGGCGCCATGTTGTTGCGATGTGGAGCACAAATGCCGCCGCTGCCGCTGCCGCCTGGCCGCTGGTGTCCTGGCGGCGGCAGCGGCGGCGGCAGCCCGGCAGAGAAGACTGTGCGGGTGCTTCTATCGATTAACTGCACATCTAGCCGTCGGTTTCAATCGTGCTGAAGCCCGCAGGGCGCGCCGCTGACCCACCCGGCGGTGGCCGCCCGCCCCGACGGCCGCCTGGGCGCCATGTCCAGTAGGTGAGAGAGCGCGGGCTGCGAGGAATTGACCTCTCAGCGTCCCTCCCTGCCCGCCAAACCGCGCCCTTGAAGCCCTCTCCCCGCCCCATGGCGCCGCAGACACTATGAGGACCTGTGGCGGGAGGGCGTGGCCGAGCTGGTGGCGCTGCTGGACGCGGAGCACCCCGAGGACCGGGCCGCCGCGCCCAAGGTGCGTCGGGTGCCCGCCGCCCTGCCGCCGCCAACTACTCCGCTTCAACCCTGCCCACCTCCATCAAACCACCCACAGAGCCTGGAGGACTGGGCGCGGCTGTACATCCGCTACGTGCAGACGCTGCGCAAGCTGTGCGCCGCGCACGACGGCGTGGCGCAGCCGCAGAAGCGCGCCTGCCTGCGCGGCACGCTCGAGGCGTGCACGGGGCGGGTGCTGGAGCTGCGCGCCTGGCTGGCCGCCCTGAACAGCGGAGTGGACGTGCTGGGGGAAGCGCTGGGAGACCAGCTGGTGGCACTCAGCCTGACGCCAGATGCGCTGGAGCTGCCGGTGCCCGCCTACTTCCGGGAGGCCCGAGCCGAGGCGCTAGCGGCACGCGCAGAGGCAGCGGCCGCTGCGGCTGCTGCCGGCGACGCTGCCGGTGGCAAAGCAGTGCCTGGGGAGCAGGCGGCAGATGGAACAGCGGATGGCACGCAGGAGGCTGCGGAAGCAGACAGCAGCGATGAGGAGGAGGCAGAGCAGGGCCCCAGCTCTCCAGCAGCGGCAGCCCAGGCAGCGGCGGGTGAAGTGCAGCGGGAGCAGCAGGCACAGCAAGACGCTCAGCAGCCAGGGAGCAGCGAGCAGGAGGACCACCATCCTGCTGCTGCTGCCAGCCTGAGCCCTGAGGAGGAAGGTCAGCGAGCAGCTGCTGCCACAGCCATCCAGGCGGCGGGCCGCGGCTGGCTGGCGCAGCGGCGTGTGGCGGCGCAGCGGCGAGCAGAGATGGAGTTTCTGGGCATGCTGCTGCCAGCAGGGGGCGGGCGCAGCGCTGAGCTGTCGGGCCGGCTGGCCGCCATCACTGCAGAGCGCAAGCAGCGCCAGGTGTGTTGGACGTGGGGTCTGTGCAGGCGGACAGGGGAGGTTGAGTCCAGCAGTTGAGATCTTGCCACCCCACTCTGGTTGACCATCGCATCACCTGCCCGCCTGCCCACCTGCCCTCCTGCCCGCCCCGCAGGCTGCCCGCCAGGCGGAGCTGGACGAGGGGCTGGTGTGCATCAAGGCGGGTGTGCGGCAGCGCGAGGGCTGGGCCATGAAGGAGCGCATCCGGGACAAGGTGCGGCGGTGCTGCTGCTGGATGCCTGATGATGGTTGAGATGAGGGTCGTGCACGGCAGCTGGTGGCCAGCAAAGCATGCATGAGCTGCGCTGGAGCAGCTCATGGCCTGCCCACCGCTGTGTACTCACTCCCATGCTGACTGCATTAATCTCCAGCGCTGCCCCATCTCCCCCGCAGCTCAACGACTGGTTCCTGGCCAGCCGTGACCCAGAGACAGGGGAGTATGCCGACCTGCCGGCAGCAGACAAGGGCGGCAGCCGCGCCATCATCCACCCGCCGCCGCCGCAGCCCACAGCAGAGGAGGCTGCCGCCGCTGCCGCCAAGGCCGGCAAGGCGGGCGCTGCAGCTGGCAAGAGCTCCAGCACTGGCAAGCCGGGCGGCGGCAAGGGCAAGGCGGCCGCAGGCGAGGAGGCGCCACGCTGCAGCCAGGCCTTTTTGGAGGGCCTGCAGGCAGCGATGCAGCAGTACATGGATGTATGGCAGGAGTATGAGCCGAGCGACCCCGCCGCCGCGCTGCGTGAGCGTGCTGCTGCTGTGCCTTGGCGGATGGCTAGCAATGCGGAAGGTGGCACCAGGGGTGCTTGCACAGCTGCTGCCCACTACCTCTCACCCGTGAGAAGCACCAGCAGCAGCTTCCATGGCCTGCCTTGTTCGCAGCAGCTGTGCACAGGCGCTCTGGGTGCTACTCAGTCTTGAATAAGCACTCTGAATTGCTGCCCATTGCTGCCATTGCTGCCGCAGAGCCGCCCGAGCTGGAGGGTATGCCTGCGCCCAGGGGCGGCAGCCTGCTGGACCGATACGACGAGGCCATGGTCACCGCTGAGGTGCGCTGAGGCAGGACTGGGGCAGCATTGGGTGGCCCACCTGGCTATGAGGCCTGCTATCATAACACATTGCTGTAGTCATAATGTGGAGTGTCTTGGAGGCGATGCGTGACAGTTGACAGGCAGGCAGTGCCCTGGTAAATACAATTTGCTCAGATTGCCGCCGCCGTTGCTGCCGCTCTCCCTGCCCCTGCCCCGCAGGTGCGCCCGGTGGTGCACGAGGAGGTGCGTCTGGAGGCGGACGACGACATGCGGCGCCTCATTCAGGGCATCAAGGCAAGGGGCGCGGCTGGGTGCATGAGGGCTAATGTGAGCATGTGCGCTGAATGCGGCGGGGCAGCTTGTCGTGGCTTGCTTGCCCGTAGGGTTCCAGCTTGCCAGCGACTTATCGCTGAGACGTTGTCCGCCGCCTGCCCATCCATTGTGCCCTGCAGGACCTGCTGAAAGCTGAGCGTGAGGGGCGCAAGAAGAAGGGCGGCAAGGGCGGCAAGAAGGGCAAGAAGGAGGGCGGCAGCAAGAAGGAGGGCAGCGGCAAGGGCGAGGCAAAGAAGACAGCGCCAGCGGGCGGCAAGAAGGGGGACGCGGGCGGCAAGGGCAGCAAGGCAGCGGCCGATGGAGGGGAGGCACCAGCTAAGAAAAAGAAGAACAAGGATCTGACGGTGCGTAGATTATTGAAGGGTTGGGTGCTTATATGATCAGGAGCACGTGTGCATGGGCTGGCACTGCTTGCAGGATCAAGTGCCTGCTGCCCGCTTACCAATGCTATAATCCACTTTCCAAGCCTGCCGGGGACTGCATGTTGTTCTGCTAACTTGTGGCTCGTTGCTTTCTGCCGCAGGCGGGCCGCTCCATCGAGTCCATCTTTGCTGAGCTGGCGGCTGCAGGGCTGGTGCGCTGCCCCGCCCCCACCACAGTCGACCAATTTTTGGGCGGTGACCGGCTGGTCAAGCTGGCAGACATCCCTCAAGCGGAGCTGCCGCCGCAGCAGCCCATCAAGTCCAAGACCGGCGGCAAGAAGGCCAACGCCGCAGCGGCGGCCAGCAAGGCGGCGGCCGGCAGCGGCAGCGGCAAGAGTGGCAGCAGCAGCAGCAAGGCCGGCAACGGCAAAGGTGGCAAGGGCGGCGAAGCAGCGGGGGCGGCGGCTGAAGCAGGGGAGCTCAAAGAGTATCCGGAGCCCTCACTGGCGGAGGCGCGCCAGGCGGTGGTGGCCTCCTGCATCCTGCCGCTGGGGGCGCACCCCGCCCTGTGCAAGTGAGCGAGAAGGGGGCTGCTGCTGTGCATGCTGTGCTATTGCTTGGGATGCTGTGGGTGCATCTGTCTCTGTACGATGGCTGCTGGATGGTTCACCTGTGCCATGAATTCCTGCTTGGACGCTAGCAGCAGCCAGGCGTCTCCCTGCTTCCTGCCCACGTGTCACCGCTGCAGGGCCCAGGCGCCGCGCACCGTGCTGCTGTACGGCCCGCCCGGCAGCGGCAAGCGCCTGCTGGCGGCGGCGGTTGCGCACCAGGCGGGCGCCACCCTGTTTGACCTCAGCCCAGCGGCCATCGCTGGCAAGTATGCGGGCAAGGCGGCAGCCACCATGGTGCACATGGTGAGAGGGATGCGGGAGCAAGGGGGTTGTGTAGAGTTGCTGGACTTGTCGTGAAGTGCCGCCAAACCATCAACTGCTGATCTGGAAATATGCAGACATGGCTGCTCCCCTCCCTTCCTGCCTCCCTGATGCCCCGCCACGCATCCCGCTGCCCCGCGCCCGCAGGTGTTCAAGGCGGCCCGTGCGCTGGCGCCTTCGGTGGTGCTGCTGGAGGTCGTGGACCAGGTGGGCTGCTGCTGCTGCTGCCACTGCTGCTGCTGCTGCTGCTTCCAACACGGAGTAGGGAGTGGGTGGTTCGCTTGAACGCAGCTGCTGTGTTGTGCCGCACCTCTGCTGCCGCAAGTCTAAACAAAATTGTGAGGCTGCCTCCACTTTCCTGAATGCGCTACAGCCACGCAAGCATCCCTTTCCATGCCCATCCATCTCTGCTCCTGCTCAGGTGTTCATCTCCGACAAGACGCGGGCCAAGGCGCTGGCGGCCCCCGGCGGGGAGCCGCCCAACCGCATCAAGAAGCAGCTGCTGGCGGAGGTGGGACGGGGACGGGGACGGGGACGGGTATGAGGGGACAGCAGCACGCTCCATCTAGACTTGCAGTATGCATCCGCTTGGCACATGTGCTGTACAGCACCGCAGGAAGTCGCAAGAGAGACGCAGCAGTGCCTTTCATAGTGTGCTTGTGCCTACAGGTGGCGGGTCTGGAGCCGAGTGATGGCGTGCTGGTGCTGTGCACCTCCAGCCAGCCCCAGGTGGGCGCTTTTGCCTTTCCAGGGCAAGAGGCTGCAAGCTGACTGCCGCCTGGGCTGCTGGTTCGTCTGCCGCCCAGGACCGCAGCTAAACAAACGAGCAGCTCTGCCTCCAGCTGCTGTGCTGTGCATTTTGATACCTGCCTCCTCCTGGCAACTGCCCCCCTTGCCCCGACTCTTGCCTCCCCTTGCCCAGCAGGCGTGCGTGAAGAAGGACGAGCGTGCGCTGCGCACCTTTGTGCAGCGATACATCCAGCTGCCCCTGCCCGACTACAGCGGGCGGCTGGCACTGCTGGGAGCGTTTGCCCAGGTGGGGGTGGGGAGTTGTTGCGGTAGAGCGGTGCAATGTGGGGCTTGCACTGCAGTCACAAGAACTGACCGAAAGCAGTCAGCTGGTCGGGTGCTCGTGCTGGTACTGAGCACATCTGACCCGCATGCCTCCTCGCCTTCTCTTGCCCTGTTTGTGCAGCGAGAGGGCCTGGACGCGAGCGCCCACCTCTCCTTGCTGGCCCAGCTGACCGAGGGCCTGTCCGCCGGCCAGCTGCTGGCTTTCGTGCAGCAGCTGGCGCAGCACATGCGGGGCAGCGGGCCAGCAGAGGGGGCCGCTGGCCAGCCCGCCGAGCGCCCCGCTGCTGCTGCCCTGTTCCAGCAGCAGCAGCAGCAGCAGGAGCCGCTGGTGCAAGCTGCTCTGGAGCTGCTGCCGGGCTTCCCGCCCGTCAAGCCGGAGGATGCTCAGGCGCTGCGGGAGTGGACCGCCCGGGCGCACTCGCCGCTGCCGCCTGAGGTGCGTGATGCATTGTGTTGTGGCAGCAGCATGCTGCGCCCTCACGATATTCTAGCAGCTGCCATGCTGCTGTGCGTCTGCTGTGCCGTTGTCGTGCGAGTGGCTGTGTCTTCGCAACTTACAAGAAACTTTACAAGCATGCATATCGGTGCCTGGCACCAGATAAATCAAGCATCAACCGCTGTGCCCTCTGTGCAGGAGGAGCCAAAAGAGGGCAAGAAGGGCGGCAAGGGCAAGAAGAAGTGAAGGGTGCTAGTTGAGATGTTCTTGTCGACTTTTTATGGAACGGCCCAATACACTGTGTCAGCCACTTGTAAGAAGGCTGATTGCGGCCTCCAGCTGGACCAGGCTGCAGACCCCAAGCCGGGAGCGTCTGGCGCTTGCAGCAGCACAACCTGTGCTGCAGCTTGAAGGATCTTCAGGGTGCCGGTCGCAGCCGCATTTGAGCGCTGCTCAGTTGCCGTTGGCAAATCCGCGCCACAGGCACAGGGCCCCAAAGGCGGCCTGCAAGGAGGGGAGGAGGTGGACGAGGGCTCAGGAGGGGGAAGGCAGCAGCTCAGGCCAGGGTAGGGATGGACAGCTTTGGCTCAGGACACGTGGCCCCACTCAATACAGCACTAGCGCTGCACAACACGCCCACCTGGGCGGCTGCCGATGCATATCCAGTATCCGCCTTGTGCACTTGCTCCTGCACCCATTGCAACACACACAGGAACACAGTGAGCGAGGGAGGGTTGGCACGGCATGCCGCGGCAGGCCTGGGCGGTCTTGCGGCCCCGATCGGCTGCCTTGCCCCTGCCACATTGCCAATAATGCAAGGTGGAGCATTTGGCCCGGCCCAGTCTTACCTGAGCCAGGTAGGCGTTGTGGGCCGCGTACACCAGCCAGCTGGCGCCCGCCACCTTGAGCCCGTTCTTCAGCACCTTGGTGTTGGGGTCGGAGGCGGAGATGACCAGCTGGTGCGCCGCCGCATTGCCCACGGCCAGCCCAAACCCTGCATTGCCAGGGACAGATCTATGGTGGGATACATTGACAAACATTTGAGGAGGGTCAAGCCTTGAGCACACCGCGCAAACGATGGCTCGAGCCTGACCAGCCCACTCCCACTTGCTGACACTTGCACAGCACACCGGCTTGGGCCAAGCACGCCGGCGCCACTGCCTGGCTCAACAACAGCTGACCGAGCGGCAGACTCACAGCGGATGGTGGGCTCGTGGCACAGCTCGGTCTGCAGGTGCGGGCAAGTTACGAGAAAATTGAAGCAAGGTGAAGAGCGCGCACCGGCGCTCGAGCTTAGATTTGTACGGCAGCGGCGCCTGCGCCGGCAGCGGCGGCGCTGGCGGCAATCTCATCCTGCCTACCCGCGTCATGCAGAATTCGTGCAGCGCAGTCGGGGCAGCAGCCCCAGCCACGGCATAAGCGCCCAGCGCTATGCCAGAGCCCGTCAGCAGTCTTTTGTCGAAATCTTCGTCAAACTCGAACTTCATGGTGGCCTGGTGGCTTGGGCAGGCTTGGAGGGAGCAGGGGACTAGGGTGGGGAGTGGCGGAGTGCACAAGAGCCCCGCCCTTGGACACACTCATTCCCCTCCAGCGCTGACGGGGCGGGTCACTGCCGCCGCTGCCGGTGGCCAATTGCGTGGCGTGTTGACAACATTGCTGGGGGGCTAAACCCGTCCCACGTGCAAACAATCGATTACTAATGAGGGGGAGCAGGCAACCAGAGCGCATTCGCAGCGGGGGGCCAATGACGGTGGATTGAAGCGTCCAGCTGCTGGCCGCCCGTCGCAGAGCAGGTCAGGAGGGATGCCAAATCAACACAAGCAAGGCAGGCCGGGCGATTGTGCTCCTGCCCAATGTGAGCTGCAGACTGACGCCGCAAGCTTGGTGCCGCAAGCAGCTGCTGCTGCACAGCAGCGTGTGCCTGCTGCCCGACCTCAGCCGCAAGTGAGCGCTGCTCAGTCGCCATCGGCAAACCCGCGCCACAGGCACAGGGCGCCAAAGGCGGCCTGCGAGGCGGGAGGATGCCACACGACTATCTCTAGACTCTAGAGGGGGGGCAGCTCAGGATGGGCTAGGAACAAACAGTGCAAGTTACCTGAATGCGGCACTGCACACACCACCGACCTGGGCGGCTGCCGATGCGAATCCCACATCTGCCTTGTGCACCTTTTCCTGCACCCATGTTACATACACATGGCGGCACTGAGTGACTGTGAGCAGCGTGTGAGGGCAAGCAGCCACTGGCTCAGCATGCTGAGCAGCTGAGCAGAGCAGACCCGATTGCCTGCCTGCACACAGCGCTGCCGAGTGCGAGTAGAGCTCTGCAACAGTTTGACCGCACATGCGCCCGCCTTACGTTAGCCAGGTACGCATTGTGGGCAGCGTACACAAGCCAGCTGGCGCCCGCCACCTTGAGGCCGTTCTTCAGCACCTTGGTGTTTGGGCCGGAGGCGGAGATGACCAGCTGGTGCGCCGCCGCATTGCCCACGGCCAGCCCAAACCCTGCCAAGTTGTGAGTGGTGCAAGATGGTCTCAAGGCATCAATGCCAGGGCATCCCTGCCAAAGCATTCTGTGAACAATTGCTGCAAGCATTCTGTGAATTGCTGCAAGCATTCTGTGACCAATTGCTGCAAGTCCTGCGTCTTGTTGACGGGGCTCCCGGCTGGCACTTGAAAGCGGCAGGCTGCTAGGCTAGCGTGGCCAAGGACGGCCGACTCGACCAATGCAATAGGCAGCACACGGCAGCTCACAGCGCATGGTGGGCTCATGGCACAGCTCGGTCTGCGGGCATGAGCAAGTGTGAAGGCATCAATGAAGCAAAGCGTAATCGCTGTCGAGCGGCGGCGGCGGCGGCGGCGTGCCTTGGACGGGCATTGCCCACCCGCATCATGTAGGCCTCGTGTAATTTCGCTGGATCAGCCGCCCCAGCGACTGCATAGCTCGCCAGTGCGATGCCAGAGCCCGTCAGCAGTTTCTTGTCGAAATCCTCATGGCGGCCTACTGATAGAGGAGGCTTGTGGGGGCTCAGGGGCTCAGGGTGACGCCAGAATGCACTGGCGGCCCTGCCCACCCACTCATTCCCCTCTAGCGCTGACCGAGCGGGTCACCGCTACGGGGCACCAGTTCGCCATATTGTGTGGAGTGTTGACAACAAGCTGTGGGCTGAAATGCGGCCCAGGGTGCAAACAATCAATCGTGAGGGGGTGCAGGTCAAACCAAGTGCGTTCGTTTCGCGGGGCCAAAGGGGTGCACGGACGGGCACGGCAGGATTGAATCAATGCCGCCCAGCCGCTGGCCGTCCAGCAGGCTGGGCGGCATCGCAGAGCAGGTCAGGAGCCGGGAGGTTGAACAAAAACAGGCAAGGCAGGCAGATAAATCTGCCCCTGCCTGATGAGGACTGCAAGCCGCTGCCGCAAGCTGCCGTGGCGGAGCAGCACAGCAAAGCCCGCTTAGAGGCCGGGGTTGATGAACTTGCGGCCGGCCAGCAGCAGCGCGGCGCCGGCGGTGCCCACCACTGTGGCTGCAGCTGCCTGCCGTGGGCCGCGCACCGAGCGATACAGCATGCCGGTGGCCGCGCCTGCTGCAAGCGTGTTGACCTGCGATGATGGGAAGGAGAAGGCGCAAAATTGAGGTACGCGGAACAGACGAGGCCGGCTGGCCGCTGCCGATCCGCCAGACATGCGTGGGCGGGGCTGCTCTGCAGAGGCACGCTGACCAACACAACAGCTGGGGCCCTGAAAGGGATTTGATCGCGTGCTGCTCGCTGTAACAGGCACGTCCTGCTGCTGCATTTTTGCTCACCTCGTCCGGCACCTGGCCGTTGGTCATGTAGCCCGCAAAGCTCTCGAACGAGGCAAAGAGCAGGCCCAGCACGCCCAGCGCGTTGCCTGCACAGGAAAACAGGCAGCGGCAATTACCACGCCTCAGCCGCAGCACCGGCCACCAGCAACGATGCGAAATGGTGAGTGCACCTCGCCTGGCCAGCCGGCCAGCCACTGCCCCGCCTGCCCAAGAAAGCTCCTGCTCCCAGCTTGACATCCTTGCTGCCCCCGCTTTGCATGGAACCGCCAACAAACCCTCCCCCGGCAAAGTACCCCGTCCCGCCCCCGCCGCACCTGCGCCGCGCCCCATCTTGCCGCTGGTGTTGAGCAGCTGGTTGATGCGCAGGCGCTGGCTGGACTCCACGCCCGCCAGTGCCACGGGCGCCGTCAGCGCCTGCGCAGCACCCTTGCCGCCGCCCAGCAGCGCGCCTGCAGGGTTCGGTGGGTGGGGTTGCATGTACATGGCTGTGAGGACGCAGGGTGGGCACAAACAATCGCCGCAGGCAGCAGTGGTTGCAGTGCGGCGCAGCATGAGCTGCGCCCCGCCTCGCCCCGCCCAGCCCCAGCCCGGTTCAACTGCTGCAGCAGCCCAGTTCGCAACGCAGATAACCAATCAGCGCGCACCTGCCAGGTATCCCATGCCGGTGTAGTACGTCAGGTTCTCGCTCCAGCTGCGCTTGTGCACCAGCGCCTCCTCGCTGAACAGGAACTCGGGCTGCATTTGGGGGAACGAGGGGAGGAGGGGAACAAACAAAAATGGTTATGTTGTGACTGGCTGCTGGGCGCAAAATGGACTGGCAGTGCCAAATATCCACTGCGCCCGACAAGTGCAAGTGATAGATCAACAACCCAAAAATTGAAGCTGAAGCCAAGCGGCCCACCTGCTTGGAGACCTTGAACGCCGCGGGCCCCCGAAGGTCCCGCCTGTCCAGTGCCACACCTAGCCCCTGCAGCACAGGTCAGGCAAAGAACATCTTGCTAAAGCATTCTTCTAACACGTAAAGTGCCCAGAGAGCTGGCACAACTTGCAGCGGCGGCGGCTGGCGGCAGGCAGCGGCGGCGGCGGCAGTGTGGCCGGTGGCCGCGCCGGCGTGCTGGGTGCACGGCGCCGCCTCCGCGCATAAGGATGCACTCTCACACCCATGCCAGGTAGGGTTTTGAGGCTGGAGGGCCCTGAGCGCGCAGGAAGAGGCGGCGCACCTCGTAGGGATTGTAGAGCTGCTCGCTGGGCGCCACGCCGAACTGCTTGCCGAATTGCTGCTGCTGCGAGGTCGAGGGCAGCGCCGTGGGCGCCGCCTCGGTCAGGTCGAGCGAGGGGCTCACTTGCGCCGCTGCCTCCGCGCTGCTGACCTCCGCCGCCGCATCCTCGCGCTTGCCCCGCAGCCTGTCGAAGATGCCCATGCTTAGCAGGCGCTGCCGCTTTGCTCGGGGCGAGGGTGACTTTGCTAAGCACCTGGGGGAGGCTTGCAGGCGGCGTGGAGGCGCACACGATGCGGGGCAGGGCTGGTAGAGGCTGGAAACGACGCGATCCGGCGCGCAGGGCACACTAAGCCCAGCTGCCGCGCGCTGCCGCCGCTGCTCCGACCGCTCAGTACGCACCATTGGGTGGGTGACTTGCAGTTACAACACAAAACTGGCGGCCTGGCACGTGGCAAGGTCTTTGAAAACAATGCAAGGGATGAGGAAAACGAGGGGGGCGGCGGGCACACGGGGGCGCGCCCACCCCATGGCACGTGGGTGCGGCTTGGCAAGGCTCGTTCATTGCGCATTGCGGGGAGGGAGGGTACAAAGGCGCCGCAGGCGCACATGCGCTCAACAAACGAGGTGGAAAGGGGGGGATAAGTGTGGTGCGAAGGGCGAGGGGAGTGCGCTGCCGCCACGGGCACGGCAGGCCGCCGACAGCACAGGAGCCGGTTTGGACAGAGGGCCCGCAGGCGCCGCTGCCGGCCCGTGGCGGCACAGTGCTGGGATTGGTTATGAAACAAAGGCAAGGGCGAAATATTTAAGGGAGCGTTGGGGGCCTCTTGAGCGAATTAGGTAGCTATCAAATGGGCGTTGCGTGGCGGCGGCGCTGGCGGCAGGGCGCATGCCATGCCCACAACGGCCGCCGCCGCGCTGAGCATGCATGCATGGGGCGGGGAAAGCCCCACCCAGCTGGGCCAGCTTCTCTCCGCTGCCTCATGGGGAGGTGGATGTGAGGTCCACGAACACGTGCTCGTCGTTCTCCAGCTCAAAAATCTCGCCTGCAGTGCACGCAAGGAGCATGCGAGGCAGTTTAGTCTAGTCTACCTGCAAGGCATGGAGCGAGCTGCAAATGGGCAGGATTTCTGGAGCTTGCAGAGGCAGGAAGAGTCAGGGATGCCGGCCATCCAGAGCTCGGCAGCCAGGCCAGGGTTGGTGCACACGCAAAGGGGTTGTGGAGACCATTGCACGGTGCCACTCACCGCTGCGCATAGTGATGGCGGGCTCGTGCGTGAGGATGGTGGCGCCGTTGGCACCCTTGCCATTGGCAGCCTTGGCGGCCTTGGCGCCGGCGCCCTGCTGCGCGGCAGTGGCAGGCGGGGCCGCCGCCTCGCTGGCATCATCGGCCGCCTCCTTGTTCAGCTGCTGCGCCGCGGCAAGCGAGCCATTGAGCCTGCAGGACAGGAGGTTATGAAAGGACGGCCGGTGAAGCCTCTGGGTTTCCAGGTGCGGATCTCGGGGGGCGGGCTGGGCAGCAAGCGCGCATGCGCACACGTCTCCACATAGCAGGCAAGCTATCGCAGCATGGTGCTGCGGCCTGCATGGTGTGCTCCCCACTCACGCCAGGGAGTTGCGCCAGCGGCGGTACCGCACAGCCAGCTTGTCGTACGACACGGGGTGGCGCCACGTGTCGCCGCCCCGCAGCAGGCGGTCCTGCTGGCCCTCCACAAGGACCAGGTCCTCGCCCAGCACCTGCAAAGGTTGGGTGGGTGGGTGGGTGGGCAGCAGGTGAAGCAGGGAGGGAGGAGCCAAGGCGGTTACTGAGGCGTGGCGCCACAAAGGACGCAGGCCAAGCGTGGCCAGCCCGAGCGCAGCAGCAGCAGCAGCAGCAGGCGCACCTGGCCCGCGATGTGGCGCCAGAAGCGCTGGATGCCGGGGATGAACTCGGTCCACCTGCGGGCAAGGCACAAAGGACGGTGAGCGGTTGTGGATGTGGGGCGGAGGCGTCAACGCAACTGAACGGCCAGTGGGCTGGCGGTGACATAGCAGCGCAACAACAGTAGCCAACTTCAGCATTGCAGCTGCATGACTGTATATTGGCCTGCGTACTGCAAGCACAGCGGGCCTGCGGGGCGCACTGACCAGAGGAAGTCGGTGGACATTCGGTAGAGCAGGCGGGTGTGGCCCGCGCGCGCCGGCAGGCACACGTGCAGCTGGTGCAGGTGGTTCTGGCACTCCTGGGGGGTGGCGCCCTGCAGGGCGGGAGCCAAGGGAGGCGGGCGAGGAGGCAGAGCATGAGGTCAGTGCTGGGATAGAGCCATAAGAGAGAAGGCGCCGCAGGCATCCCTGGCGCTTGCTGCCGCGTCAAACAGGGCTGGGCACCATGTGTAGCGGTGCCAGCAGGGCAAGCGCTTGGGTTGGCTCTCACTGCCTGCACTCACCGCGCCGGCCTTGCCGGGGCGCGCCAGGCCCACGTGGCTCAGCGTGCAGCAGGGCGGGTTGAAGGACCTGCAGCATCAGGGGACAGGGGCAGGCTTGCATGAATGCGCGTGGCAAGGGTGCCGCTGCAGCAGCCTGCCCAGAGGTGGCAGCTGGTCTTGACCGACTGGTCCACAATGTGCAGCTTGAGCATGCTGTGCAAAGGAACCACACCACGTCAAGCAGGGAACATCAGCGCTCGACCAACAATCCTAACAAATACGATAAGTAGTCAGCAGGCATTCACATCTCAATGGGGTAGGGGTCCCAGTTGCCGCCCATGAGGCGCGAAGCATGGAATTTGACGGCGTCGGGCACCTGGGGCAAAAGGCAGAAGAGCGACAGTTCTGTTTGGTCGTTTGCCATGGCACTGGGCAGATTGCCAGCTGTTTGTACATGGCTGGTGGGTTGTTGCACTGCGAGTGCCTGCCGGCCCGGCTCGCCGCTTCCAGCAAGGCAGTGCTGCTGGGGGATGTAGCAGCACCGACCACTAAGTAGGAACCCTGGCACACTCACCGGCCAGCCGCGGGCAAAGGTGGTGGTGTGGGTGAAGGGTGCGTGGGCCTGCGCAGTACAGCAGAGGTTGCAAGCAGTGTGTTAAATCAATGGTCGGCACCTGACTTCAAAGCTGGTCGCCAAAGCTATTATTCAAGGAAAGCTGATCGCCACAGGCATACGTCCTCAGTTAAAGGTCCAGAAACGCCCTGAAAGCCATTGGCCTCACCAGGTCCAGCAGGTTCTCCACCAGCAGGCCGTGCTCCACAGGAACCTCCACCTCAATCTCTGCAGAGGCAGGCAGCAGGCCGGGCCAACAGACGGGTTGACAGGTAGGAGACCAGCTGTGAATTTGCAGACCGGAGTGAGCGAGTGCAGGAGCAGCGGGCAGCACAGCGGTGCCGCTGAGGGAGTGGGAAGCACGCAAATCACGGCAGGCAAGGGCTGAGAGAACGCACGCGGCCACCCAGCCGAACAGCAGCCCAGCGCACCCGCGTGGATGCGGTACCCCTCTGGCGGCCGCGTGAAGCTGGGCAGCGGCAGCGTGGGCGCCTCCCAGCCGGGCCACACCCACACAAAGCCGTCCTGCTCCGCGCACGGCAGCGCAGACACTGCAGGCCGGGGGCCGGTTGCAAGGCAGAGCGTTGGCAACAGTGCATGGAACTAGTATGGGGTACCTGCACAGACGGTGCCCTGAAAGGCGGCATACACGGTTGGTACAGCCACGGCGGCCACGGGAGTCTACCAACAAGCATCAGCACACCATGCTGCACAGGCAGTGAACAGCCGTGTATGTCCGCATGGCTCACCCGCGACGCCGCGGCACAGGACCGTGGACGGCATCTTGGTGCACTCGCCCTTGCTGTTGAAGCGCCAGCCGTGCTGCAATGTGGCGGTTGCGGGCACAGGTTGGCGGGCATGATTAGGTGGTGCAGGAGGCACGCTCGCTGCGCCTACCAGTGGTGCAGACCCTTGTCACAGCAGGCAAGCGCGCAGGGCGCCAGCAAGGGGACGCACAGCAGGCACCAAACCCACGCCCCATGCATCTACCCCAACAAACCGGCTGATCAGCCAATCACACTCACGTAGGGGCACTCCGCCTGGCCGTCGACGACGCGGCCCACAGACAGCGGGCAGGCGCGGTGCGCACACTCATCCAGGATGCAGGCCGGCTTGCCGTCCTGGTCGCGGAACAGCACCCAGGCCTGGCCAAACAGGTCAAAGGGGATCATGGTGTCCTGCAGGGGGGGAGGGGTTGGTGGGTGGGGCGATGAGGGGAGGCTTGGAGGAGGGGCGGGGTGGGCATTGCAGTGGCCAGCCGGCCCGCCTGACCGCACGACGACATCGGCGGCCAGCAGCACATGCCCCCGCCTGCCGGCAGGCAGCACATGCCCCTGCCCGCCTGCCTGCCGGCCGGCCGGCGCGCCTCCCCGCCTTCCGCCCCCCAGGCACGCTCACCGTGCCCAGCTTGGAGACAAAGGCCACAGCAAACCAGTGGTTCTTCAGCTCCTCCTCCATCTCCAGGCTGCAGCAGTAGAGGGACGCTTGATGCATACGCATTCAATGGGGCGTTGATTTGAGAGGCGCGTCGGCTGTTTGCATGGCCACCATTGGAAGCCAGCCAGCCCGGGTTGACAACGTCAGCCACCTGCAACACCGGCCACACCCGCCGCACTGCAGCCCTCTCCGAAAGCCACAGCCACAGGCAACCACCGCTCACCTGCTGTACAGGCCGCGCCGCCGCTGCGCCTCAATCTCCTGCTCCAGCGACAGCTGGGCGGCCCGGGGGCCGGCGCCGCCGCACGCCCGGTTCTGCGCGTGTCCCGGCGCCACGGCTGAGCGCGAGGCAGACACCGCCTTGGTCAGAGCCGCGGGCGGCGGGTGAGCGCCAACCTCCTCCACTCCTACGGCCAGCGCGGGCGCCTGGGTGGCCGCGGCTGCGACGGCGGCGGGGGCCGCGGCGGCGGCCGCCGCCAGCTCGGCCACGCCATTGCCGGCGGTGCGCTGCGCCTGCTGCGCGCTCTTCACGCTCTGCACCGCATCGCCCAGCCGCGCCGACTCCTCCTTTAGCTCAGAGATGCGCTGCAGGTTCTGCTCCACCCGAGCCTGCACATGATGCGGCAGGGCAGATGATGCGTCAGGCTGGCAATTCCAGCAAGGTGATGCGGCCAGCGGACTGAAAAGGGGGTAGTGGTCTCTGCACGCTGACACCCTCCAACATGCAAGCACAGCGGCAGCGGGATGCCGATCTGGAGATGCAAGTGGCTCGCGGCCGGCGCACCTGCGTGACGTGCAGCCGCTCATGCGCCGCCGCCACCTCGGCCTGCAGCTCCACCAGCTGCTTCTTCAGGGCTGCAGGCAGGGTGAGTGCCAGGTAGTGAAAGGGTGGAAGGGTGAAAACCAGCACCAAAAGCCCCAACGCATCATCCAACATGGCCCAAGAGTGCCCTGCCCCTCTTTTGCACAGGCTCCCACGAACCCCTCGGCTGCCAAGCCAGCAGAGTCGCATCGGCCAAACATCAGCAGCTGCAGCCCACCCGAGACCGGGTGCTGGTCCTGCTGCACTCACTGTGCCTGTTCTAGCCAAGCAGAAATGCCTCCACCTGGCCATTCAACCCAAGGAACAAGAGCCCACCCACCTGAGACCGAGTGCCGCTCCCGGCTCTCCTCGCTCAGCAGCTCCTCCACCCGTGTGTTGGCCTCCTCAATTGCGCTCAGCGTGCACAGCGCGTCCGCTTGCACCACGTTCTGCGACGCAGCGGGGGGCGCGGCAGGGCCCAGTGAGGGGTGAGCCAGGTGGCGAGTGGGCAGCGCAATGCAATGGGCAAGCGCAAAAGACGACCGGGGCGTGCAGCGCACAGCCTATCAACGAGGCAAGCCAGCAGCAGCGGCTGCTAGAACGCGCCCTGAGGGCGTTGAACCCACTCAAGCTACCCCAGCCAGCACACACCTGGTACACAAGCTCCCAGTTGCGCCGCCGCCGCTTGAGGTACTCTAGCCGCTGTCTGCAAAAAAGCAGTGGCAATGGCAGCAAGCGTGCATGAATCAGCAGCAGAACAGCAATTTGCAAGCAGCAGATACAGCACCACAGCATGCTACAATCCATACCATCCACAGCATTGTTGGCCTGCCCTACAGAGTGCGCCGAACTGCAGGCACATACCGGATCTGTGCGGCCTCGCCCTCCGCCCGCCCCGCCAGCCGCTCGTTGAGCACCGCCAGGTCAGCCAGCTGGTCCCGAGCTCGGTCCTGGCTAGTGCGCACCCGCACCTGCGCCCACAGAGATGAACGCAAAACCAGACGGAGCAGGAGCGGTTGGCGGCGGATGGCAGGGCAGGCAACAGGGCGCAAGGCAGCAGCAGCGGCGGTTGGGAGCGGCTGCGGCGGCGGCAGCAGGCAGCAAAGTAGCAGCAGCAGTAAATGTGCAGCGCAGTGCGTGCCGCATCACAGGCATGCCCAAACATCACACAGCCACAGGCAGTTGCAGGCAGAAGCACCACACAGCAGAAGGAGCAATTGAGCAGAAGCAGCAATTGAGCAGCGGCGCACCCGCGGGGCGCTGTCTACGAGGCCAGCAAGGAAATAGTTCTTGCCGAAGTTCTCGCCATACCTGCAAGACAACACCGCAGTTGATTGTGTGCAGCTGCCCGGTGTGCAGGGCACGCAGGCACAGCTGCACTGCATGTGTGCGGCAATGGAGGAGGAATGGCGCCAGCCGTGCGCACGCCCCGCTGCTGCCACACCCATGCCGGCTGCAGGCTGGTTGGGTCACCCACCGGCGGAACTTGGCCTCTGGATCCTTGCTGAGCTCCTTGGGCGGGTCCTGGTGGCCCCAGGAGGCCTGCGCCGCAGACCGCCGCCGCTGCCGCGGCGCCCGCGTGCCGGCAAGGCGCGCGCCGCCGGGGGAGGCGGCCCGCCCGGCCTGCGACACGCCCATGATGCTGCGCTGGCGGTGCAGACTGCTGCTGGCGGTGCCGGGGCCCGCCAGCTGCGCGCTCATGGTCCCTAAAGAAGCCCAGAGCTTGCAACGCTGCCCGCAGCGCTTGTGGAGCTGTCCTGTGCACCGGTGGTGCTCGGAGTGTCGGCTGGGATTGTTGCGGGCGCCCCAGCAGTCGGCTGCGTGCCCCCATCGCTGAGATTTCCTGCTGAGCCATGCTGCGCTAGCAACTTTCTTCAAAACGGGCAGCACGGGCCTCAGGCAGCTCAGAATCCATCAAGCAACGCCTGAGCGGGAGGGCAGCCGCTGGCGATCGCCCCTCGCCGACTTTCACAACGCTGGTGGTCCTGGCTGCCACTCCAGCGCCCCCGGCTGCCACGATCATGCTCACATAACCTCAAATTGCATTCAGCGCGCGCCAGCAGCGGGCAGACCCGCCCAGGCTTGAAACTCCAGTGCCGCCAGCCACCCGCCGCCGCCGCCACCCGTGCGGCAGGCAGCGAGAGCAGCCGCCCCTGGGCTCCCAGGCGCCATGCTGTGGCTGGTGGCGGCGTTTGCGTCCATTGCCGGCTTCCTGTTCGGGTGAGGCGACGGCAGCAGCTGCCGGTGCACCGCCCACATGCCTGCCGCGCTTCCGCATCCAAGCAGGCGCCAACAACCCTCCATCTCAACTCCTTCCATCCTTCCCATCCCTTTCCCCTCTCCCCTCCTTCCACAGTTATGACTTGGGTCTGATTGTGAGTGGCTTGCGCTGGTGGCTTCTAGAAATGTGGCGAATGCAGTGCCTTGTCCATGCGTGCCCCTGGCAAGCCAGTCGGCGCATGCCGGCCCAGCCAGCTGCCTCGCACAACTGCGCCACCCGGGCTGCCCTCAGGCCTCCTCGTGTCTCAACCCTGCTCGCTGCCTTCCCCACCGCACAGGGAGGCGCGCTGCTGAACATCAGGGATGCCCTGGGCATTGGCGACTGGGCGGCCGAGGCCATTGTGGCCGCTGCCAAGTTCGGGGCAGTGGTGCGCATCCGGGTGTTGAAGAAGGCCGCTTGTGGCTAGCTGCCCATGCTGCCGCGGGTGCTGCCTGCATGCCTGCTGTGGTTGCTATACACTTGCCTGTGCCAACGCTGCATTTGCTACTCACCTGCCTGCTTACCTGCCTGCTGGCTGCTTGCCGGCCGCCCTTTCGTCTCACCCAGCCTGCCCACCCGCTTGCCCACCCGCTTGCACCCCTCCTGCTCGCAGCCCGGCACTTTCCTGGGTGGCGCCCTGATGCTGCACTATGGCCGCCGGGCCGCCATTGGCATCGACTCACTCTTCTTCATTGCTGGGCCGCTGATCATGGCGCTGGCCCTGGGCGTTGGGTGAGCGCTGGGGAGAGCTGCGGCAGGATGCCAGGAGCGCAATGCGATACTCATGACAGGGGCTTGTGCGCTGTGCATGAGCATACATCGGCGGGCCAGCTGGTCTGATATCTGCGGCGTGACACATGACATTTGACGCTCCCAGCCCCTAGCAGCATGCAGAACAGGACTCCCCGTCCCTGCTGAGCTCAATCACCCTGATGCCTGCTCATGCCTTGCCCCCCCTGCCTGCAGCGGCCTCATTGCCGGGCGCGTGGTGGTTGGGCTGGGCATCGGCATCTCAGCCGCTGTGGTGCCCGCTTACCTGGGAGAAGTGGCGCCTGCCAGAGGTGTGCTGGTACAGCACTGGGCTTGTGCAGGGCTGGGCGGGCTTGTATGCGGGGTGTTTCACTCGCTGGCTTGGAGCATATAATGCTCGGTATCGTGAGCCCAGCCATACTCCTTAGTTGACTTGCTGCCTCAGCTCCTCTGCCCCACTGGCTCCACCTGCGCCTGCAGTGCGTGGCCGCGTGGTGGAGAGCTACGAAATCCTGCTGTGCGCCGGCATGCTGGCCGCCTCGCTGGGCGATGCCGCTTTCCAGGTGGGCTGCGCAGGAGGCTGCAGCTTGCTGACCCAGATGTGGAAATGATTTGCCTGAGCCAGCATGCGCCTCCTTTGCACCTGCCAGACCTGTAACATGCTTTGCAATACTCCACCCTCTGCCCATGCTGCAGGGCCTGCCCTCCAACTGGCGCTGGATGGTGGGGGCGCCCATCGTGCCCGCCCTGCTGCTCTCGCGTAAGCTGCCTGTGCCAAGCGGCTGGGTGCAACGAGCGCATCGCAGATGTTGTCGTGTTTTGGGAAACTTATCGCCCCTGGCTGCCGTGCTGCCCTGTAAAGTAACTCATTCTTCATCACGCCTGCTCGTTTGCACCCTTCGCCTGTCGCAGTGTCCATGTGCCTGCTGCCCGAGTCGCCACGCTGGCTGGTCATCTGCGGGCGGCTGGACGAAGCGCTGGCGGTCATCCACAGGGTCTACACCCACAAGATCCTGCCGGCAGGTGCGAGGGGCAGGCTGGCTGTGTGGCGGGCGATGCGGTGGGCGGGGGCATTCGAGGCCGCATCACATCACTTGGCTGCTGGTGGCACGAACTCCTTTCCACCAGGCAACTGAAACCCGTCCCTGGCTTCTTGGCCCTTTGTGGCCCTGCAGGCATGCAGCACTCCACCGCCGAAGTGGAGCACGAGCTGCTGCAGCTGTGGAGCAATGTTGAGAAGGATCGGGATGCAGCGGCAGCTCGGCGGCAGGCGCATGCACAGCGGCGGCGGCGGCGGGCCGAGGCGGCACGCACCAAGCTGGCCCCCATCAGCAGTTCGCCGGTTGGGCTGGGCAGTAGCCGGGCGGGTGCGGGGAGCAGCGGGGATGGCAAGGGCAGCTGGCAGCGGCTGTGGCCAGGAGAGGAGGAGGGCGAGGAGGGGAGGGCAGCAGCAGTGCGGCATGCGCCGGCAGGCGATGACATGCCAGCAGGCGAGGCCGGGGTGGCTGCGGCTGCCACAGAGGCAGGTGGCTTTGCCGCTTCAGAGCGGCGCAGCCTGCTGCCCGGCGGCGGTGGCAGCGAGCAGGAGGCGGCTGGCAGCCCGCTGGCAGTGCCGCCGCACCTGCCCCGCATCCGAACCTCCTCAGCAGCCAGCCTGCAGCTGCTGGAGCAGCAGGGACAGCAAGGCCAACAGCAGGCGGGGCAGCAGCCATTGCAGCCACTGGAGCAGGCGCAGCAGCCGCAGCAGGCACAGCAGCAGCGAGCACAGCATGAAGTGGAGTTGCAGTCGTCAATCGGTGCCGGAAGGTCCGCAGCAACCGCAGCCTGGCCAAGCAGCAGGGAGGCACCACACGATGTGGAAGCAGGGGCCGCTGCAGAACAGGATGAGGATGAGCAGGAGGAGGCAGGGGAGAGCACCTACCTTGCAGGCGAGTGGGGCACCGGCAGCAGGACCGCCAGCCAGCAGCTGGAGCGCCTGGCGTCCGGCCTACGGCAGCAGCGCTCGTTGAACGGCCAGCAGCTGGAGCAGCTTGCAGAGGAGGGCGGCACAGCGGGCCAGCAGCAAGCGGCAGCAGCAGGCGCCGGGGCTGTGAGCTTGCAAGAAGGGGCAGCGGCTGCGGCAGCTGGGGCAGGCAAGGAGCCGAGCTTTTGGTCCACGCTGCGAGAGATGCTGCTGGACATCCGGCTGGTGGCCTCGGGGCCGGAGCGGCAGGCGCTGCAGGTGGGTGGGCGGTCAGGCGGCTGTGACATAGTGCTGCAGTCAGCCTGCTGGATGTCGGCTCAGCTGCGCTCCTGCTCGGCTCACCGCTCTTGCTTGCTTGGCGTTGAACCCGCTCCCCCGGCAGATGGCGCTGTGGCTGGCGTTTTTCAACCAAGCCTTTGCGAGCACAAGCATCATCAACTACGCCCCTGCGGTGCGCTGCTTGGCTCAGGGATGGACCGCAATGGCTGCAAGCCGCAGCCGCTGAATGCGCCTGTGCATCTTAGTGCAGCTACAGTGTAAGTGCTGTGGCATGCTGCCTGGCAAAAAGGTGCCTGTTCGCCGCCCATGATGGCCGCAGGTGCTGGAGCGGGCTGGGGTGGAGAGCCACACCGCCGCCACGCTGCTCACGTCGGCCGTGGGCGGCAGCAAGGTGGGCGGCAGGGAGGGAGTGTTGGGCTGATGCTGAGGGCTCGGCAGCAATCTGTCCGGTCAGTGGTGGGGACTGGCGTGGCACCCTCTCAACTGTCACATGCCGCACCATCCACCCCTCTTCAGATGCTGGGCGTCCTGCTGTCCTTCTTCCTAGTCGACTCGCTGGGCCGCCGCCCGCTGCTGGTGTGGGGCAGCGTGGGGTGCGCCGCCGCGCTGGGCGCGCTGTGCCTGGCCGACTGGCTCGCCCTCAAGGCCTTCCTGGTGGCCGGCATGTGCGCATTCATCTTCGCCTTCAGGTGGGAGGCTGCAACTCGGGCAGTCGCGCCGTGCATCAGCAGAATGGTGTGCGCTGCTTGCCTGTTGCTGCCACTACACATCTCACAATACGCCAGTTTGTGCGCTGTGCTGTGTGCTCATGCGCCCAGCCCTTGCCTTCCCCCACCACTTGCCCCCCCGCAGCGTGTCCTGGGCGGGCGTGTTCTGGGTGCTGCTGTCCGAGCTGTTCAGCATGAGCGCCAAGTCGCCCGCCGCCTCGGCCGCCACCGCCGTGCTCTTCCTGACAGGTGTGTGCAGCAGCTGCTGCAGGGCATGTGCCTTGTGGATCGGCCCACGGTTTGTCTGCTGTCGAGGGTGGGCGGCTGTCATGCGCCGGCTGACCCAATACAGCCTGCATCCGAGCACCCTCTCCACCCCGCGCCGCCACCTGCCCGCCCGCAGGAGCGGTGGCTGACACGCTCTTCCTGTCCCTGCACCGCTGGCTCGGCCCGCTTGCCTTCCTGCTGTTCGCCTGCCTGGCCGCCGCGGCAGGGCTCTACGTGGCAGCCGTCGTGCCCGAGACTCGGGGCAAGACGCTACAAGAGATTCAATCCCTGCTGGCGCTTCGAGTGGCGCCTGGCAGCCGGGGCCGGCGGCCGGCGGCACAGCCCAGCGACCGGCACGGCTTGCTGCCGCCAGGTGCACCCCTGAGTGATGCCTAGCACAAGCCATGTGTACTTGTGCAGATCAGTGAGAGATTCAGTCTGCCCCGCTTGTTTTCAGCCTGCTTGTTTTCAGCCTGCTTGTTGTCAGGTCCGGTTGAGCGCGCGTTGTGCAGTGCACCCCTTCCCTCGGTAGTGTGAAAGTGAGAGAGCGGTTCAGAATCCAGCCCCCCAGCCAGGCTTTGCGCAAGTGGGTGGCGCACCAGCTGCGGTGGCGGCAACTGTCATGTCATTACATAAATCGCTCAACTTCAACCAAACAATCAACACAACTGTCACCTGTATCATGTCAACCTCTCGCCCCATGCCCCCCAGCTGGCACAGGAGCAGCGCCGCCGCGTCGCCCGGGCCTCCTGCCCCAGCCAGCGCTCACTCCTTCTTTCGCTTGACCAGCTTGGCTGTCAGCTTCTGCAGCTTCACCTGCAGGGTGGGACAACAGAGCGCCAGAGGATGTGTTTACCGAGCATGTGGGGAAACAAGGGGGTGGCAGAAGATGCGGCCTGCTGTGCCCATCTCCGCCTTCACGGCGGGACAGGGCAGGCCCCTTGTCAAATCCTCTTTCAGCTCACCTTGAAGCTCTCCTTGGGCTTCTTGGGCTGGGGCTGCAAGGAAGGGAGTGCGGCAGAAGCCAAACTGGTGGGGCGTGGGCGTGGGCACGCATGAGCATGAGTTGAGTCGAGGGCAGGCGACAGGCAGGATGTGCAGCAGGCGGCATCATGCACCAGGCTGGCAGCTGTCGAACGTGCTGCAGGCGCTCTGGCGTGCCTGTTGCACACCAGTGCTGCCCCACCTCATCATCCTCAAACCCAAAACTCGCCTTGGCCTCTGTGACTTGCTTGCTGGTGGGCGCCGCCATCAGCGGCTTGGCGGGCAGTGCCTTCACGTCAAACTGCTGCTTGCCGCCCTTGCCACCCTTGCCACCGGCCTTGCCGCCCGCCGCCTTGCCGCCATGCTGCTGCTGCTGCTGCTGCTTGCGGCCCTGCTGCGCCGCGCTCTTGCCCAGCTGCCACACCATGTCGCCCTCGCCGCCGCGCTTCACATTGGCGGCGAAGCTGCCGACGCCCTTGGTCGCGCCCTTGGCAGCGCCGGCGTTGCCTGCTGCCGCGGGCGCAGGTGCCGGGGGCCGGCAGTTGGGGCAGGGGCACTTCTTGTTGGCCTTGAAGTCCTTGGCCGAGGCGGCCGCGGCTTCGGGCGTCACGTGGGCGGCGTCTGGCAGCGGAGCGGCGGCGGCGGTGCAAGCGGCCGGCGCCACCTCTTGCACGGCGGGCGCGGTGGTCTGCGCCGGGGCCGTCATGCGGGGCTGGGCAGGCGGCCACCAGGCGGGCGTTGGAGCGCGCGAGGGCGGGCCTCGGGCCTCGCCGGCGGGCCACGGGTGTTTGAAAGGCTGTAAACGTGCTTTCGAAAATCAATGATGCAGTCGGCAGCCGCAACAAGGGCGTGAGGCAGGCTGCAGGCCACATACTGCGCCAGCAGTGCGCCGCCGCCGGCTGCAGCCATCGCCCGATCGGCGCCCCGCCACACGTCCCGGCCAATCTTCCATTGCTTTTGCGCACCGCCGGGCGCCCAGTTAGAGCCAGGATGGCGCGCCTGGCAGCGGCGCTGCTGGTGCTGGCCCTCGCCGGCATCGGCGCGTCGGCCCAGCTGGTGATCGAGGACGCCAAGCGGCAGGTGGGCGCCGGGCAGCCAGCGGGCGCCTGCTGGACGAACGCGGGGTCCGCTCTGCCGCCTGCAGCGCCCTCTCGATCCGATCGCCCCCTGCCCCGCTGCAGATCGACATCTCGGGCTTTGTGGTGCACGAGCAGCTGCAGCTGAGCCTGCGGAACGACGGTCCCGCGGCCGCCGCCTCCCTGCTGCTGTGCGACCCCAACCTGGCCCGGGCAGCCTACCTGGAGGTGCGTAGGGCGATGCCGGGCTGTGCGGCAGGGACGGGATCTGCCTCTGCGCCGACGGCGGCTCGGCGGCAGCTCCCGCCGCTGTCCTGTGCTACCCTCCTGCAACTCACTGAGCCCCTGCCACCTCATTCCACAGGTCAAGGAGACGGCTTCCGTCAAGGATGCCGCTGCGCCCAAGCTGGCATGGAAGGCGGCAGCGGCGCCGGCGGGCGCGCCGGCGGGCGTGGCATGCCGCGAGGTCACCCTGCCCAAGCCGCTGGCAAAGAAGGGCACTGCCAAGCTGACTGCACTCGCAGCCTACACACACGTGCTGCGGCCTGAGCCCGCAGAGGTAAGGGAGCTGCGGGCGCTGGGTGCAGAGTTGTTGAAGTTGGAGCAGCCCGTGCAAGGGTCTGTGCACCACGATCATGCTTGTGCAAATGCCGGCCAGCAGGCTGCCGCGCTGCGTGATGCATTGCGCTACTGGCTCTTGAAGCGAATGCCATGCTATCCCAAGCCATGCCGCCAGCGCACTGTTGCCGATCGCTCTGCCTCCTCTCCTGCTCTTTCCCTCCCTTCCCAGGCGCGGCAGCGCGACGCGCAGCACGTGCTGTTTGAGGCCACCGCCCAGCTGGCCTCGCCCTACAAGGTTGCCAAGCAGAGCACCGAGGTGGGCAGGGGCAGCTGCCGTCCGAAAGGCTTGGGCCCGGCTGTTCCAGAATAACCTGATTGTTGCTGATTTGCTTGTGCTGCAGAGGCAGAGTGGTATGGGCAGCACTTGGCCTGTTTGGCTGTCGTGCCCGCTGCTGCCACCCACCTGTGTGGCTGCTGCCTGCTTCCACGCATCACACCTGAGCAGATCAAGGTGGGCGGCAGCGTGCAGTCGGCCACCGAGGTCTCGCCCTTCAAGCGCAGCGGCAACACGCTGAGCTACGGGCCGTACAGCGACGCCGCGCCCTGGGCCGCGGAGCAGATCAGCGGTGCGTGGGGTTGCGTGGGGTGTCAGGCTTGCGTGTTCGATTTATGTCATGACTTCCTGATGGCTGCTTGCTGTGCTGGGGACGGCAGCAGATTGTGAAGTGGACGTGCTGGCCGGCATGCGAGTTGCCTGCTATCGAGCCTGCTGCTGCACCTAACCGCCACCTACTGCCGCAGTGCACTACGAGAACAATGCCCCCTTTGCGGCGGCGGAGGTGGAGCGGGAGATTGAGATCAGCCACTGGGGCAACGTGTATGTGGAGGAGCGGTACCACGTGGTGCGTATTGAGCTGCGCTTCATTGCCGTGTTGTGTTGTTGCACGTGCACAAAGTGATCGATGCTCTGTATGCGGAGGAGCTGTACCACGTGGTGCGTGCTGTGCTGTGCTGTGCTGCGCTGTGCAGTTTTCCAGCCGTTCATTTGCACTTGTAGCTGCAGGCTAGTGCACGCTCCACGGTGTTGGTGAGGGCTGGTCCCTGAAGCAGTTGCATGGCCAACCATGCTGGGATCCATCCGTCATGTCACATGTGCCCGCCTGCCCTGCAGCGGCATGCGGGCGCCAAGCTGGTGGGCGAGTGGTCCCGCTGGGACCTGACCCGCGACCCCAAGCAGGTTGGTGGGACCCATTGCGGTAGGGTTTCCCAGTTCTGAATGCAATGCAGCAACAAAAGCCTGGTGCTGGGGGTTCGAGAAGGCTGGTGCTGTTGGAGAGTCGAGTGTTGCGGCACTCAGCAGTCCCCTCCACCCCACCCATTTGCTGGTTGTCACCCTCTGCCTGCCGCCACCCCACGGCCACCTTCTCCCCGCACCGCAGTTTGCCAAGGCGGGCATCCCCTCGTTTGTGGCTGCGCTGCCGCCCCAGGCGCGCTCCCTCTACTACCGTGATGCCATCGGCAACATCTCCTCCTCGGGTGCGGGGCTGTGTGTGTCTTTGCCCTTTGAACGTTACAAGCCGTTGGAGGGTGCTGTCAGGGCACACTCCCATGGGCCGCATCTCCTCGACTGGCGCCCTGGCTGGTCTTGGAATTTGAGCCGTTGGAGAGTTGCTCAAGGTTGGCAGCAATTTAGCTGGCACGCCTCGTGCGGGAAACGTGTGCAGCTGCGTCCGGCCACACGTGCAGCATGTGTGCCCCGCCCGCCTTACTCCGGCCAGGGCACTGCATGCATCGCTCTCATCCGCTCCGCCTCCACCCTTGTTCTCCCCGCAGAGACGCGGCGGAGCAGCGAGGGCGTGCGCGTCACGCTGGTGCCCCGCTACCCGCTGTTTGGCGGCTGGTCCTCCACCTTCACTTTTGGCTACTCACTGCCGCTCAGCAGTGCCGTGGGCAAGGTGCGGTGTGTGGTGTGGGTCGGGCCCTTGTTGAGGGTTGTGGTTGGGTGGCTCTCCTGATGGCACATACGCCATGCTGTGCTTGGTGCCGTTCCATGCTGCCTAGCTGAGGGTTGGCATTGCAGGAGGGGATGCAAACCACCCACTCTCGCCGCCCCGCTCTCACGCTGCCATGTGGCAGGAGCCCAAGACCGGGCGCTCGGTGTTTGCTGCCCCTGTTGGTCCCGCCCTGGACGAACTTGTGGCCGACTCCCTGGTCGTCAAGGTGGGCCATTTGTTTTGGTTTGTGTTAGGCAGCAGCGCAGGGTGCAGGAGGCGTGTATGTGCAGCTGTGCCGCAGCGGTCCTGCTTGCTGCAGGCCTTTCCAGCAGCAGCCTTCCCCGATATCCTTGCACCAAAAGCCTCTATCCCGTCGATTTCAACATCAACAGGTGGTGCTGCCGGAGGGCGCCAAGGACCCCAAGGTCTCCCTGGACCTGCCCTTCCAGCTGGAGCAGTCGCTGAGCTACACCTACCTGGACGTGCTGGGGCGGTGAGCTTGCGTCAAGTTCCTGGTACAGGATCTAGATTGGGTGGGGGCCTCGCTGTCGAGCTCAACGGCAGCCCCGTGTGCGTCTGCCTTGGCAACATTCGGCTGTTTATTGCGGCCGCTCCCGCGCTGGCTCAACCACGGTACCACCCCCATCCCTCTGCCTGCAGGCCTGTGGTGGTGCTGCAGCTGTCTAACCTGGTGCAGGAGATGAAGGGGGAGACGCTGCAGGTCAGCTTGTGCTTCTGGGCCTGCTGTTTGTGATAACAACAGTGCGGCTGCTAAAATGGCCAGCTACAGGAGTTGGCTGGTAATCACAGTTGATGCCCTGCACCGTGCACCCTGTGCAGGTCTCCTACTCCTACTCCTCCCTGGGCCTGTGTCAGGCTTTCCTAAATGTACCACCTGGTCGTACAACATGCCAAATCTTGCACCCCCACCGCAGGTCTCCTACTCCTACTCCTCCCTGGGCCTGCTCCAAAAGCCGCTGCTGCTGGTGGGCGTGCTGGGCGCCGCCTTTGCGCTCGCCATCGTGGCCGGCCGCGGCGGCCTCTCCTCCCTGGCTGCCAGCCCCAGCGTGCGAAACGTGGTGGCCAAGCCCCACGCCAGCTGAGCGGCAGGAGTGGCAGGAGCAGGCGTGGGTGCTTCCTGCCTGCCTGCCTGGCAACCTGCGGCGAGCGCCGCAGCGACTTTTTATCTCTGTTTCTCGTGTTTCCAGTTCTTTGCTGCTCCTCCTCCATTTCGATTTGTTGCCCCTCTGCTGCCCCTTTGTTTCCTTGCTTTGTCTGCGCCGCATGTTACCACAGACACTGATGTGAGCGCCTGAAGAACACAGGAGACTGCGTGGACATTGAATCGGCGCTGGAGAAGACGCAGATTGGAGCTGCAGTCGGGGACGGAACAAACGCTTGCGTGGGACGCTTGCGCCTGGCCAAAGGCCACCGGCAGGCTGCCATCGGTGCCGGCGTGTGGGACACACACTTGAGGGTCAACAGCACTGCAGCCCTTGATGCCAGAAGAAATACACAGGAATAGCCCCGCAAGCCCTGCCGACGCGCCGGCTCGGCTGCGCCCCCGCCGCTGTGCGTGGCCCGCCCATGCAGCCTCAACCCCAACTCCCGGGCGCCGCATCGCGCTTCGATCGTTGCTCCGGGGTCAGCCTCGCGCATCACCCACCCGCTCCGCCCCTCCCTGCGCTTGACCGAGCCCGGCGCGGCGCCAGCAGCGAGCAGCCCGCGGCCATGTCGCTCCGGCAGGCGGCCCAGGCTGTCGGCCGGCAGCTCAGAGGGCGCGCGGCGTCCCTGCAGCACCAGCAGCAGCGCGCGGCGGGTGAGCAGGGCGCTCCGGGGCCTTTGCTGCCCTGTGGACCATGCGCAAGTGATGTGCTTCGCATCGGGCCAGCCGCGCCGAGGGGTGGGCGCCTGGGGCGGCCCCAGCCCCCGCCGCCGCCTGCCCTGCCGCCTGCCTGCTGCTGCCGCTCCTGAACGACGTGCCCTCGCTCCGCAGGCAACCTGCCGGTCAAGCCCAACAAGTATGTTGAGGACTGGGGCGTGCGCCGCGAGCACATTGAGAACGAGTTCCGGTGGGTGCCGCTGCTCTCTTGTGTGCCCTGCTCGGCTTCATGTTCTGAGCTGCCGCAACAGGCAGGCTGGCTGGTTCGGCCTCCTAAACATGCTTGTTGCTGGCTGTGCTGCTGCAGGTGATGCGGATTGCTTGTCATGCCATGAACTTTGCCAGCATGCACTGCCGCTGTGCGTATGGCCTTGCGTGTGGCAAGCCCGCGCCTCACAGCCGCTGCTGCCGCTGCTTTCCACTCTTTATTCCGCAGGTGGGACGCCAGGACGCTGACCAACATCGCCGTCTGGGCGGGCCTGGTGCCTTACGCCGTCTACATGGGCTGCGTCGCAGAGGTGCGGCTCCATTTGGCTGCTGTTCAACTGCCGTTTGCTATCTTGTGCGCTGCTGTTGGGCGGGTGAGATGAGCCAGGCGCTAGGCGCCGCACGACCCCCTTGCAAGGGCTTTGCCAACATGCACACATGCGACTGATGCCGAGCAACGCCGAGCAACGCCAATGAACAGCTGCCGCTGCTCCTCCCTCATGCTTTTTATTGCTTGTCTCCCTCATTGCAGTTCAACAAGGTGGACAATATTGCCAAGCGGCCCGAGCGGGAGATGTGGGGCAGCTCCGACTAAGCAGCCAGTGCCATGGCTGTGTGCCCCACAGCCCATTTGCCGATTGGCCGGCGCATACCACACCTGGCGTTGAAAATGCCAGCTCGTGCTGCTGCCGCTAAGCTCTGCCGTGATTGCAGCCGCTCCCTTCCTTGCTCCGCTTCTCTGCTCCTGCTCCTCACCGCTCCTCACTGCCGCTGCACACCTTCCGTGCGGCCTGTACTTCTCTGGACCTGTTTCAACTCACATCCGGCTCCCAACGGCCTGAGGCCTGGGAGCGGTGTAAATAGCACGCAAACGACAGGCGCATGGAAGCCAGTTGCCGGATGGTTGCACACTGCTCGGTTCAGCACTTCTTCTGCCCTAGTTCTGTGCACCCTGGCCGGAGCAGCAGAGCTCTGCTGGGACCGAAAACAATGGTGCTGCCCTGCCCTGCTTGCCAGGCAGGCACTGCTCACATGCCCGCCACCACGCCGCGGTGCGGCTTGCCCGCCGCCCGCCGCTCCAGCAGGGCGGGCCGCCAGTTGTATCGGCGCAGATCATCCGCGGTGTGCCAGGAGCGCACTGCTGCCTCGCTCTCCCTGCGTCATTGGGGGGAGGGGAGAGGAGGGGTGATACAACTCACAACCCTGCTGGAGGCTGGCGGCCTTCCTTGCCAACTGGCACGTGGCAGGCAGCTGAAAGCACAGTACAGTCCCATGGCCGCACATGCTATGCCACCACAGCCCTAGAGTCGGTTGCGCACCAGCCCTTCCAGGACACCAGGTAGACGGGGCCCTGGGAGCCGGTGCCGGTGGCCACCACATCCGCCGGCTCCCACTCCTGCAGTCAAGGGTGGACAGTGACGTGAAGGAAGCAACTCAGCTAGCTAAAGCTGGGCTGTTTACGCAGCACGCCTTGCATGAGCCAGCGTGAGCAGGTGGGGCCAGGTCCTCCGAATGCATCACTGCTGCAGCTGCCAACCCACCGCATCAATGGCCGCCTCTGCGGGGTGCGCTGCCGCCCAAGCGCTGTACGCGTGCTCATCCTCGTACCGCCAATTGCACTGCATATGGTGTGGAGCAGGCGGGCAGGGTGTGCTATGCGCGAACAAAGGAGCGTGTGCAGGGCACAAGCGCAGCCTGACTGCATCACTTCGATCAGCTGTTTTCAACCTGGCCGCATGCTCAGCCACTCCTGCTGCTTACCCTGGTTGGCACTGCAGGCACGCTGTGTGCCTTGCATGCCTGCACCTGCAGGAGGGTGGTGATGGTCAGCCAAGTGAAGCATGGCATGGCACTGAACAGCCAGCAGTGCTGCTATGGCTCTTGTGTGTTTCAAACGCAGTGTGCTTTCGCTTGCCTTGGCAGACTTGGCCACTCGCCGCTTGGTTGCTGCGGGCTGCAGGGGAGCGGCGCTGCGGCGCTTGGAGGCTGCTAGGGCCGCTCGCAGCGCTGCTGCCACCAGCGGCGCTGCGCCTGCCATGGCCTGCACCAAATGCACAAAGGGAGGCCGGCGTGAAAGTTGGGAGCTCAGGCCCTTGCAGCTGGGGGCAAGGGTTAGAGCGGAGTGCACAAGCAGTGGCACTTTGCAGCAGCTGCGCACCTGCGCCGCTGCCGCTTCCGCTGCTGCTGCTGCTACCGCAGGCGACGCTGCGTTGCTGGCAAGTCGCAGACCCTCCACGCTCGCTCTCCCTCCTGTTGGACGGGAGGCCTGCAAGGTGGAGAGCAGTGGGGGGAAACGGATGGCAGGAGGCTGGGCGGCCGTGGTGCCTGCTGCCCTTCTCGTCATGGCTGAGGGGGTGGCCCGCCTGATTCCGATTCCCAGCCAATGAATCAGCGTGCACACTGACCTGCTCTACCGCGGCGGTTGCTTCCCCCTCCTGCGGCAGCTGGCGCTCAAGGTTCTCAACCGACCGCAGCAGCAGCTCTCCCGGGCTCTGCACACCCGCCGACTCTCCGCCCTCGCCGCGCCGCCGCTCGTGCGCCAGCTCCAGAGCGCCCACCATCGGCTGCAGCGCCGCTTTCACCGCCTCGGCAGCTCGCACGCTGGCCTGTACAGACGCCGCTGCCGCCTGCAGGGCGGCCAGCGCCGCCGCAAAGTCGCCAGCCTGCTGCCCGCCCTGCTGCCCACCATCCGGGCCTGGTGCCTGTCCGTCTGCCATGCCGAGCGTACCCTGGGGCAGGCCGGAGAAGGTGCAGCATAAAGTTGCAGCCCCAGGATGCGCAATTGGAGCTGCACCACCGGCGGCGGCGCCGGCGGCAGCAGCGGCAGCGGCCAACCCTGGGCAGAGTGCACATGGGCAGCAGGCGGGGCTGTGAGCCTATCACACTGCTGATGCACGGACCTGAAACGACGGGTGGACGGGCGCACGTCTTCTCCCAGCAGAGGAACCCAAGCAGTTATATCTACTCGATCATTGCAATCGCTCAAGAGCGTGTACTCATGCTTGGCAGGCAGGGAGGGGGCTGGAGGGAGGACTTGCCCAGCGGCGCCTGGTCAGCATGGACTCAGGGGCCCCAGTGAATTGCAGCGCCCCCTGGCGCTTGCTGCTGGTCCACCATGCAGCTGGAGGGCCCTTGGATGTATGCAGGGCACACGGCGTGCTCTGGCGCCGTTGGGCTGCCTCCCTACAAGGCCGCCGACCGCTCTGCCGTGTCCAAAGCATACAAGCAGAAGGTGAGCAGGCTCTGCCTGCAGCCAATCCCCGTCTTATGCACTCTCAGCCCGGCCGCCGCCAACAGCCGCTACCGCTCGCTGCTCGGCCCCCTTTCTAATCTGCACAGGCGCTCAAGGTCCACCCCGACAAGCCGGGAGGTGACCCCCAGAAATTCCAGCAGCTGGCCTCGGCCTACGAGCAGCTGCAGGCGTGGCAGCACCCATTTTTGAGCGGCGACGCTGAGCAGCATGAGGCTCAGCGTGTGGTGCAGCGGCTGTGCGCTGCGGCAGCCCAGCTGGTGCAGGAGACTCCTGGGGCGGTAGCAGTGCAGGCTGAGCTGGGTGCTGAGACCGGCGATGCGCCGGCGGCCTGGGTGCGGGTGCATGCTCTGGGCCCAGCAGGCCAGCCGCTGGCCATTCGCCACATGTGCAGCTCCGGAGTGCTGCTGCTTGAGCTGCCGAGCGGGCCAGGCTGGGCACCCACAGCGCGGCGCTGCTGGCCCACCGTGCTGGCTCTGCAGAAGTTGCAGCGCGAGGCAAGCAGCCTGCCCGGCGGGCCGGGCTGCCTGTGGGCCAGCGAGCAGGGCATGGCGGTGCTGAGCCTGCAGCAGGCGGTGCAGCTGCATGTCAATGGCGGCGTTCCCCCGCAGCTGCGCAGCCCGGCGCAGCTGGCGGCTCTGGGCAGCGGGCAGGAGGCGCAGCGCGCAGCACAGGACGGAGCAACGCAGCCAACCGCAAAGCTGGCTCAGCCCCTGCTGCTGCTGGGGCCCGCTTCAGAACCTGCATGTGATCCCAGCGCTAGCCAGCAGGCCGCAGTAGCCAGCAGCAGCCAGGGTGGCGTAACTCTAAGCGAGGACAGCTCAGCGATTGTGGTGCGCAGCGAGGATGGCCCTGCACAGGAGGCAGGACATGCAGAGGGCAGGCGGCCACCAGCCGGTGCAGATGCATCAGAGCCAGTGCAGGCAGAGCTGCCGCCACAGTCGGCTGGTCAGCAGGAGCAGAACCAGCAGCCGCAGCAGCAGCCAAGTCAGCGGCAGCAGCGCAAGCAGCAAGGCAAGCGGCAGCGACAGCGGAAGAAGGGAAAGCAGCGTGGGAAAGCCGAGGCGCAGCAGCCTGTGCAAGAGGAGGAAGAGGAGGAAGAGGAGGAAGAGCAGGTCAATGCTTGGACCCGGAAGCGGCGGCGCAGGCGCCTGATGGACGAGGCACATACCGCGCCAGCTGCGGATGAGGCGGCAGCTGTGGAAGAGGCGGAAGGAGAGGCAGCCGAGACAGCAGCCCCAGCCACTGCCGCTGCCCGGTTGGCAGGTGCGGTGGTTGCGGCGCAGGCAGGCACAACAAGTACGCTGGCTGCCCAGCAGCAGCGGCGGCGGCAGCAGCAGCAGCAGCAGCAAGAGCAGCCGTGTGCTGTTGTGACTCGTGGGCAGAAGCGGAAGCGAGGGCTGGAGGGATTTGCGGAGGCGGCGGCTGACCAGCCTGCTCCAGCGGCCACCAAGCCAGCCATGCTGCCTGCTCAATCTGCCGCTGAAACAGCCCTGGCCGCTGCGCCAGGTCCCGCCGCTGCCACAGCGGCAACAGCAGCAGCTGCGGCAATAGCAGTGGTAGCAGCAGGCGATGCCGCAGCCACAGCGGCGCCGCCCAGCCGTGCGGACCAGCTGCGGGCGGCAGCAGTGCCGGTGCTGCAAGCCCTGCGGACGTTCCACACAGTGCTGCACAGCCCCGAGCTGCGGCGGCAGTTCTGCAAGTGTGAGAGCGTCGAGGCTGCCGCCCGTGCGGAGCTGCTGCAGGCCGCGGCGCGCCAGCTGGCTGAATGGAGCGGCACGCGGCTGCAGGGCATCCTCCCCTGCAGCTGGTGCCAGAGCAGGCGGCCTCACAGGGGCTCACCCTGCGTGCTTCAGTGGAGCGGCTGGCTGGGCAGCTGCTGCACAGCCTGCTGCCTGTGCTGGTGGCGGCAGGGCGGGGGCCGGGCAGCCAGCTGCCGGCAGTGCTGGACCCTGGAGGGCCGGCAGAGCAGACCCTGCTTCGCTGCTGCCCTCATGCCGGCGGCAACCCCAGCTGCATGGCCCGCCACGTGGAGGGCCTGCCTGGCCTGGTAAGCTCTGTCAAACCCGGCATGCCGGTTGTTGAACTCTGGTCGGGATTCATGGCGTTTGGACAACCAAGTGCACCAACTTGTTGGCTGCCCAGAAAGACAGCCGCTCAGAATGCCTCTCGACATTCCCTCCCTCCCTCCTGCCTGCCGGTACCCGCAGCTATACGTGGCCGGCGTACAGGGCCCTCGGCTCTCCTCCAAGACAGCTTGCAATGCTTGCGCACACCTCGGCCGCGGCGAGGTGGGCTGTGCTGCGCCATGATGTATGCACCTTGCTGCGCTGTGCCGTGCCACCCTGTGCCATGCTGTGGCATTGCTGTGGCATGTGCCAACACTTGCACAGCATGTGCCAACACATGCTGTGGCATACAAGTAGGTTTCAGGCTTGCCAGCTTGCAGCCAAGCCCCATGGCAGGTGCAGCTTGCAGCCAACTGTTTGCCCCTGCCTCTGTCCTGCACACTGCAGGCTGTCCCCAACGGCAGGCCCGGTCCTGGGGCCCCGCTGCGCCCGCTGCCGCAAGGCGTGCACGCTTTGGATGCTGCCCAGTTGGCCCATCTGGCATGGCAGCACTTGCTGGGCATTCAGGCCGGCATTTGCAGCGGGAGCAACCCCTTCATCCCGCCGCTGCGCCGCAGCGACGGCGGCCGGAGCTTCCGGGCAGTACCGCAGCACTGGTGCACGGGACTCTGCGCTGGCACACATCGAGCGCCTGATTGCGGCCGCAGCGACGGCGTCTGCTGGTGCACCCCAGCCTGCCGCCGCAAGCTGCGGGCTGCACCGCTGCACGCAGCGGCTGATACAGCTGGCTCCGCTGCTGCGGCAGCGCGGCTGCCTGCCTGAAGTGGCGGCCAGTGTTGTTGCCTGCAGCGGCCAGGTGAGAGGGGTGGCAGGAGAGAGAGGGTTACCATTCCTGCTGACGCGAACAATAAAGCTTAGCCTGCCTGTTGCAACTTGAGCATGCGCTGCCTCTCTGCCACCCCGCCCCCCGCCGCCTGCAGCTCCCTTGCTGCCAAGGCATGGGTGAGGCTCGGCTGGTGCTTGTTGGAACCATGACGTGGAACACCCATGCGGTGGTGCGGAGCCACTTCAAGCCGCTGTGCTGCGCATGCTGGGATGCCAAGTATGCGGTTAAGATGGCGCCGCCGGCGGCCAGGGCGGGGGCAGCATGAGGGGCGTCGAGCACGCTGAGCAGTGCAGATGGGCAAGGGCGCCCAGGGTGCCTACTGTCTGCGGTTAGACTAGACTAGACTGCCTGCTGCTCCAGCTGCTTGCCACACAATTCTGCTGCACTGCAACTGTAGCGTTCAACGTGCACAGCTTTGTTGCTTTTTTTTTGGCAGCGGTGCAGTGCGTGTAAATGCAACTGGCTAGCTGCAGGAGCTGCTCAGCCCGCCGAGTGTCAATTGGTAGGCTTCAGAGCGCTAGCATCTTTACAGGACAAAGCTATGGGCCCAATGCTGAATCCAACCACACCAACAACGCTCAGCAAATGCGGGCGTTCGTACTACAATCAGTGCAGAGGTGGCAGTGTGGGCATGAGGTGGGAAGCAACGCTAGTGTGCAAAGTATAAAGAAACAGTGTCCACGTGCTGCAGCAGCAAGGCATGCAGCAGAGTGGGAGGATGACACAGGCATGACAAAACGAAGTCGCTATCGCAGCTACAGTACACAGCATGAACAAGAAACAGGTGAGGAGGTCGTATTGGAGAGCGGTGGGCTTCAGCCAGGCGGTACCCGGGCATGGCATGCCGCTGTGCTCAGCTTAAGGTGCTGGATTGTGCAGCAGGTCCAACAGCAGATGCAAGTGGTGGCAGAGCTGCCACCAGCTGGGCGCCAACGCAGCACTGCTGTAGTGCAGTGGGGAGGCAAATTCGAAGGCTGGTTTGGGGTGCGGGCCAGCAGGCAGCGTTTCCTTGGCTCCTTGGCTGGTTGGCTGCTTGGCCGCCAGGTGTGGGCCCCAACTTCAAAGCCGTCAGATGTTGGCGATTTTGCGGGCCTTGCGCACCGTCATCCAGGCGCGGTCGCCGCGCTCGTTCAGCATGACTGGCCACTCCTCCAGAGGGATGCCCGCTGCAGGCCACAAAGGAAAGGAGAGTTCGGCGGTTGACAACGTTCTCGGTCTGTGCCACAAGCCAGCCACTGTGGACAGCCTGCCCGCCGGCAGTTGACAGCAGGGCATGCTGCTTCTGATTTGAGCCTGGCCCCCTCCCCCAGCAGGCGGCTGATGGATGCTGTCCGCTCCCACCCAGCAGTGCAAGCTGCCAAACCTGGCCACCTAGCCTTACCACCAGTTCTCACCCCTCTTCAGCACATCGCGGCTGATCTTGCCGGCCTTGTGCTGCACCTCCTCCACAGCCATCAGCTTGGGAGTCAGGCGGCGCAGCGTGCCCAGGTGCAGGCGCGGCTCCTCATACAGCCGGCCGCCCACGTAGTGGCTGAAAGCGTGCTTGCGCAGCCTGCCAAATGTGCGGGAAGCGGGGCAAAAGCAGAGGAAGGGAGGTTGCTGGGTCGGACGTCGGGGTCAGACGTGGCAGCCAGCCATGAGTTCTGCTTGGGCGGAGCAATGCAGGGGCCAAGACCGCAACCAAATAGCAGCTGGAGTGTCAGGAAAGTCTTGGTGTGCCTGCCTGCCCCGCAATGCTGCCTGCTCGCCTCTCTCACCTGTACTTGACGATGCCTTCACCCGCCAGCACCACTGCTGCCGCGCCCTCATCTGCCGCCGGCCCCCCAGCGGCCGCGGCGGCAGCCGGCGCAGCTGCCGGTGCGTGCAGGGCGCCACCCGAGGCCGCGGGTGCAGGCACGTGTGCCCCGGCATCCTGGCTGTTGTCTGCTTGGCTGGGGGCGGGCAGCGGGGGTGCCTCGCGTGCCTGCGGGAGGAGCAGAGGTGGAATGAGGTGAGTGTCTGCTGGGCTTCCTGCTGTGCCATGCAACCGCTCATTGCCTGAGACGACCAGTGTCTGAGGGCTCAATACATTGGCGGTCGTTGCCACCCCCTTCATGGGCGGCGCTGTAACCGGCTTGATGTGAAGCGGCGCTATAATCGCAACACCTACTCGCCGCCGCCAACACCTGCCCTGCTCACCCATTGCTGGCCCTCGTTCCCACCTGCAGCGCTTCCAGCAGCTTCTGCTGCACAGCGCGGCTCTGCTGCAGCTCCGCACGCGTCTGCTGGGTCTCGGCAATGAGCTGCTGCGTGATGGCCCGCTGCTCGTGCCGCTCCTCTTGCAGGTTGTCGATCAGTGGCTTCATCGTCTCCACCATGACCTGCGCACGCGAGCATGGTTGGATTCGCATCAATCTTGAACACAGCTGGCAATGCTTGCAGCAGCCATTGGGCCATGCCTTGGAGCTCGTTGGCGGGCTTTCACTCCTCTCGAGAGGTGGGTGGAGGGCAGGGCGGGTGCAAGCGGCACCAGCGGCAGAGGTGTTTGCACCACCATTGGGGGTGTCGTCTCAAACTCACTGACCTGCACAGCCAGCATGGTTTGGTTCTGCGCCTGGGTGCCGCTGGCGATGACTTGCAGCAGTGTCGCCTGGTCCAAGGGGCCGCCCTGCCCATCGGGCTTCTGATCCTCCATTGCGGGTGTGCGCACGCACAGCAGAGCAGGCGGCAAGTGAGAGCCCAGCAAGGGTGCCGGCTGCGCCATCCACGCGCTGACGAGGCGCGCTCTGTGGCTGACAACGGCGCCCTGCCTTTCACTCTGCTATGCTGAACCGTCAAGAGATCTCAACCTTTATCATCAGTTCTAGTTTCAACCTTGCAAGGTCATGTTGCAGTGGACATGCTCATGCAGTGCCATCGCCATCCGCCGCAGCCGCAGCGCCCACCCCTGCTGGGCTGGCCGCTGTTGCCCCAGCCCCCGCCGCTGCTGCTGCCGTGTTGCGCCGCACAGCGGTGCTCCACCGCCGCAGCATGGCCTCCACATCAGCGTCCATGCGCTGCATGGGCACACACCCAGGAAAACAAGCACTCAATGGAGACGCGCGTGCAGCTGGTGAAACAACCAGTCGACGGACAGCAGCATGGGCGTTTTTGCAAATCAACTACATGTGAACTACTCCATGTGAAAAGGTTGCAAGCTCGGCTGCTGGCACAGGACCCCAGGCAGTACCAATGCCTTTTCCGCTTCACAAACTGGAGAAAGCCCCCCAAACCAGCCGGCACAGGCCCCGCTCACCGTGCCAGCGCCGCCCCACACCAGCATGTGCGGCAGGTCTGCCAGCGAGTCGCCGCGCACCGCCCGCACCGGGCGGAAGCCGAAGCGGGAGTAGTAGGAGACCAGGCGCTCGTGCCAGGCGTCATCATCTGGGGATGAAGGGCAGTTGGAGGGGTGGGGAGTTGATGTGTGGCAAAGAGTACTGCAAACAGGCGCCTGGAGCAGGAGCTACTTATAACTTATTAACAGCCTAAACAACGCATCACAGAGCGCCATCCCCGACTTCCCTACAGCACCAACCGCCTCATTGTTGATGGCCAGGATTTCGGCCTTGGTGCCGCCCCACTTCCTCACACCGTGACCGTTCACAAAAAAGCACCACCTCCATTCCAAGTACGAGCCCTCACCGTTGATGGCCAGGATTTCGGCCTTGGTGCAGCCGGCCGCGCGGCCAAACGCCAAGGTGGCCGCCCCCATGAGCAGGCCCAGCCCCAGCACGCCTCCTCGTGCACGAGCGCCCTCCTCGCCGCGCAGCCCACGAGTGAACACTTGCAGTGTATCGCAGTGCATGAGGCGCAGCGGCGGCACCAGGAAGCCAGAGGTCACAGCCAGCACGCGGCCGGGGCCGCCCACACCCGCCGCCGCCTCCTCTGCCGCAAGTTCAGCGCTGCTCCGCCGCCGCCGGCCGCTGCCGCTGCCGCCGCTGCTGCTGCCATTGTTGCTGCTGGGTTCGGCTGCGTCGCGGCACACGATGCGGTAGGCGGGTCCCAGAGTCTTGAGGCTGATCTCCAGCCCCCTGATCGGATGAGGGTGCAAGGAATGGTGAAGCCCGGGCGTTGGGCAATGTGCAACAACAGTTTGGGTGCAAGCAAGACCGGCGCAAGCGTCCACCGCCATGTTGAAATCTCACCGAAGCCGTGCTATCTGCTGCACCTCCTCAAAGGTCACTAGGTCCTCAGTGCTGCCAGCTGCACCAGCGCCTGCTGCCTGCGGCAGCCATGGGGAGGCATGCCGGCCGAGGCCGCTCCGCCGCAGCCGCCACTGCTGCCGCTCTGGCGTCAGCGGCGGGCATCGCCGCCCGCAGGTTGCAGAGCCTGCGCATCTTCTTAGCTGCTGCTCTGCTGGGCCGCGGCTCGCTGCCCTGGTCTCTGTGGGCCGGAAGCACGCTCGGCCGGCGGTAGGAGCAGCGCAGCGCGTTGCGCATGACATGGCTGCAAACAGTAGAGTCAATTGAATGCCTGCACGGCGCGAGATCGCCCCTGCAGGTCTCCTGCGGCGACCGCCCTGCTGGCGCCGCCGCCGCGTCGTGGCGATCGCGCACCTCGCCCTCTTCTCCCACTCACCAGCCCGCCGTTACACATGCACGCATTCCAAACCGCACAGCAAAATGATATAAGATTACGGCTACATGTCGATGACGCGCAGGCCCTCCCGCGCCAGCACCAGCAGGCGGCAGGCGCCGGCCCGGGAGCCCGCCAGCACGGCGCCCAGCACGCCACGCCCGCCGCTGTCCGGAAGCTCCATGTCCACGACCTGCGATTGAATGTAGATGATACAAGAGTGATTTATTGGACAACAGAATCTCCCTGACTTTCAGGCAGCTTGATGTCCACCTGCGGTTGAGGATGGCTGGGTTGCAGAGTGTGTCCAACAAGGCCGTCTCCGATTGCCGCTGCGTATGGGGTGCGCTAATGCCTTGCTCAATGCATGCATCCCTCCAGGCTGGCGGCTGTACAGCGACAAGCCAGCCCTACACCAAACCCTAGGCCCCTGCCCACCTGGTGCTCCCCATACTCCTGGCGAGGCGCGGTGGTGCGGTACACATCTGCAGCACCAGGGTGCCGGCCGGCAGGGTTTACCAACGGGAGGGCAGCGCGTTCATGCATGTCCACACCTACCAGTAGACAGTAGCTCTGGACAGGAAAGGACGCGCCTTTCGTTCTGTCCTGAGAAACAAACAGCACTCACAGCAGTACTTGCTGGCCTCCACCAGGGCCGCCGCAATGTCGCCGCCGGGCGGCGCCAGCAGCAGGAACTTGCGCTGCACCTTGCCTGCGGCGGGTCGGGGCAGGGGAGAGGGGCACCGCTCACTGGATTGGAGCGAGCGCGAGTGGGGCGGGCATTCTGCAGCAAACGTCTGCAAGGAGGAGCACAGCTTGTCTGGCAGCCTGCAGTGCCATCTCACTCAACATAACCCTGCAGGACGAGGTTTCCTGCCGCCGCACCTGCCGCTACATAGGACAGGGCCGGCACCGACGCCACGTGCTGGATGACAAACCCTGCTGCCGCCTCCTCAGGGCCAGCTGCGCCGCTGCCGCCACCGCTGGCCGCTGCTGCCGCCTCGGGGCTGGTGCATCCGATGGCCACCACAGCGCAGTCCACATCATCAGTCAGCCCCAGCAGCAGGCGGGGGCTGGCATGGCTGCCGTTGCCGCACCTGCTGCCGCTGCCGGACGCATTGGCAGCACCTGCCGCGCCCTCCCCGACGCCGCCGCCCTGCAGGTGCGTGTCAGGCGTGGGTGGCTCTTGTGCACCCCCCGCTGGCTGCTCCAGGTGGCACGTCAGCAGCTTGTGCGGCTGGCAGGACAGCTTGTGCACCAGGCGCAACAGCGGCTGGCCGCCAAGATGCCCTGCCTGCCCTCCCTGCGCCGGCTGCTGCGCTGCCTGCGCACTGCCATCGCCGGCAGGCGCCAGGGCGAATGTGTAGAGGCTGCAGGTGGGCTCAGAGCCCATGGCCCCCACACCATCTGCCCCTGCCTCCCGATACAGGTCGGCATACTGCTGGTGCGGTAGCGGCCCTGCAGCAATAGTTGAATTGTGGACGAGTGTGGGTGGGCAGGCGGAGGGGGCAGCAACCGATGAGCATTTGGAAGCACAATCAAAGCTGGAGACGAAGCGCAGATGCACAGCAGCGAAGGCCGGCAACACGCAGTCCTCACATCACGAATCCGAGCTACCAGCACAACACCGCACAGTGCCATGCTGGTCCAAACGTCACTAAACTCACCGACCGGCTCTTCCGAAGTGAAGGCTGCCAGGCGGGCCACAGCCGCCTGCAGCGTGCGCGGGCTCATGTCATCCCCATCATTTCCGTCCCCGCCTGCCTGCCCAGCGCCGCTGCTACCCGCCGCCTCGGCTGCCGCCCGCTGTGCTGCCGCCTCGTCCTCCGCTGCGCCGCCCGGTGATGGCTGCAGCGCCAGCAGGACGCCGCCAGTGGCTGGGTTGACCAGCACTCCATGTGGCGGCAGGTCAGACACCTGGCAGGAAGGAAGGAAGGTGTTGGTTGTGGGGCAATGATCGGTAGACATAGGAACGGCGGTGCATATGCGATCTGCGCGACGACAACAGCCTGGAGGTGTGGTGAGGCCCCTGCTGTTTCTTCACAACGCGCCACCGACGATTTTGAAGCACATCAGCAGCTGAGGCGCACCATCACACCAGCAGCCGCGGCAGCACCCACCTTGAGCAGTTGCACGCTCAGCACGCGCAGCGCAGGGGCGGGGTGCACCGCTGCCGCCAGGTGAACTGCATAGACCTCGCAGCAGGAGGGATGCCGCCCGCTGCGCTGCCGCGCCGCCCACAGGATGGCACACAGCTGGGCCTCGCCGCTGCCTACGCTGCCTGAAGAAGCGGCACTGCAAGCCTCCGGAGGCAGCACGAATGCTGAGGCCAGGTGCAGCGGGCGGGCTCCCAGCAGTGGCGGGGCGGGGCGCAGCGGGAACACGGGCGGCGACAGGGCACTAGCGCCCTGCACTACCGCAGCCTCCCCCTGCTGCCCGGCTGACTGCGGGGCAACAAGCGACACATCGCCGTGCCCGCTGGACACAAGCAGCAGGCTGCCTGCCGCATCGCCAGGCGCTAATGCTACCTGCACCTCAACAACAGAGGGCGGCAGCTCGCCCCCGGCCAGGCCGCCGGCAGGTGCATTCGGCGGCGGCGCAGCCACACCTGCAAGGCAGAGGGTGGGCCTGGGGAAGACCGTTCAAGCCCTGGCGCCGGCACAGGCGATAGCAAGTTGCCAGGCCGGCAGAAAGCGGAGCAGGTGGCGGGCTGCCAATGACAGCAGCGTTTTCAGCCCATGGGAGGATAAGATGCGAGGACAGAGGCGACAGGTGGCAAGGAGGAAAGCAGCAGCATTCTCTCACCCGCCAGGTGGTGCAGCTGCGGCGCCTTGCCGGCCTCAGCTAGCTCCACAGCGCACAGCTGCAGCGCCGCTGCGCCCTGTTGCCCCTCCAGGAACAAGTAGCAACCTCGGGGCTGCTGTGTCAGGCCGTTGAGCAGTGCCGCATGGCGCGCAGTCACATAGTCCGTATCTGCTGCTTGGGGCGGCACGACGGGTGCTGGCAACGCCACGGTGCCCTGTGCTTGGACCAGGGTGCTCGACAAGCGCCAGCTGCAGAACGCCAAGTTGGCGAACCGCCTCTCTAGGCGCAGGTGGCCTGCCTGGCCGGCAGCATCAACATCCATGCTGCTGTAGGCACTGACTGCAGGGTTGATGGAGGGGTAGACAGGGCAGGGCAGCCAGGCGTGAGCCAGAGCAGGTTTGCAGGTGCAGCGGGCGGCGGCGGCGGCGGCGGCGGCGGCGGCAGTGAATGTCTTATCGCGCCAGATCGCAAGCCTTACGTCTTAGAAACGTCTGCCGGTGTGCGGCTGGCGAGCCTATGAGGCTTTCCGCCCGGGCTGCCGGCGGAACGCGCGCGGAAGTGCGCGCTCAGGTCCCTGGAGCTTCACTCCTGTCAGATTATACCGACAATACGATCATTCACTACCGACTGGTTTAGCGCACGTCGCTGGCCGGAGCGCTGCAAATGAAGGCCACCGCCCGCATCGTCGCCGCCGCTGATTGTGCCGCAGTCAAGCAACCGGGCCTTTTTGCCATACCCGTTCAACAACCATGAATTGAAGAATTATAAAGGGGAACAGCCGGCAAGCGGAGTCAAAAGAATCGTGTGAAATGCATCGCAAAGTGGGATGAGAAAACGCAGGTTGAGAAGGTGATGCATGTGCTGGGCCGCCAATCACGTTGCTGATGAAATGGAAAGGCCACGCAGGATGTGTGAGCACAAGGGCATGGGTGATGTCGTGCCCCGTACATGCAGGCATGAGGATTCGTAAAGTGCAACATGGCAGGCAGGGAGTGAATGCAGGGGTGAGAGTGCACAACAGAGGGCAGGGCAGGGGCATGTGCCAGGGTTATGTCTGGAAAACTGTTTGCAGATGCAAGGCGCCAGCGGCTGCAAGGCTGGCGCTGTGATAGTTCATTGGCCCGGCGAGGACGATTCGAGCAGGCCTAGACCGTGATGTCCTCACTGATGTCGCAGGATGTGCAGTCTGCCGCCTCCACGTTTGCGGCGGCCACAGCGCCCGAGAAGACAAACGAGGCAGTGGGGGTGCCGGTGATGGTGACTGTCGCACTCCCGCCGTCTGCCAGGTCTCCCAGCGTGCAAGTGCCGGCGCCGCTGGCGCTGTCGATGCTGCAAGTGCCGGCAGTGGTGGTTGCAGACCACGTCACCTCTGAGGGTACGGTGAATGTGAGGGCGACGCCGGTGGCGGTCACGGTGCCGCCGTTGCTGATGGCCACATTCAAGGTCAGATCCCCGCTGTCCAAGGTGGAGGTTGTAGCGACAGTGAGGGCGGCCTTCTGTAAGCAGGGAGAGCGCGCGGCAGCGCGAACAACACATTGAGGTGAGTTGAGCCGGTGCAAAGGCAGCAGCCACTGAGGAGCCGTTCCCATCCGCTGCCCTGCGAATTTTGCAAGGCGAGGGCGATGCCAACCTGCACCTGCATCCTGCACTGCATCCCGCATATGCCAGTCAGCCAACTCGACCAGGCCACCCATGCTGGCGGTGCGACTAGCAGACCCGCATCAGCTGTCCCAGCCAGCTCAACATGGGTCCCCAACTTGGGGATGACTGCCACCCGGCTCACCTCCACACAATCGCCCTCAACAACCGTGTAGGCGTCGGTCGTGCAGGTGAGGCAGGTGCATGTGTTGGGTGTAAAGGTGGCGCAGTTGGGCTTCTGGCAGTCCTCGCAGGTGGCTCCGTTCAAGGAGAAACCGCCGTTGCACGTCTCGCAGCCGTCGCAGGCGTTGGTGAGAGGGGTGGCGCAGTTGTCCGCCACGCACTGCGGCGAGGCGGGGGCCGGGAAAGGCGGGTGTGTTGCAGCCTTTGCTTGCACCGTTGCACTGCTACATCATGCTTGCCCACAGCTCTCCCGCGCACGTGTGCACACAAAGCCTCACCGGGGTGGCGCAGTCGGTGCCCTTGAAGCCGTCCTTGCAGGTGAGGCAGGTGCATGTGTTGGGTGTAAAGGTGGCGCAGTTGGGCTTCTG
>VFQQ010000916.1_pt1 | contig 48553 bp, 38 predicted proteins | sample 3512341 | NCBI WGS metagenome assembly VFQQ01 (sample SAMN10412373, study PRJNA504923) | tailings metagenome | isolation source: Relicate 2 Philex TSF1 revegetated site | place: Philippines: Tuba, Benguet | collected 2017-08-29 | reverse complement strand
AATCGGAGTCGATAACCCCGATTTTTAATATTTACACAGTTTTTGAGATAGTGTCTGCGATGAATTATTTTTCGCCTTGCAGACTTGGCTTTTTACTTTGACTGCGCTGCTCATTGTATTTTTTAGCTGCTCCAATGAAATGTACAAACAATGGGGCAGGATTTTCTACCGTACTTTTCAATTCCGGATGATACTGAACCCCAATAAAGAATGGATGTGATGGTATCTCCATGATCTCTACCAATCCTGTTTCAGGGTTACGACCACTGGCGATCATTCCTTTTTCTTCGAATTGTTCAAAGTATTCGTTATTGAATTCATAACGATGACGGTGTCTTTCAGAAATATTTGTTTGACCATAAATTGTATGGGCTAGACTTCCTTCTTTGATCTCACATGGGTATGCTCCTAATCGCATCGTACCACCCATCATTTTGATCTTTTTCTGTTCTTCCATCATATTGATCACTGCATTATCAGTAGAGGCATCCATTTCCATGGAGTGTGCATTTTTCAGACCCAGAATATTTCTGGCAAACTCAATCACGGCCATCTGCATACCCAAACAAATACCAAAGAAAGGCAAACCTTTTTCTCTGGCATATTGTACTGCGATGATTTTTCCTTCAATACCACGATGTCCGAAGCCGGGTGCTACCAGCAATCCATCCAATCCTTCAAGCTTCTCTGCCACATTCTCTTGTGTGATGTATTCACTGTGTACATTCACCACCTGTACTTTTACCTCATTCATCGCACCTGCATGGACAAAACTTTCGAGGATAGATTTGTACGCATCCTGCAACTCTATGTATTTACCGATGAGTCCGACAGTAACCTTACTCTTTGGATATTTTAGTTTATCGAGAAAACCTTTCCATTTATCGAGATTGGGTTCACTGTATTGTGTGATATTTAATTTTTTCAAACAGATCAGATCTAGTTTCTCACGCAACATTAACAAGGGTACTTCATAAATAGTAGATGCATCCATTGCCTCGATCACTGCTTCGGGTTTTACATTACAGAACAATGCGATCTTGCGTTTGATATCATTGTTCAATGGCTCTTCAGTTCTGCAAACAATGATATCCGGATGAACCCCTGTTTCACTCAGCATTTTTACACTGTGTTGTGTAGGCTTTGTTTTCAATTCTTTTGCAGCACGCAAATAAGGGATCAATGTTAGGTGTACCACCATTACATCTTCTTCAGGCAACTCCCATTGCAATTGACGCACGGCTTCAATAAAAGGGAGACTCTCAATATCACCAACGGTACCACCAATTTCTGTAATGATGATATCGTATGTATTGTCTGCCCCTAATAATAACATTCTTCTTTTGATCTCATCAGTGATATGCGGAACCACCTGAACAGTCTTTCCTAAAAACTCTCCTGCTCTTTCCTTATTGATCACCGTCTGATAAATACGACCGGTTGTAACATTATTGGCTTGAGAAGTGTAAATGTTTAAAAAACGCTCATAGTGACCAAGATCCAGATCTGTTTCTGCACCATCCTCCGTTACATAGCACTCCCCATGTTCATAAGGATTCAATGTACCCGGATCAACGTTGATATAAGGGTCAAACTTTTGGATAGTAGCCCTTAATCCTCTTGCCTGCAATAATTTGGCGAGAGAAGCCGCAATGATCCCTTTTCCTAAACTACTTGTTACACCTCCTGTAACAAAAATGTACTTGGCCATGTTTATCGTATTATTATTTATTCGTTTAAAACCTATCCGTTCTTACTTTTTTTATTGCATAAAGAACTGCGACGGAGTCCGAAAAATCGGTCAACAGCACTGATCAAGGTTCATGAAACAATAAAAAACCGATACCTATTGTATTGAAATACAAGCAGATAACGGAAAAAACAATTTGACCTTGTAAATGAACGGTGTAAAAAAATTCAGAGGTCGTACAAACGTACAGTAAAAAGACGGATAAAAAAAACAGCGGCTTTATTTTGAACCACCAGCTCTAGAATGTGTTAACTTGACGTGAACATCTTTATCAAAAAAAATTTGCTATGAAAAAATTGATTGCTCTGACATTCGCTGCATTTTGTACTGCTGCTTTTCTCAGCTATAGTTACAAAACACCCGCTCCTCAGCCATTGACATCAGAATGTTATGTAAGCTGTTTTACCAGTGAAATCATGGATCAATTCAAAGCTGAAGCATCTACTGCTTCATTTGCGATGATGCATGACAATCCGATTCCATATGTTGCTGCCGATCCACTGGGCAAAGCTGTTACATTTAAAGCGGCGGATGGAAGCAATGCCATGGGTTATGAGATTCGCAGTAAGAAAAAAAGTAACAAATGGTTATTTGTGATTCAGGAATGGTGGGGATTGAATGATTACATTAAAAAAGAAAGTGAAACCTATTATAATGACCTGGAAGATGTGAATGTCATTGCCCTGGATTTGTATGATGGAAAAATTGCCGCCACAGCTGATAGTGCCATGAAACTGATTCAGTCTGTAAAAACTGATAGACTCGAAAGCATTATCAAAGGCGCTATCGCGTATGCAGGAACTGATGCCAAAATCTACACAGTAGGTTGGTGCTTTGGCGGTATGTGGAGTTTACAAAGCACACTATTGGCCGGTAAACAAGCAGCAGGTTGTGTGATGTTTTATGGAAGACCTGAAAACAATGTAGAGAAACTCAAAACATTGAACTGTGATGTCATCGGTTTCTTTGGTAACAAAGACCGTAGTCCTTCCCCTGAAGTGGTGAATAAATTTGAGGCTGATATGCAAGCAGCAGGAAAAAAACTCATCGCCAATAAGTATGATGCCGGACATGGTTTTGCCAACCCTAGCAACCCCGTATTCAACAAAGAAGCAGCAGCAGATGCACATGCAAAAGCAGTGGCTTTCTTAAAAGAGAGAATGTAGAGAGCAAAGCTTCAAGCTACAAGCCTCAAGCCGCAAGAAAGCAGCAAGTTTTAGGTTACAAGAAAGTGGATAGCTAATGGCGAATGGGTTATTGCTTATGGTTCTACTATAAGCCATGGACTACGGACTATAAGCCATATACCATAAGCCATTAGCTACCCCTACATATCCTGCACAATCTTCTTATAACTCGTAACAATACCCTTGATCAGCGAAGAACTAAATCCTTGGTGTTCCATTTCGTTGAGGCCGGCAATGGTGCAGCCTTTAGGGGTTGTTACTTTATCTATTTCCTGTTCCGGGTGCGTATTTTTTGTCAACAATAATTCTGCTGCACCTTTTACTGTTTGTGCTGCAATTAAAGAAGCTACCGACGCACTAAAACCAATTTCAATACCACCCTGGATATTTGCTCGAATATAACGCATCGCATATGCAGTGCCGCATGCCCCTAGCACTGTTGCTGCATCCATTAATTTCTCTTCTATATTGACTGTTTTTCCCAGCTGATTGAATAAAGAAGTAACGTAGGCTCGTTGATCATGATCTGCTTCAGATGCGCAAATACAGGTCATGCTTTGTTGTATGGCAATTGCTGTATTGGGCATCACGCGAAATAGAGCAATTTGATTTCCCACAATCTCACGAATATCATTGATCCATACGCCTGTTACAACGCTCACCAGTACATGTCGCTTTTCATTCAACCCGGACTTGAGTTGCGTTAATACTTCTTTGATTTGAAAAGGTTTCACTGCCAGTATGATACAATCTGCATACTTCACTGCTGCGGTATTATCATCACTAATGATGACTCCTTTTTCTTCAAGCGATTTTAATGATTCAATATTTCGCTTGGTAACAATAAGATGTTCAGGTAAGATGAACCCACTATTAATTAAACCCTCAGCCATAGCTGCACCCAGATTACCTCCACCAATGATGGCTAATTTTTTATTCATGACGATTGCTTTTGTTGAGCTAATAGTTAATAGCTTATGGCATATAGGATAACACTTACAGTAATATAACATTAGCATTTGCCATGAACCATCAACTATAAGCTATTAGCTATGATCTATTAGCCATAACGCATAATACTGATTCCAAATTTACCCCAAAGTTCTCAGATAGTTCCGGACATAATCGTTAACGCCCGCTTCCAGAGATGTGAAAGGAATTGTATAGCCTGCGTTGCGTAGTTTTTGCATATTGGCTTCGGTAAAATATTGGTATTTGTCACGAATATCTTCCGGCATATCGATGAAATGAATTTTCGGTTCACGATCGAGACCCGCGAATGTGGCTTTCACCAAGTCAATAAATGTTCTGGCTTGACCGGTACCTAAGTTATATAAACCGTTTTGGTCCATAGTCCATAGTCCATGGTCCTCCGAAAGGAGTCCTTTGGACATAGATTTGCGAATCCATTCAATGACGCTCACTACATCTTTGACATAAATAAAATCACGAAGTTGTTCTCCATCTTTAAAATCAGGACGATGGCTTTTGAATAACTTTACGTAACCTTCTTTTTGTATCTGATTAAATGCATGCCATATCACACTGGCCATTCTTCCTTTATGGTATTCATCAGGACCATACACATTGAAGAATTTGAGTCCGGCCCAAAAAGGTGGATGTTCATTTTGTGCTAAAGCCCATTTATCAAATTCATTTTTGCTAATGCCATACGGATTGAGTGGTTGTAATTTTGATACTACTTCATGGTCATCATTGTATCCAAATGCACCATCCCCATAAGTGGCTGCAGACGACGCGTAAATCAATGGTATCTGATGCAGTGTACAATACTGCCAAACAGCTTTTGAGTATTCAACATTCAGTGTTTCATGAATACTATAATCAAACTCCGTAGTATCTGTTCTGGCGCCTAGGTGAATGATGCATTCAATATTGGGTTGATGGAGTTCTAACCAATCCATGAGATTGTATCGCTCAACAATATGTGCATATGCTGTTTGTTCCCAGTTTGTTCTTTTGGCTTCTATTCCAAAATCATCCACCAGTATCAAATCCCGGGATCCTAATTCATTTAGGTATTTCACCATACGAGAACCGATAAATCCGGCAGCTCCGGTGACAATGATATAGGAAGGGCTTGTTGACATGTTTACTTGATCAGTTTTTCGATAGCCGTATCATACAAGTTTTTCCAAGCCTCAATATTTCCCCAAGCTTCTCCATTCACTTCAATATTACCTGAAGTAACGGCACCTAAAACGGTAACAGCGATACCTGCTTTTTGTGCTGCAGCTTCAATATGATTCAATTGTTCAGCGGAACAACTCACCACTACTCGACTTTGTGCTTCTCCAAACCAGAAAGCATCATTACGAATAGCGGTATTGGCTTGTACTGCAAATCCCAGGTTACGATGGAAACCACTCTCCAATAAAGTGATGGCTAATCCACCTTCACTGATATCATGTGCACTGTTGATCTTCTTTTCTTTGATCAATGATGCAATCAATTGCTGAACTGTATATTCTTCATCCAGATCAAAATGAGGGGCCGGAGAAAATTCTACTTTTTTGAGTTTATGTAAGTATTCTGAAGATGCAATATCATTTTGTTGTGTACCGATAAGAATAATAAGATCTCCTTCATTTTTAAAATCAAGGGTCATCTTCGCATGTACATCGTCTACAATACCCACCATACCAATGGTTGGTGTTGGATATACCGGACCATCCGGATTCTGGTTGTAGAAACTCACATTACCTCCTGTTACAGGGGTATTGAATTTTCTACAAGCATCGCCCATTCCGGTAACGGCTTTCACGAATTGATAGTACACTTCAGGATCATAAGGATTACCAAAGTTAAGACAGTTGGTAACACCGATGGGTTCCCCACCACTACAAACAATATTTCTGGCTGCTTCCGCTACAGCAATCATTCCACCTTTGTATGGATCAGCAAATACATAGCGACTATTACAATCCACCGTTACTGCTAATCCTTTTCCGGTTCCCTTTGCCAATACTACGGTTGCATCACTAGGTGAGTTAGTAGAAGTATTCGCAGCTCCCACCATGCTATCATATTGCGTGTATACCCAACGCTTAGAAGCGATATTGGGAATTTGAACCAATTGTTCTGCAACAGATTTCAGATCTGTAACATCTGCAATACTATTGATATCAAATGCATTGATCTTTTCAAAATACTTAGGTTCACGGTATTCGCGTGTGTATTGAGGAGCACCGCCACCAAGCACCAGTTCATGTGCAGGAATTTCGGCTTCTAATTCTCCATGCATATAGAATTTCAATAAGCCATCACCGGTTACTTCTCCAATATTACTGGCTGAAAGATCCCACTTCTCAAATACTTTCAACACTGCTTCCTCTTTACCTTTTTCAACAACGATCAACATGCGTTCTTGGCTTTCACTCAGCAAAAGTTCCCAGGCTTTCATATTTTGTTGACGGGTAGGCACTTTTTCCAGATCGATACGCATCCCTACTCCACCTTTCGCACTCATTTCTGCAGTAGAACAAATGATACCGGCTGCACCCATGTCTTGCATACCTACTACAGCACCGGTATTAATCAATTCCAGACAAGCTTCTAAAAGTTTCTTTTCTTGGAATGGATCACCCACTTGAACTGCAGGTAGTTCTTCCGCACTTTCCGCAGTGATATCAGCAGATGCAAAAGACGCACCACCAATACCGTCTTTACCGGTTGCACTGCCCACGAAGAAAACAGGATTACCAATACCAGCGGCAGTAGCACTGATCATATCACCCGCCTTCATAATACCCACACTCATGGCATTCACCAATGGGTTGGTATGATAACAATCTTCAAAATACACTTCTCCTCCTACCGTGGGTACACCAAAGCAATTGCCATAGTGACCAATACCATGTACCACACCACTTAGCAAACGTTGTGTTTTTTTATCTTTTAGATTTCCGAAACGTAGACTATTCAATGAAGCAATAGGTCTTGCCCCCATCGTAAAAATATCTCTTTGAATACCACCCACACCTGTTGCTGCTCCTTGAAAAGGTTCAATGGCACTGGGGTGATTATGACTTTCAATTTTAAAGACCACGCCAAAACCATTACCCATATCCATCAATCCGGCATTCTCTTCACCTGCGGCTACCAGCATTCTGCCACCATCACGGGGAAGGGTTTTTAACCATTTTATGGAGTTCTTATAACTACAGTGTTCACTCCACATACCACTAAAAGCACATAGCTCAGTAAAGTTGGGAGTTCTGCCTAATTTTTGCTTGATGAGTTCGAATTCTTCTGCTGTAAGACGCAGTTTTTCGGCGGTTTGAACGGTAATTTCCATGATGCTGCGAAGGTAAGTAAGAAAGTCAAAGGTGAAAAGTGAAAGGTTGGCTTATGGTTAATAGCTTATAGTTTATGGCTTATGGTTCATAGTCCATAGCAAAAGAGATATGTAAAGACCCTGAGATTCATTTAAATAAAAAGAGGCTGTACCAGGTTTTTGATACAGCCTCATATTTACTATGGACTATGGACTATGAACCATTAGCTATGAACCATAAGCCACACCTTCTATTCTGCTATTGTCAAAGAATTAAAGTATTTATCGCGCAGCTCTTTGTTCTCTCCGTTCTTGCCTGCTTTATACCTTAACGTAATTAAGTAACTTTTGTAGAAAACCAATCTGTTAGTAGAAACGGAAGAACTGCCATCTTTTTCAGCTTTGATATCAAACTGGTAGTAGAAATATTTGTCTTTGTGCTTTCCTTCTGATTCACCTAATATTTCTCCGCCGCCTTGGGTCATTCCCATTTTCAATTGTTCTTTAAACTCTTCGGTATCCTTCATTCCCTCTATCGCTTCTTCAGTCATTCCAAATGTGGTGAAATCAAGTAAAACGCTTGTTATTTCGGTAGAATCGGACGCAAAGCATCTTTTCACTTTCTGAGGTCCGCCATTGGTGTTCACTTCTTCCGGCTCAAGAGGCATTTCTACCGTTACTTTATCCATTACACTCACTTTTTTCCAATCTTCCATTATGATCGTAAAAGCAGAGCTAGTTACAGCGATCAATGCGATTAATACAATTTTTTTCATTTTTTCGGTTTTATTATAGGTTGCGAAACTGCTGAAAAGATTACATAAGCAGAAAAAAATTCTTACCTACAACTTAACAAGCTAATAGTCAAATATTTATACGAAAAAAATTCAAAATTTGAAACAAATTAAAATAAAATCTATATTTATTTTTTTCCACAAAAACTTCATTTTTTGATGTTATAGTGCATATAAAATAACATTTTATTGCTTTTTACGCCTAATTTTACGCAGCCAAAAAAAACAAACCTATGTCTTTACGCTTCGATGCCATCAGTAACATCAACAACACTGAAACAGCCGTTCCTGCCAGTGCCAAGATCACAGGAATATTCGGAACCAACGTATTTACCCTGAAAACAGCTCGTGAATACTTAAGTGATGAAGCCTACAAAAGCTTGATCACCAGCATCCGCGGTGGTAAAAAAATTGATCGTAATGTAGCCAATCAAATTGCCAACGGTATTCGTGCCTGGGCTGAAAGCAAAGGTGTTACACACTATACCCACTGGTTTCAACCTTTGACAGGTACCACTGCCGAAAAGCATGATTCTTTCTTTACTCTTAAAGGAGATGGTACCGCTATCGAAGAATTTGACGGTGCAGCATTGATCCAACAAGAACCGGATGCTTCTTCATTCCCGAGTGGTGGTTTACGCGCTACTTTTGAAGCCCGTGGTTATACAGCATGGGATCCATCTTCACCTGCATTCATTATTGAAATCGGACAGGGTAAAACCTTATGTATCCCTACCATATTTGTTGCATACACAGGAGAATCACTCGACTATAAAGCGCCTTTGTTGAAAGCAATTGAAGCTTTGAATAAATCTGCTGTTGAAGTTTGTCACTATTTCGATAAGAATGTTACCAAAGTAACCCCTACCCTCGGTTGGGAACAAGAATATTTTGTGATCGATGAAGCATTGGCTACTGCCCGTCCGGATTTGATCCAGTGTGGACGTACCGTTTTTGGTGCTGCTCCTGCGAAAGGACAACAATTGGAAGACCATTATTTTGGATCTATCCCTGAGCGTGTGTATGCATTTATGCGCGACTTCGAGCAAGAATCTTACAAGCTCGGTATTCCTTTGCGTACTCGTCACAATGAAGTAGCGCCTGCTCAGTTTGAGTGTGCTCCTATTTTCGAAGAAGTGAACATTGCCGTTGACCACAATACTTTATTGATGGATGTCATGATACGTGTAGCCAAGCGCCATAAGCTGGTAGTATTGTTACATGAAAAACCATTTGCAGGTATCAACGGTAGTGGTAAACACAACAACTGGAGTATGGCTACCGATACAGGTGTAAACTTGTTGGCTCCCGGTAAAACTCCAAAGACCAATCTCATGTTCCTGACTTTCTTCGTGAACACGATCAAAGCAGTACATGACTATGCTGATATTATGCGCGCAGCCATTGCTTCTGCTCCAAACGATCACCGCTTAGGCGCTAACGAAGCTCCTCCTGCTATCATATCAGTATTCGTTGGACAATACCTTGCGAAGGTTTTATCAGATATCGAAACCCGTGTTAGCACCAAGTTCGATGAACAAGATGAAGCGATCCTGAAACTTGATTTACATCGCAGCATTCCTGAATTATTATTGGATAATACAGATCGTAACAGAACTTCTCCATTCGCTTTCACCGGTAATAAATTTGAATTCCGTGCGGTAGGCTCTTCTGCTAACTGTGCCATTTCAATGACGGTATTGAATACCATCATGGCTGATACCTTGAAGAAATTCAAGGCCGACGTAGATGCTATCATCGAGAAAGGTGATAAAAAAGAAATCGCAATCATGCAAGTGATTCAGCGCTATATTGTTGAAAGTAAAAACGTATTGTTTGAAGGTGACGGTTACAGCGAAGAATGGCATAAAGAAGCAGAACGCAGAGGTTTACCGAATCTGAAAACAACTCCGGTAGCTCTAGATGCGTTTGTAACCGACAAAGCCAAAAAACTGTTTGAAAACAATGGTGTGTACACTCATGTTGAATTGGAAGCGCGTCATGAGATAGAACTGGAGAAATACATCAAGAAAGTACAGATTGAAGCAAGAGTGATGGGTGATTTAGCAATCAACCATATTATTCCGGCTGCTATTTCTTACCAGAATGAATTATTGACCAATATCAATGGATTAAAATCTGCTGGATTAGCTGAATCTGCTTACAAGAGCCAACTGAATATCCTGAAAGAAGTAAGCGAACATATTCAGGTGATTCACGATAAAGTAAATGCCATGGTAGAAGCGCGTAAAGTAGCCAACAATATTGAACACTCACGCGAGAAAGCCATCGCATATGAATCTATTAAGTCTACCTATTTCGATGAGATCCGTTACCATGTTGACAAACTGGAACACCTTGTTGATGATGAAAAATGGACACTGCCTAAGTATCGTGAGATGTTGTTTTTAAGATAATCGTTCTTTTTGACTTGAGCAATCATAGCCCTGCGCCGTTTTCGGTGTGGGGCTTTTTTTTAGCTGATTGCGTATAGTTCATGGCCTATGGTTACAGCTTATGGCATATAGCTAATAGCAGGAAATTACTATTAGCTATGACCAATAGGCCATAAGCTTCTACCCATTCACCACTCCCTAATCACCATTCACCGAAAACCTCTTTTGCTGAATAAACCTAAATGATAACTTTCTGTCTAATAAAAACTAAACTCATAACCATGAAAAAATTAATCGGATTATTAGCCGTTGTACTGATCAGCTCTGCTGCAATGGCACAAGGTGGTGGACCACAGATGACACCTGAAGAAAGAATCGCTATGATGAAACAGCGACTTGAGCCTGTTGGACTTTCACCTGTACACACAGACTCTGTTATTGCCATTATGATGGACCGTAATATCATGGCTGGCGCAAATCTGAGAGATATGAGTCCGGAAGAAAGACAAGCAAAAATGAAAGAGTGGAGCGAGATCAGAGCAAAAAGAATGGCTAAAGCAGGTATTCCTGAAGAACAAATTAAAAAAGTGATGGATCTATTTGCAACTCGTCCGGGTGGCGGTAGAGGTGGTGGTAGATAATTATTACCTCATTGATTTTAGCCACAGATGCACAGATTGCCATTTAAGTTAATCTGTGCATCTGTGGCTAATTTTATTCCACTTCAGCAAGAAATGTTTTCAGCACTTTAATATTCTCTTCTTTATTATCATGCATGGTTGAATGACCCGCATTAGGTATCACAGCGAACTTTGCTCCAGGTACCATTTGCTGGAAACGCTGTACAGTTTGTGGTCTGGCTTCATCAAATTCTCCGGTAATAAAAAGTACCGGTACTTGAATGGTTCGCAAGCTTTCAATACGATCATAATTTAACAAAGAACCTGTAGCAGTAAACTCTGTGGGGCCCCACATGTAGCGATAAATGAATTTATTACTCTTGGCTTCAGCAGTATCCAGTTCACTTTTTTTTCGTTCTGTTCTCAATCCAAAATTTTTGGCAAAAAAAGTATTGGCGCGTTGGTATTCGGGAGAGTCGAATGAATGGGTTTGTTCTCCTGTCTTAATGTATTGTTGAATAGAATCTGGTAAAGATGCAATCAGCGTATCAGCATCTGCTTTCCAAACTTTTGTACTGAAGTATGGACTATTAAATGAAATCGCTTTTACAGCTTGAGGATATTTGAGATAATACTCCAAAGCCAAGGCCGTTCCCCAGGAATGTCCGTGTAAGTAGAAAGATGTTAATCCTAATTCTTTTCGTACTGATTCCACTTGTTCTACAAAATTGTCTACAGTCAGCAATGTTGTATCGGTATGATAATCTGATCTACCTCCACCCAGTTGGTCAAAAATAATGATGGGACGATCTTTACCAATGGCTTCAAACTGATAAAACGATCTGCTGGTTCCACCCGGACCACCATGTAACATCATAATGGGAGTGCCTTTGCCTTCACCAAATACGCGATACCATACTCGTCCTCCTTTTACTTGAACATAGCCTTCATGAGAATGAATAGATGCTTTATTCCGACATCCGGAACTGAACAAAAAAATTACAACCAGATAAAGAAAAAAGTGGCGCATGTTTTTTCTCGAATATAGTTAATTATCTTTTTTTAATTCTTTACTAAAAGTCCAAAGATCATTGCTATAAACAAATTCGGTATGATCAGGTGTACCTCCATACTTTCCACCTGTCATAAATATTCTGTTATGATGTACAGTGGCTGCAATACCACCTCTGGGAGACCAAGGTGCATTCATTCCTTGCCAATCTTTGCCATCACTACTCACCCATACCTGACTTGAAAACTGTCCGTTTCTATTACAACCCAGTAACCATATTTTATCATCATACACAACTGCAGCATATCCAAAGATTTGTTCACCTTTTACGATCTCATCTGTTTCTTTTGTCCAATGAATGCCATCTACAGAACTCCACACATCATTGTTCAGCAAAAACAATTTATTGTGTAACTGAACAATCAAACTATTGCTTCTTTTACCAAAATCAAGTTGATCTTTTTGTTTGATCCAGTGAATACCATCCTCACTATTCCAAATATCTGCATACTGTTGTTGTTGATCCTCTCCACCGATGATCCATAGTTTATCTTGAAAAACAAAAGGATGATAAAAAAAGCGCTTAGGTAAATTAGACTGCTCTGCAAGCGTTTCCCATGTACGCATATCGGAGGTCCGAGAGATCATAGGTTTGAATGAGTATCTTTCAATATTGCCTTTAAAATATCCAAGCCCATATATATCCATTGAATAAAACATAATCCAGAAAAGCATGATTATTGATCACATTGGGCAAAGAAGATTTTGTCCATTGTTGTCCGTCATCAACAGAATACCAATTTGCATCGGGATGGAATGTCCATAAGGTATCACGCAGACTAAACATTTGAAAATTATAGTTCTTTCGCCAGGCAGCGCTATCAAGTAGTTTGTGCCAAGCATGATTTTCTTGTAGGCTATGGTGTTTTGTTTGATCTTTTTTTGGCGTAGAAGAAGAACAACTAATTGATAGTATCAGCCATCCAATGAGATAAAATTTCATAGAGATGATTTAAGATGATGTTATTGTAGATACAGAATCCAAAAAAATGCATATCCTAATTCTCTAAAATAATAAAGCCCCAACAATTTTGTCGGGGCTTTAACATATGATCAAAGATCAATTATTATTTCATTTTAAAAGTCTCAAGGAATTTAGTGGTGAAATTACCTTTCCTAAAATCTTCATTTTGCATCAATTGCAAATGGAATGGAATGGTTGTTTTCACCCCCTCAATTACATACTCGCTCAGAGCACGATACATGGTATCAATGGCTTCCTCACGAGTTTGTGCGATGGTGATCAGCTTACCAATCATGGAATCATAATAAGGAGGAATCACATAACCGGCATACACATGACTATCTACACGAACGCCATGTCCGCCCGGCGTATGTAACACCGTGATCTTACCTGGAGAAGGTCTGAAATCATTGTATGGATCTTCTGCATTGATACGACATTCGATTGCATGCATTTGTGGTTCATAGTTTCTTCCGCTGATCTTCTCACCCATTGCAATTTTGATCTGTTCCTTGATCAAATCAAAATTGATCACTTCTTCTGTTACACAATGTTCTACCTGAATACGGGTATTCATTTCCATGAAGTAGAAATTGCGATGTTTATCTACCAGAAACTCGATAGTACCCACACTTTCATAATTGATGGCTGCTGCAGCTTTACAAGCGGCTTCACCCATTTTCTTACGAAGCTCAGGTGTCATAAATGGAGAAGGTGATTCTTCCACCAGTTTTTGGTGACGACGTTGAATAGAACAATCGCGCTCACTCATATGGCAAACAGTACCATATTGATCACCTGCTACTTGAATTTCAATGTGACGAGGTTCTTCCACGAATTTCTCCATGTACACACCATCGTTTTTAAATGCAGCAGCTGCTTCGGTACGAGCAGTGGTATATGCTCTTTCCAGTTCACTTTCTTCATTTACCACACGCATCCCTTTACCACCACCACCGGCAGTTGCTTTGAGGATAACAGGATACCCGATCTCTTTAGCAAGTTTTTTTGCTTCTTCCACACTATCCAATAAGCCTTCTCCACCAGGCACAACAGGTACACCGGCTTTGATCATGGTTTCTTTTGCTGTGATCTTATCTCCCATTTTATTGATCATCTCAGGCGTAGGACCAATGAATTTGATACCATGATCCGCACAGATCTGAGAAAAGCGGGCATTTTCAGCTAGAAATCCATAACCCGGATGAATAGCATCGGCATTGGTGATTTCAGCCGCAGCCATAATGTGCGGTATATTCAAATAAGAATCAACTCCATGGGGCTTTCCAATACAAACAGCTTCATCCGCAAATTTCACATGCAAACTGTCTTTATCTGCTGTAGAATATACGGCTACTGTTTTGATCCCCATCTCACGACAGGTACGAATTACACGAAGTGCAATCTCTCCCCTGTTGGCAATCAATATTTTCTTGAACATTGAGTTAATTTGAAAATTTGAGAATTTGGAAATTTGAAAATAAAAGCATCAATGGATAGTTTGAAAAGATGAAAACAGGATATCCCATTCTCATCCCGCAAAAAATGCGGGACAAATTACCTCATTTTCAAATTATTTATTTCGGTTCTACCAGGAACAAAGGCTGATCATACTCAACCGGACTAGCATCATCTACCAATACTTTAACGATGGTGCCGCTGATCTCACTTTCAATTTCATTGAACAGTTTCATAGCTTCAATGATACAAACCACTTTTCCGGGTGCGATTTCTGCACCTACGTCTGCAAGAACAGGCTTATCAGGAGAAGCTCTGCGATAAAAAGTTCCGATCATAGGACTTTTGATTGTGATCAGGTTGTCTGACTTAGGAGCCGGGGCAGCAGGTGCAGCGGGAGCAGCCGGGGCTGCAGCAGCGGGTGCCGGAGCTGCGGCTGGAGCAGGAGCCGTATGGAAAACCTGTGCAGGAGCAGCAGCTACTGTTACTGCAGGCTCTTCTTTCTGCTTGATGGTTACCTTACCATCTTTATCTTCTATACTGATTTCACCAATATTACTCTTATTGATGATCTTGATCAACTCGTGAATTTGCTTTAAATCCATAATGGCAATTTTTGGGGTAAAATCGGTTAGTTTAGGTCAAATCGGGGGGCAAAATAGCCTTTTTTTGATAAAAACAGGGGATTTCTTTGATTTTGGGGATATTCTTTTTTGAGGTTGATACTTGATAGTTAACAGATGATAGTTGACAGTTGACAGGAATACAATATCCTTCTTTCTGTCAACTGTCAACTATCATCTATCAACTATCCTTTGTAACTAAAAAAGGCACCCAAAAGTGCCTTTCCTATTATAAACGAATTACATTATTCTTTAACACGTTCTACATAATCACCGGTCTTGGTGTTTACGCGGATCAGTTCGCCATCTTCAACAAACAAGGGTACCATTACGGTAGCACCCGTTTCAACAGTAGCAGCTTTTAGTGCGCGGGTAGCGGTATCACCTCTTAAACCCGGCTCACAATAAGTGATTTTTAAAACAATCTTTTCAGGTAATTCAGCACCAATAGGCTGATCGGTTTCGGTATTGATATAAACAAACACCTCAGAACCATCTTTCAAAAACTGAGGAGCGTCAATCATTTCTTCCGCCAGCGCAATTTGCTCAAATGTCTCATTATTCATCAGGTTGAAACCACTTTCGTCCTTATACAGGAACTGAAAGGCTTTTTTCTCCACGCGCACAGGGAAAATGTTTTCTCCACTGTTCCAGGTTTTTTCAATAGAACGTTTGTTATCTACCCCTTTCAGCTTGGCCCAAACCTTTGCTGCCGCACGGGCTGTTTTGTTCTCACCAAATTCTACCACTGAATATAAGCTGCCGTCTAGCTTTAAAATCATGCCACGGCTGATGTCTGATGTAGTTGCCATAATAAGGTTTATTTCTGCCGCAAAAGTAGGGGTTTGGGGGGATTTTATGATGTTGGATGTCTGATGTCTGATTTTTCTCCCAATTACCGCAAAAGAGTTCCCGATGAATAAATGTCTCTGCGTAAACGCTCCTTTCTCATGTTCTCTGCGGTAAACCATCTCCTTATTTACTGCAGAGAACATGAGAAACCAGAGGTTACACAACGTTTCTTGACCTAGAATAATAGCGTTATAAAAAAATATAAGGTCTAGACTGCGGTACTGAAAAAGATGGTATCTGTTAAAGAGATCAAAAAACTAAACCTATGGAAAACGTCATTCGATTGATCTGCCGTCTCATGCTTTTATTACTTCCGCTTGGCAGTTTTGCAAATACCATCATAGTAAAAGGTACCGTAAAATACAGCAATGGTCAACCTGCGGTCAACAGAGTAATCAGCATTACACTCGATAGCAGTAATGGATCTGCAGCCTGTTATATAGTCAAAACAGTAAAAACCAATCCGAATGGTTTTTATATAGATACGATTCGTTGTAACACTACTATTACGAAAATAAAAGTGAGTACAGAGAATTGTGATGGTCAACTACTCATCAATCATCCCAATATCAATAACATCAGCAACTACGCAGAAAGCAATTTTATACTCTGTACACCTGGTAGTAGCATTCCACCAACAAATTGCAAAGCAGTACTGACATATGAAAAACTTCAGGGAAAAACATTCCGATTCAGTTCAAAAAATAGTACTGTATCTGCCGGTGATAGTATCCTCCTTAGAAAGTGGACTTTCGGTGATGGCAGCATACTTGAGGGAAGAGAAATCAGTCCGCTAAAAGAATTCAAGGATACCGGTGTATATAATGTTTGTCTGTACATTAAAACGAAAAAGGGCTGCGAAAGCAAAGTATGTACAACCATCATTGTGCGCGACTCCATTCCAACGCCAACCCTTACCTGTCAGGCTAAATTCAGTTTCAGAATAGATGGGAAAAAAGTAATCTTCAATAGTACCAGCAGTTTTATCAACAAGGATAGTATTGTAAAGTATGGCTGGATTTTGGGTGATGGTAAAATAATAGAAAGTGGTGCTAAAGAACTTGTTTACCAATACGCCAAAGCCGGTAAATACCAAGTATGTCTGTATACAAAAACTGCCAAAGGTTGCGAAAGCAGGTATTGTACCATTATTGAAATTGAAGAACCTCTTATTTGTACTGCCATGTATACGTTTGAAAAAAACGGTAATCGCAGTTTTAGATTTAACAGTGGCAGAAGTTTAGCGTCCAATGGAGACAGCATCATACAGCGCATCTGGATTTTTGGTGATGGAACGGCTATCGATGGAAATGAAATGAATGTCTCCAAAACTTTTAAAGACACCGGCTCCTATACCGTTTGTCTGAAAATAAAATCTGCCAAGGGGTGTGAAGCCATGTATTGCGGTACTATCCTTGTTAAAGATTCTACGATTGCAAATCCACCTTTGTATTGTAAAGCCATATTTAGTTATACAAAGAAAGAACAGATTATACAATTTAATAGTTTGGGCGCCGTAGCACCACAGGGCGATAGCATCATCAGCAGAACCTGGTATTTTGGCGATAATTCTACAGCTTTAACAGGTAACAGAAAAGACCCTATCTATCAATATCGTAAATCAGGGGTGTACAATGTTTGTCTGGTCATTAAAACAGCAAAAGGTTGTGAAAGCAGGTATTGTGAGAATATCACGTACACTGCTCCCAATAACCAGTGTGTTGCAACATTTTCTGATCAAAGATTAGCACAGAAAAAAATCAAATTCAATAGTATGGGTTCAACAGCTGTTCCCGGCGACAGTATCATTGAACGCAAATGGAAATTTGGCGATGGTACTGAATTAGGCGGAAACATAGTATCACCTGAAAAAGAATACCGTCAAAAAGGTATCTATACCGTTTGTCTGAAAATAAAAACGGCTGCGGGTTGTAGTAGTGAGGTATGTAGAGTATTCGAAATAAAAGACAGTACTGTGAATGAACCCATCAGTCAGCGCATCAAAATCATTCAAATCAATCCCAATCCGGTTATATCTCGTTTTGTAACAACTATCTGGACCAAAGTGGGTGTTGAAGTGGAGATTGGCATCTATGATATTTATGGCACCATCAAATGGAAAACCAAAAAAGGATTACTCAGCGGTAATAATTTTATTGAAATTCCGGCTGTGGAGTTAAAAACAGGGCCTTATTTCTTGAGAGTAACCAGTGCTGTTGGTAATGATAGTAGGTTGTTCTATAAGTTATAGTGGTTGAGTAATACAAATTGCCACTGAGGGCACTGAAATGCACAGAAAATAACTTCAGTGTATTTCAGTGCCCTCTCCGAAGGAGTCCTTTGGACTGTGGCAATAAATCCATGCTACGGATGATCTATTTTCAAATATCTAACTAGTCTTCCCTACTCGGCTGTATTCCAATTTCATTTAAGTACATTGCAGTAATGAAAAAACTGTTTTTGTCATTCCTGTTTCTCATGGCAGCCTTTATACTCTCTGCACACGAGTTTTGGTTGGCCCCTGATAAATATTTTTATACCATCCGCGACATCGCATTGATCCGTTTTCAGGTGGGTGAAAATTTTATGGGAGAAAACTGGACGGGCAATAAAGAAAAAATCAAACGACTCACCCATTATCTCCCTAATGGAACAATGGTGGATATTGCTGACAGACTATCCATTCAAAAAGGAGATTCCATCAGGTTGCCATTACAGGTCGAAGGCACGCATATGGTGGTATTCAACAGTATCAATTCGCATATTGAGTTGGAAGCCGACAAATTCAATGATTATCTGAAAGAAGATGGACTACAAACAGCTATTGATTTTCGCCAAAAAAACGATGAAACCCAAAAGCCGGGTAAGGAATACTATCAGCGGTCTGTAAAAACCATTATTCAGGTAGGTGATGTAAAAACAGATGCCTGTACTGAGCCGACTTCTCTTCCACTCGATATTATTCCATTTGAAAACCCCTATGCCAGCCCCGCTAAGTTACCTTCCGATAACCTACCAACTGTTAAATTCAGGGTATTGTTCAAGGGGAAGCCACTGACCAATCTGCTGGTAAAGACCTGGTACCGAGAAAAAAATGGTACAACTCAGATGCAGGAATACCGCACGAATAACCGTGGAACAGTGACCGTGAAAAGATATTCAGGTCCATTTATGGTGAGTGCGGTTTATATGGAAAGACTCAATGGGGATGCTAAAGCAGATTGGCAGAGTTACTGGGCGAGTTTGAATTTTGAATATTCTTCATTTTTCAGCACTGGACGCTGATCTGAGGTATCTATTGAACAAAGTTTGGATCATTGGGTGGTATCCGTTCATTTTCTCCTATTTTTGCCGCAAATTTCAAATACAAGAAACCATTACCATGGCAGTATTAGTGAATAAAAACTCGAAGATCATTGTTCAGGGCTTTACCGGAACAGAAGGTACATTCCATGCTACCCAAATGATTGAATATGGTACCAATGTAGTTGGCGGTGTAACTCCCGGTAAGGGCGGCTCAACGCATTTGGATCGTCCGGTATTCAATACCGTAGCCGATGCAGTTAAAATAGCAGGTGCTGATGTAAGTATCATTTTCGTTCCTCCTGCTTTCGCGGCAGATGCGATCATGGAAGCTACCGATGCAGGTATTGGCCTGATTGTTTGTATCACAGAAGGTATTCCTGTTCAGGATATGGTCAAAGTGAAAAACTATCTTTTAGGTAAAAATACCCGTTTGATCGGACCTAACTGTCCGGGCGTTATTACCGCAGGCGAAGCTAAAGTTGGTATCATGCCGGGCTTTATTTTCAAACCGGGTCGCATCGGTATCGTTTCTAAGAGCGGTACTTTAACTTATGAAGCTGCAGACCAAGTGGTAAAAGCAGGTTTAGGTATCAGCACAGCGATTGGAATTGGTGGAGACCCCATCATTGGTACTCCTACAAAAGATGCCGTTGAATTATTAATGAATGATCCTGAAACCGATGGTATCATCATGATCGGTGAGATCGGCGGAAGCATGGAAGCAGAAGCTGCTCGTTGGATCAAAAACAATAAAACAAAACCTGTAGTTGGTTTCATTGCCGGACAAACCGCTCCTCCGGGTCGTCGTATGGGACATGCCGGTGCTATTATCGGTGGTGCAGATGACACTGCAGCTGCTAAGATGAAGATCATGGCTGAATGTGGCATCGATGTAGTAGCCAGCCCTGCTGACATTGGCAAAACAATGGCTGCAGCACTCAAAAAATAATCAGCAGATTCATATCACTCTCTTATACAACACCCGAAAAATTTCGGGTGTTGTTGTTTTATAGATTCACCCTCATCTCCTATTCTCTTTTTCGCCGGACTGAAGTCCAGCGCTATTTAAAATTGTCGCTTGCTCACTTGAAACTTTCTTGTTCCCTGTTTCTTGTTTCATGTCCCTTCCCCTTGTTATTTAATTGTTACCTAAACAAAATACCCATTTACAGGTATTGTGACTTCATTAAAAAAATCGAAATTGCACTCGTTGGAAAATCAGTCCGCAAGGATAAACAACAACTACAAATTGGGGGTAAGCTTGTAGCGATTGCTGCAAGCTTCTTTTTTGCCCTAAACTTTTGTTAATCCAACCCCTTTTGTATGAATATTACAGGATGTTTGCATCCCTATGAAATAGGATGTATTTTTCTACTAAATTTTTAATGCATGATGCTCAGGAAGTTCTTTTTCGCAGCTTTATTATTTGTCTCCATCATTTCTTTCTCGCAACAAAAAGATACCAGTTTCACCAGAGAATGGTTACACATTGATACGCTGATATTAAAAAATGGGCTGACTAAAACAGCTTTGGATAAAGTAAATCAACTGTATGAGCGAGCAAATAAGCAAAACTTACCGGCCCAAAAGATTAAATGCTTGATTTATCGTTACTCTTTGGAAAACATTGTGACTGAAAAAGGTCCTATTGAAATTGCCGGCGATTTACGAAAAGAAATAAAAAATACCAATGATCCTGTTCTACAAAGCTTATACCGTTTACTATTCATTAAACAATTACAAAAGTATTTTCAAAACAATAGATGGGTGATTTACAACAGAAAGTCTGTCGTAAATAATCAAAATCAAGATATTGATACATGGACCATTGACGACTTTCGAAAAAATATTACTCAACAATTCAAAGAAATCACACAAAATATTCCTGCACTCGAGAGAATTACAGTAGATCAATACGATGCGATCCTTATCAAAGGTCATTATTCTTACGCACAACTTGATTTGGCAGATCTATGCTTAGTAGAAGCGATTCATTTTTATAAATCTGAAGACTATTTCGTCAGTAGAACCAGTGATTTTTTCTCTTTACAAGATCCTGCTGTATTGAGTGAATTGAATGAGTTTATAGAAACAAAATTTACTGCTCCAAATGAAGATGCACATCATTTTATAACACTACAGTTATACCAACAACTTTTAAGAAAGCATAAAAACAAGAACAGTCTGGGATGGCTGCTTCAATTTAATCTTGAAAGGATAGAATGGGCCTATGAACAAGCCAGATTTCCCAACAAAGATCATCATTATGAAAATGCGCTGAAAAAAACTACCGCATTATATCCTAGCACTCCTGCTATCGCTTCATACTGGTATACTTTAGCAGCTACTGAAAAAAGAAAAGGTGACTCTTACCAACCTTTTTTAGATACTATACATCGATATGCACTTACCCATGCAAAAAAAATAATCACTGATGTACAATCGAGTTTTGATACCAGTTTACCTGCTGTACAAAAAATGCGAACACTTTTATCGGAAATAACAGCTCCACGCTGGTCTATCAAGACAGAGCATGTCAACCTAATTAATAAAAAATTCCGAGCACGCGTAGCGTATAAAAATATGGATACATTATATATCCGTATTCTAAAAGCCAGAAATGATGGTCAGGAAGTTGAGCCATGGAAAAATGAGTTTTGGGAAAAAATAGTTTTGGTTACACCATTTAAAACCATTGCTCAAATCTTACCAAAAACAACAGATCATCAATACCATGGTGTTGAAATTGCCTTACCAGAGTTACCATCTGGCGAATATGAGTTATTATGCTCGAATGATCCCGCATTCAAAAATGACACCGCTAGTAAACTGAGTCATCAACGTTTCATCATTTCCAATATCAGTTATATCAAAAATAAAAATGACATTTTTGTAGTAGATCGTGAAACAGGTAAGCCATTGGCCAATGTGACTGTATCAATCTCTGAAAACACTTATAACTCTGCATTGTATAAGTATCAGCTAAAATTGCTTGCCAAAAAAACGACTGATAAAAACGGCTATCTCAATTTCATTGAGAAAAAAAGCTATGCAACGTACAAGTATACTTTTGAAACCAAAAATGACCGTCTTTCATTTAGAAGAGCAGAATATGAAAATTATTTCGAACCAGTAATCAATGAGCTTACCAATAGCGGTGAAATATCTGAATATGAAAATAAAACGAAAAGGATTTTATTTTTTACAGACAGATCCATATACCGGCCCGGACAAACGCTTTTTTTCAAAGGTATTGGTACCATGAAAGACTATGCTACCCAACAACACAAAGTGATTAATACAAAGGATTCAATTTGGGTATACTTACAAAATGTCAACAGAAAAACGATTGACTCTGCCCGCTATCAGTTGAATAGTTATGGATCATTTAGTGGTCGTTTCACTTTGCCTTTGCAAGGGCTCACCGGCAGCTACTCTATCTATACCAAAAGAGAATATGGTAATTCGTCTGCCTATGTTTCAGTTGAAGAATACAAGCGACCAACATTTTCTGTAATACTGGAAAAACCCAAGGAAGCCTATCAACTCAATGACAGCATCACAGTTTCCGGTACTGCTAGAGCATTCGCAGGGAATAGCATTGATGGCGCAAAAGTGACATATACTGTAACAAGAGATGTGAGATTTAGGTATTACAATTACCGTCAAAGACCTACCAATGCTTATAACAGAAGAGAGATCAGCCAAGGAATTCTCACGACAGATGCCGCAGGTAATTTTCAAATCAAATTCAAAGCCACTACTGACGATATTAATATTGATAAAGAATCCAATCAATTATTTGATTTCTCTGTCAGCGCAACGGTCACAGATGCCAATGGCGAAACAAGAAGTGCACAAACTGCCATCACTACCGGCAATACCTCACTATCGCTTTCTCTAACTATACCCGAATGGGCAGATGCTAATCTATGGAAAGAGATTCCTGTATTAACAACCAATTTAAGCAATGAAAAAGAACCCGCCATTGTTCAAATAAAAATCACCTCACTTCAACATCCGGATAGACTGATCAAAAAAAGATTATGGGAACGTCCTGATCTATTCTTATACAATGCAAAAGATTTCATCTCATTATTCCCTAATGATGAGTATGAAAATGAATCCGATCCATCCACATGGTCAAGGGTATCTGTGTTGCAACAAACTGATATTGATACAAAAAAAACAGATAAGTTTCTCTTGACAAACCCATTACCACCCGGTCATTATGAAATAGCAGCAACAACCAAGGATAAAAATGGCACTGTCGTAAAAACAGTGAACTATGTCAAGGTATTTAATTCCGTATCAAGACAGTTACCCTCACCTGAATATGATTTTACTTTCACAAAGAAAGAAACAGTTGAACCCGGGGATACTGCTGTATTCATTCATGGAGTATCTGCAAATGAAATATTTGTCATCAGCAAAACAGAACGCTTTAATAAAAAAGCTGTTCTTGAATATCAAACCCGTCAAAAAGGATTGACAGATATCAGTTTTAGTCCAACAGAAACAGATAGAGGTGGCATGATGATTACCCAAGCCTATGTGATTCACAATAGAATGTATTCACAAACATACATGATCGATGTTCCATGGACCAATAAACAATTGAATGTTGAATACAGTTCTTATCGCAATAAAACGGAACCGGGAAGTAAAGAAAATTGGACGATCAAGATCAAGGGTTTAAAAGGTGATCATACGGATGCCGAGGTACTCACCGGCATGTATGATGCTTCTTTAGATCAATTCAAGCAACATCAATGGCAAAAACCGGTATTATGGCCGAATAACAGATGGAATAATTATTTCTATGCCGGAGATAATTTCACCATACAACAATCTTTAGCCAAATACATGGACATTCCATTTGTTCAGTATCAAGAGGTTGAACTAGACAGAATAGCCACAAATTCCGAAGATTTGATGGTTCAGAATCTTAAATATTGGTCTCAACAGCCTTCTAGCTTGCTTTCTATCCAAGCAAAAAAACACTTGATAGAAAGTTTGCAATACACATCGAAGTATTATTTCAGTAACCATCGAAATGAGTTGATGGATCAGAATAAAGCCATGAGTCCGCCACCCGTTTTAACAGCTGCTACAAAAAAAGCAACAACCGGTCTTAATGAAGATACCGCCTCAGGATTATTTTCTTATGATGCTTCTGTAGGATATGATGATATTAAAATTAGAGGAGCAGGCGTTTCCACGATAGTGCCGGGTAGTTTATTATTAGTGGATGGTGTCATCGTTACTAGTATTTCGAATATTAATCCTGCCGATATTATTTCTTCGGAGTATCTCGATCCGGTTGAAGCAGTTAAACGCTTTGGACAGAAAGCTGAAAAGGGTGCTTTGATTATTACCACAAAGAATGCTCAAACGCCTGTAGTCCTTCGTAAAAATTTTAATGAAACAGCTTTTTTTTATCCGCATCTACATGCAGACAGTACCGGCAACTACAGTTTCAGTTTTACGATGCCGGAAGCCGTTACACAATGGAAATGGATGACGATAGCACATAATAAAGATCTGGCTTTTGGCGGTGGACAAGCTGATGTCATTACCCAGAAAACCTTAATGGTGCAAGCCAATGCTCCTCGCTTCATGCGTGAAGGTGATAAGATGGAATTCAGCGCCAAAGTTTCTAACTTAAGTGATCAGGAGCTATCAGGACAAATAATGCTGGAACTCATTGATGCAAGTGTGGGTTCTTCAGTGGATGGATGGTTTCAAAATGTATTTCCTTCACAATATTTTACTGTGCCGGCTAAACAGAGCGCAGTTGTGAAATTTCCTATTCAAATACCTTTTAGTTTCAATCGTGCCCTAACCTGGCGATTGGTAGCGAAGGCAGGTAATTATAGTGATGGTGAAGAAAATACACTTCCTGTCTTGACAAACAGACAATTGGTAACTGAAAGTTTACCCATCCTCATTACAAAAGACACCACACAAAAATTTCGTTTTGAAAAACTCATCAATGCCAATAGTCCGAGTTTAACACATGAAGCATTAACCATCAGCTATACAGCCAATCCCATTTGGGAAGCTATTCGTTCTCTACCCTATCTCATGGAATACCCATATGAGTGCGTTGAACAAACCTTTAATAGGTTTTATGCAAATGCATTGGCACACTATATCATAAATAAGGATGCTAAAATCAAGAAAGTATTTGAAGCCTGGCAAAAAGATACGGTAGCATTAAAAAGCAAGCTTCAATTGAATGAATCTTTGAAACAAGTAATGCTGGAAGAAACACCTTGGGTTTTTGAAGCCGAAACACAAGAACAGAAAAACAAAAACTTGGCGTTGTTATTTGATGTTTTTCGCATGAACCAACAATCAGATCAATTGATCAAAAAATTGGAAGACATGCAACTACCCGATGGCAGCTTTAGTTGGTTCAAAGGTGGTTATGCAGATCGATATATGACCAATTATATCATGACAGGTATTGGTAAGCTAAAAAGACTGGGAGCTATGACACCGGATATTACTATCAGACTTAAACCGGTCATCGATAAAGCCATAAAATTCCTTGATGCTAGTATCACTAGAGACTACCGTGCATTAAAAGCTGCGAAGATCGATTCTGTAAAGCCAATACTTTCCGGATTTGAACTTCAGTATCTGTATATGAGAAGTTTCTTCAGAGATATTCAGCAAACCGGTACTTATGACGCTTATAGCTATTATTATGAACTTGGTAAGAAGAATATTCAAAGACAAAGTATTTACAATAAGTCTTTGTTAGGCTTGGTTTATTTTAGAAATAACGAAAAGAGATTTGTGAATGTCAATATTCTCAGCACTGTTTTAGAAAATGCTGTGGAAGATCCATCAAAAGCAACCCTTTATTGGAAGGATCGATCCGGCTATTCATGGTATACTTCACAGATAGAACATCAAAGTACAGTGATTCAATTTTTGCAAGAAGTCTTGCAAGATCAAAATTTTGTAGGCGGACAAAAAAGTATTAATCACGCCAGAAACTGGTTGCTGCTGAATAAACAAACCAATCATTGGAATACCACGGTAGCAACTGCCGATGCCGCTTATTCATTGATCATGACAGGAGCAGACCTTCTGCACACGGATAAAAATATCACCATCCAACTAGGTAATACAGTTTTTAATAACCAAACCCATACAAAAGAAGCAGGTACAGGTTATTTCCAGCAACGTGTAGAGGGTAGATTGGTAAAACCAGAGATGGGAAATATTCAAATTACGGTACAAACAAAAGGAACCGCATCTAAGGAATCCATATCATGGGGTGCTGTACATTGGCAATATTTTGAAGATATGGATAAGATCACTCCATCTGCAACTCCATTGTCGATCACAAAAGAATTGTTTGTTGAGAAAAATAGCAATGCCGGCAAAGTATTGGAAGCATTAAAAGAAAATGACGTGGTAAAACCCGGAGATAAAGTGATCATCAGAATGATCATCAAAAGTGATCGTCCGATGGAATACCTACATCTGAAAGACACAAGATCTGCCACCATGGAACCCGTGAATGTGTTGAGTGGATTCAAGTGGCAAGACAGACTTGGCTATTATGAAAGCACCAAAGATGCCAGTACTAATTTCTTTATTGGTCAACTGAATAAAGGGACATATGTATTCGACTATCCTGTATACATCACCCACACAGGTGTATTCTCAACAGGTAATGCCAGCATACAATGTATGTACGCTCCTGAGTTCACAGCCAATTCGGGGGGAATGATATTGAGGGTAGAAGAATAAGTTTGATTTTTTGATCTGTGATTTCTTGATTTTTTGAATGAAAAGACAAATCAAGAAATCACAGATCTCCAACGGAGTCCTTCGGACAAAAAATCAAAGATCATTTCACCAGGGGTATACCTACCTGAATGGTGTAAAATCCCATTCTTGAACGATACCATATTCCCGCCTCTTTTCCTTCGATGGATTTTTGGTATTGGGCTCTGAGACCAACCGATATCGGTTTCCATTGGTATCTAAGGGTCAGTGCTGAAAATAAGGAAGCAACAGATGGACGAGCTACCACTCCCGACAAAGTATATTTACCACCCAATTCTCCCAAACCCAGTTGTGGTTCTATTCTGAAATTGCCCATGGCATGCTCATATCCAATCAAAACCGGAATAGACCGTATGGCATAATCTTCAGATGAACCAATCAGCTTCTTCAAACTAGCTCTTCCCATTCCTGATGTTAGCGTTAATGCTCCTGTTGAACCGGTAACGAATGATGCTTTTGCATATAGTCCCCAGCCGCTTCCACTTTTTCCATCAAAACTTACCAAGCCGGCCTCAGGCAATAGCGTTAATCGAAACTTTTTTGATTGTGCTGTTATCGTTTCAGAACAAATACATAACAGTAATAAACCCATCCACAGTTTTTTCATGCAATTGATTTTGAAACATGACACAGCCCAATTCAATAATGATGCCTGCATCATGATATTTTAGGATTGACGGTTTCAAGAAAGGATAAAAGACATCACATGCAAAAGAATGAACGTATTTAATGAACTTTGCAGCTTATTATAGCTTACGAATATGGTGGTGGATTATATAATCGTTGGACAAGGGATTTGTGGAACAATGCTGAGTTATAGCTTATTGAAAGCTGGTAAAACGGTTATGGTGATAGATGAACCACGTCCTCATACCGCTTCTAAAGTAGCCAGCGGTGTGATCAATCCGGTTACTGGCAGAAGAATTGTACGAACCTGGGAAATTGAAAAGATCATGCCCTTTGCGGTAGCAGTGTATCGTGCATTTGAAAAAGAATTGAATACCCCCTTGATCCGGCAAACCAATATTCTGGATTTTCATCCAACACCACAAATGATGTTGGCTTTCAAAGAAAGATTACCGGAAGAACAAGAATATCTGCGCATACCTGATGAAATTGAAGAACTAAGATCTTTTTTTCAGTTTGATTTTGGAGTTGGAGAAATCAATCCTTGCTGGTTGATTGATCTAAACCGCTTATTAAAAGAATGGAGAAAAAAATTACAACAGGAAAATATTTTATTAGAACAAAGATTTGATTGGAAAGATTGTACCATCAAAGCATCTGAAGTAGAATACCAACATATCACTGCGAAAGCAATCATTTGTTGCGAAGGAGCCGCCGGCTTTCAGAATCCATATTTCCATCTATTACCTTATGCGCCGAATAAAGGTCAGGCCATCATCGCTGCGATAGAAGGATTACCCGCTACCAACATTTATAAACAAGGTATCAATCTGGTTCCTTGGCAAGATGGGTTATGGTGGATAGGTTCTACCTATGAATGGGATTTTACAGATCTGAATCCATCGGAAACTTTCAGGATGAAAACGGAAGAACAACTGAAACATTGGTTGAAACTACCCTATCAGATTTTAGATCATATGGCTGCTGAACGTCCGGCTAATATGGAGAGAAGACCTTTTGTGGGATTACATCCTTTGCATCCGTCTGTGGGTGTCTTTAATGGCATGGGAACAAAAGGATGTTCGTTGGCTCCTTATTTTGCCCATGAGTTTGCACAATACCTGACGGAAGGAAAAGCCATGACCCCAGCCGCTGATGTCACAAGATTTACGCGCATTTTAAGCCGCTGATTGGTGACAAAAAATTAATATTGCAGCCATTATCATCAAAAAACTAAAATCAATGGCTGAACCTGGCGGGAGCAAACAAGATTATATAATTCCCTTGCGTTATCGCAAAATGGAAAACCTGCACATCGTATTCTGGTTGTTTAAAGATGTGGCCTGGTGTTTAGGCTTTGCTGTTCTTGGCATCTCTATGATCTTTCCTACGCTTATTATTGCATTGGTCATAAGTTGGAGAACAAGACATATCGTTTCTGAACTCTGTCATAATCTCGCCATTGCAGTTTGGATCAGCGCCAATTCTTATTGGATGATCACTGAATTCTTAGGATTTGATGAAAAGATTCTTTTTGCTCATTACACGTATAAAGATCTTGCACTCATTCCTTTTATAACAGGTATTCTCATACTGGCTTTTTATTACCTGATTTGGAAGCCAAGACATAAAGAAGCCTATTAATGTACCCCCATTAGCAAAGTGTCTTCGGATGATTCATGCTGATTAAATATCGGCTTTTGCTGTTTTTTTTCGTGCTTTATAAGTATTACCACTCATCAAGACCAGGCGCCGCCGATAAACTTATTTTGCCGCCAACGCACTCATTTTACCGTTCATCACAGGTACTTTACCGTTTGTGAAAGCGCAAGTCCCGTTTATCCCTGTTTTTATATGCGCATATTCACCCCCCATATACCTTTATGTCTTCAAAGTAAATGGAGCCTCGCTCCCATGTAATATGAACCACCACACCGAATTTCTGTTTGCCCGTTTCCGCCAGCGCGTGAAGCCACCAGAAGTTCATCTGAACTAAATCTTCCCGTTCACCATTTCCGGAAAAAAACCTAGAACAGGTTAAAAAGATGCATAGCTGCAGCTGTGTGCTAATACCCTATATCTCAGGTTCCCAATGGTGCCGTCAGTGACGGTAAGGGTCGACCTATACCTTTTCCTAACCATTCTATGCTTATAAAAATGAAACCATTTGTAGTGGTGATTGCCGGCAGCGCCCTGTTATTCCTCTGCCTTGGCAACCCGAAACATCAACAACGAAAACAAACTGCTGCTAAAAGAGCAGCGATTGTCAACACCATTAAAACAGTCCGTAAATAAACGGGTAACAGTATGAAAAACATCCCACCCTAAATCTGTGAATCTCTGGCTATCTATTGCCACAGATTCACAGATTATATTCTTCGGAATGTATATCTCTGAATGTAGTAACCATCATAATGTGTAGCTACAATGCGATTGTTATACACTACGATCTCATCAAAATACATATCGACGGAAGTACGGTTATACGCATCATAAACATTCACTTCCCAGCTATCATGCAGTCGATCATAATAGTTACCATATTGATCATAATAACCACCGGCAACAGTTCTGATACGCCAAGTTCCGCGCATCAAACTATGACCATCATCATACTCAGCCTCTCCATTTCGATAAAAATCAAATATCCCGTCCTCCAAACCGGATCGAAAATATTGCCAGCCAAAACCATTGCTGCGTGAGGCTTCTGCTAATACCCAAGATCCTTCAATAGATCTTTGTTCAGGAACTACTATAATTTTTGAACAGGAAGAAAGGAATACAATCAGTGTAGAAAAAAGTAAAAGTCGTTTCATACAAAATCATTTCAGGGTTCAAAAAGTTGTTACATAGAACAACATTCAATTCTTTGACCAAAAAATGATTTTACAGAAGAACCGAGTCCTTTTAGATTTTATTTAACGATCCCATTTCATAAAAGTAGCCATGATGGTAGTAGAGAATCCAATCATAGCAATCACCGTAAACGACCAGCGCAATCCTGCTATCTCCGCAATAAAACCAATTAAGGGTGGACCGATTAAAAATCCCAAGAATCCAATCGTAGAAACAGCAGCCAAAGCCACTCCCGGAGACATGGTCTTTGATTTTCCGGTGGCACTGTATACTAACGGAACGACAGAAGAAACGCCAAAGCCTACCAGAAAAAAACCAATGGTTGCAGGTACCAGTGTGGGAAAGAGTACAGCAATGGATAATCCGGTACAGATGATGATACCACTGGTTTGCAACATACGTTGAATACCAAATCTTGTTACCAGTTTATCGCCCACAAATCTGCCTGTAGCCATTGTTCCCATAAAGACAGAATAACCCAGTGTGACCAATTCTTTCGGAGCATTCACTACTTTTTGAAAGTATACACCACTCCAATCAAACATGGTGCCCTCACATACCAGGCAACCGAATGCAATTAATCCCAATCTTAATATGGTCGCATCCGGCTTGGCGAAGAGTGGTGTTTTTGTTGTTGATTTGGCATCTTCAGGTAATATCTTTCCTTGCGCCAATAACACCACCACCAAACAACAAATACAAACAATGATAAAATGATGCAAGGGCTCTACCTGTTGCGCAATCATAAAAGTACCCACAGCAGCGCCTGAAAATCCGGCCAGACTCCAGATACCATGAAAGGTAGCCATGATGGATCGTTGGTACAATGATTCTACCCCAACTGCCTGTGTGTTGGCAGAGATATTATATAAGTTCCCAAAAATTCCGAATACAAACAATACAGCGGCCAATTGCCAGGTGGCTGTTACTAAACCAATTACAATCAATGTTAGAGGGTAACCTACCGCAGCAATGGTTACCATGGTCTTACTGCTGAAACGAGTAACAGCCCAACCGGAAACGGGTAAACTGAGCATCAATCCACAAGGCAGGGCGAGCAATACAGCGCCTAAGCCTGCATCGCTTAATCCCAATTGCAACTTAATATCCGGTATTCGACTCGCCCAACTGGCGAAACAAATACCGGCCATAAAAAAGAAAACGGCAACAGATATTCTGTTCACCTTCCGTGTTCGGCTTGCCTGCATCCTACAAAGATGGTATAAAATCACAGTTTTTCCATCGTCAAATCCTCTCGGGGCTTGGGGGTTTTGGAGTATATTTGCGGCTTTATGGCTGGTGGCTAATAGTTCATGGCAAATGGCAATGTACTACTATATGCTATGAACTATTAGCCATTAACTACATGCAAAATCAAAGATCAAGAAATCAAAAAATCAAAGATTCTTTATGTTCCGTACACATACTTGTGGAGAGTTAAGAACCGGTGATGCCGGAAAACAAGTGACCCTAGCCGGATGGGTACAAACCGTTCGCAAATTTGGTGCGATCACTTTTGTGGATCTGCGTGATCGTTATGGTATTACTCAATTGTTATTTGGTGAAGAACTTAATACTGAATTGGATGCACAACCATTGGGAAGAGAATTTGTGATTCAGGCTACAGGTGCTGTTGCAGAAAGAAGTAATAAAAATCCCAATATTCCTACCGGAGATATTGAAATCCATATCATCAGTTTTAAAATATTGAATAAAGCAGCGGTTCCCCCATTCACTATTCAGGATGATACAGATGGTGGTGATGACCTCCGCATGAAATATCGTTTCCTCGATCTTCGTCGTAATGCTGTCAAGAAAAATCTGGAGTTACGTTATGCCGTAAATCGTGCAGCTCGTAATTATTTGCATGAAAATCATTTCATGGATATTGAAACACCTTTTTTGATCAAATCTACTCCGGAAGGAGCCAGAGATTTTGTGGTGCCTTCGAGAATGAATCCCGGACAATTTTATGCTTTGCCACAATCACCACAAACATTCAAACAATTATTGATGGTGAGCGGCTATGATCGTTACTATCAGATCGTAAAATGTTTTAGAGATGAGGATTTGCGTGCAGATCGTCAGCCAGAATTTACGCAGATAGATTGTGAAATGTCTTTTGTGGAACAAGAAGATATTCTCACCATGTTTGAAGGCATGATCAAAAGCATATTCAAAGAGGTGAAGAATATTGACTACACCGACAAGGTTGAACGCATGACCTGGGAAGACGCTATGTGGACCTATGGGAACGACAAACCTGATATTCGTTTTGGTATGCAGATAGCAAATCTCAAATCAGCTTTTCTGAAAGGTGGAAAGATTGCTGCAACCGGTGAACTCATTAATGGTGCAGGATTTGGTGTATTCGATAATGCTGAAACCGTATTGGCTATTGCAGTACCGGGTTGCAGTGAATATACCCGTAAACAAACCGATGAATTAACAGAGTGGGTGAAGCGTCCACAAATAGGCATGCAGGGCTTGGTGTACATCAAGTGTAATGCGGATGGTACTTATAAAAGCAGTGTCGATAAATTTTATACAGAAGACAAATTGAAAGCCATTGCTGATGCGGCAGGCGCAAAAGCTGGAGACCTTGTATTAGTATTAGCGGGAAGAGAAGAAAGAACGCGTAAAGCCATCAGTGAACTCAGACTCGAAATGGGTAAACGCTTAGGGCTTAGAAAAGAAGATGAATTCAGATTATTATGGGTATTGGATTTCCCATTGTTTGAATATGATGAAGAAGGAAACAGATGGGTAGCACGTCACCATCCTTTTACTTCTCCCAAGCCTGATCAGATCAGTGTGATGATCAATAACAATCCGCTTATTGAGAACGCAGATAAATATTTAGAACATCCTTATTCAAATATCAAAGCCAACGCTTATGATATGGTATTGAATGGAAATGAAATTGGAGGTGGCTCTATTCGTATCTATCAGCGTGAATTGCAGGAAAAAATGTTTGCAGCCTTGGGTATGAGTGAGGAAGAAGCACAGCACAAATTCGGATTCTTATTGGGTGCTTTTGAATATGGTGCTCCTCCACATGGTGGTATTGCATTTGGTTTCGACAGACTTTGTTCCATTCTTGGAGGAAGTGAGAGTATCCGCGACTTTATTGCTTTCCCAAAAAATAATAGTGGAAGAGATGTAATGTTAGATGCACCAAGTAGTATTGATGCACATCAATTTGATGAATTGCAAATTAAATTGGATCTTAAAAATTAGTGATTTTTTGAAGCCGCAGATTCGAAGATTGATTCATGGAATCTGTGAATCTGTGGCATTTATATTCAAACAAATACTGCGGGATATTTTTCCTTTGCTTTCTCGGCAACTCTTGTAATCAACTCTTTTCTTGCCAAAATCATTATGGTGTAGAGTATAAGGAAGAAAACACAAAAATAGTACTGTGCTATATTCACTACTTTTTCATCTGTTATTCCAAATACTCCCTGCTTTATAAAATCCGAACCAAATTGAAACATTAAAATGAGATAAATAAAACTGAAATCAAAGTATTGTGAATCTGTCATCAAGAGTTTCTGTTTTTGTTGCTTTCTTAATTTTCTTTTCAGTATTTCATGATGAATAAAAGAGTATAAAATAAACCCACCCATCACTATCAGTATATAAGGAAGAAAAGAAACAGGCAATACCCTTTCCATTGTAATACAAACCACTACAAGTAAGAAAGTGAGGGCAATTTTAGGAACGGTAAAATAAGACCGCAATAATTGCCTGCGTATTTTACTATACTGCTTACTTATTGAAGCCGTTTTTGAGTCAACTATCTCCTTTAGTCCAAAGCTTCCGAATGAAGCATGAACTTCTTCCAAAGCTTGTTTAAAAGGTAAATCTGGATTTTCTTTTCGCTTTTCTTCAATAGCAGTAGCCATATGATCTACAATTTCTATTTGTATATCATAATACAGCACTTTTTTCCTTTCACAATACTTATACAGTCCCGCTATTTCATCAGTAGTCAGCATATTTAAACTGTTTTGGGTTGTAAAATCAATTGTAGACTTTCCAGGAATAAAGAGAGTTCACTGACTGCCTTTTGAGTTTCTTTTTTACCGGACTTAGTGAGACTATAATATTTACGCATTCGGTTATCAACAGATTCCATTTCAGTATCTAAAATTCCTTCTTCTTCCAATCTGTGCAATAAAGGATATAATGCGCCTTCTGTAATTTGCAATTCCCCCTTTGTTAGTTCTTTCACATGTTGCGTGATCTGATAGCCATACATTTTCCCATTGTCTTTTAATAAAGAAAGAATAATGGGTTCCAAGCAGCCTTTATATAATGATGACCTATTCATAGACTAAAAATAAAAGGACATTGGCACAATACCAAATTTTCTTAGGTATACGATTCGATAGTCTGCATTTTATATACATTTGCAATAACTAGATCACAATGAAGTCATTAACGATTTATCGAGTACTTACCTATATATTAATTCCGGTTGCCTGTTTTTTTGGCTTGATGGGTTTTCTGATTTTGATCCCGGCATTGGGTAATCCACCCATGTGGTTCATGTTATTCATGTTTGCCAGCTTGGTAATTTACACTTTCTCAAGTCTAAAATTTTTATCCAACGGAATTGATCGAAATGCACCCTGCAAACCTTCACTGCGCGATTGGATTCGCGTCAATGCTTTTGTTTGTCTGGGTATGGGTGCGCTTTTCTTTTTAAACGCTGTAGGTATTTACATGCTCGGACCTGTTGCTTTACAGGATTTTGTAGAGCGTGCGATGGAATCGCAACCGAATTTGCCGGAGGGAATCGATTCAAGTCTGTTCGTTTCTATTATCAAAGGTGTAGCTGGTTTTATGCTGGTAGTCAGCATTCTTATTTTGGTACATGTGATCTTGACATTTAAAATGCTGAAGCAATTCGCACATGTATTCCAATCATCTCCCCTATCTTAATATTTCCTCGATCAGAAAATTTCTTTTCTGTATTTTACAAAGGTGAACAGTCATATTCCATTAGCGGAAAGAATACGTCCTGAAACCTTGGATGATCTTGTCGGACAAGAACACTTGACCGGTAAAGGCAGTATTTTAAGAACTGCTATTGAGAATAAGCGTATCCCGTCTATGTTGTTATGGGGACCACCGGGTGTTGGTAAAACCACAATTGCTAATATCATAGCACATAGTTTACAAGCCCCTTATTTTCAATTAAGCGCTATCAGTAGTGGTGTGAAGGATGTTCGGGAAGTAATCGAAGAAGCCAAGCATACAAGTGGTGCAGTTTTATTTATTGATGAGATACATCGTTTCAATAAAGGTCAGCAAGATGCTTTATTAGGAGCTGTTGAAAAAGGGATCATCACCTTAATTGGTGCCACTACTGAAAACCCTTCTTTTGAAGTGAATAGTGCCTTATTGAGCAGGTGTCAGGTGTATGTGTTGAAATCATTACAAGATGATGATTTGATTCGCTTATTACAACATGCTTTACAAAAAGATGCAGTACTTCAAAATTTTACGGTAACCATTCAAGAAACAACTGCGTTGATCAATATATCCGGAGGAGATGCCAGAAAACTCTTGAATTTATTTGAATTAGTGATTAGTACAGAAGCCAACAAAACTACACAGAAAGAGATTGTAATCACTGATGCATTGGTGATGCAAGTAGCACAAAAGAAAGTGGCTTTATATGATAAACAGGGTGAACAGCATTACGATATCATTTCTGCATTTATCAAAAGTATGCGCGGCAGCGATCCGAATGGTGCTGTTTATTGGCTCGCCAGAATGATTGAAGGTGGTGAAGATGTGAAGTTCATTGCACGCAGAATGGTAATTTTTGCCAGTGAAGATATTGGCAATGCCAATCCCAACGCTTTACTCTTGGCCAATACCACTTTTGATGCAGTCAATAAGATCGGCTACCCTGAAAGTAGAATCATCTTATCGCAATGTGCCACTTATCTCGCATCCTCTGCAAAAAGTAATGCAGCATATGTAGCCATCAATGATGCTTTATCAGCCGTTCATAAATATGGTGATTTGCCTGTTCCCATGCATATCAGAAATGCCCCTACACAATTGATGAAAAATATGGATTATGGCAAAGGCTATCAGTATTCACATATGGGCGAAGGCAATTTCATTCCGCAAGAATACTTACCTGAAAAAATTGCCGGAACAAAATTTTATGAACCCGGCAATAATGCCCGTGAACAGGAACTGCGCAAATTCTTAAAAGACCGCTGGAAGGATAAATACAATTATTAAGCAATTCACCCCTCAGCGATTGGCTTTTACCGACTTATCTACAGAACTCTCAACAAGAATGGCTGTTATATGTAGCTTTAAGACCCAATGCTAATATTATGAAAATCACAAAACAATTATTGATTGTTCTAGTCCTCACATCCTTCGGACTCTATTCTTCTGCACAAACATTGATTCAACGCGATCCGGAAATTGAAAAAATGGTGAAAGAAGTGAATGCTGATTCACTCAAATCCTATATTCTTAAGATGGTGAGCTATGGCACCAGAAATACGTTGAGTACTCAGTCCGACCCCAATCGTGGAATTGGAGCAGCACGTAATTGGGTCTTGCAAAAATTCAATGAATTTGCTAAAAAGTCTAACGGACGATTCTCCTCTTTTATTGATACCACTACCCTTCAACCTGTTGCAGGAAGCAGGGTTGAACGTCCGGTTGTTTTGGGCAATGTGGTAGGTATTCTGAAAGGAACGGATACGGCAGATAAAAGAATATTTGTCATCAGTGGTCACCTCGATAATATGCGTACCAATGTAAGAGATAGTATTGGTGATGCTCCCGGTGCCAATGATGATGCCAGTGGTTGTGCTGCGGTGATTGAATGTGCAAGAATTATGACCCAAAAAAGTTTTCCTGCCACCATCATTTTTGTGACTGTAAGTGGTGAAGAGCAAGGATTATTGGGCGCAAAGTTTATGGCGACCAAGGCAAAAAACCAAGGTTGGAATATTGAAGCGGTATTGAACAATGATATCATGGGTAGTAACAATACCAGTGAAACCAATATCATTGATAATACACGTATCCGAGTGTTTAGTGAAGGTTTGCCTGCCTATGAAACAGAAAAAGCTGCCAGGAATATTCGTCAACTGGGATTGGAGAATGATGGCAAAGCCCGACAACTGGCTCGCTATGTTAAAGAAGTGGGAGAACGTTATGTAGATAATCTGGAAGTAGTGATGATCTATCGCAATGATCGATTCCTGCGTGGTGGCGATCATACTTCATTTGTAGAACAGGGCTATGCAGCTGTTCGTTTTACAGAAATGAATGAGAACTATTATCATCAACACCAAAATGTACGTCTTGAAAATGGTATTCAATATGGTGACTTACCTGAGTTTATGGATTTTGAATACCTGCGTAAGAATACTGCCATGAACTTAAGTAATCTGGCTAACCTCGCTAAAGCACCTGCTATGCCTGAAGATGTAAAAATCGAAACCAGACGATTGACCAATTATAGCTTATTGACTTGGGCAGCACCTAAGACAGGAAAAGTAAAAGGATATTATATTTTGATGCGAGAAACTACTAGTGCTGTTTGGCAGAAAAAAATATTCACTACGGATAATAGCTATCAATTACCGTACTCTAAAGACAATTATTTCTTTGCAGTGCAATCTGTGAATGAATCAGGAAACGAAAGTTTACCGGTAGTGCCTATTCCGGGAAGATAAGAGCAAAAGTTTTGCCACAGATTATTTTGTATACAAACTAAGTGTTCGATGATGGGACGCAGATTTTTATGATTAGTTATGATAGCAGGGCTATCAGCGTTAATCATAATAAATCATACAAATCTGCGTCCCATAAAAGCAATAATCTGTGCATCTGTGGCTAAATAAAATAAATCACGTTACGCATCTACTTTTGTAGGAATCATTCTTCCTGCTACTTTATCTTCTGCTCCGCGATTACCTCCTTCATGGTATTCTGCATCTTCATTCACTTCCCAAACATCAAATAGCTCTTTCCCTGCAATGATATTTTTGGCGGCCAGCATAGCTGTCATCATACTATGATCCTGGTTATTGTATTTGTGCATACCATTTCTTCCGACCAAGTATAAACCGGGATAGGCTTTGATCCCCTCCCGAACCAATGATACGCGTTCTTTATAATCCTGATCATATACAGGATAGGCTTTAGGCTGACGAACCACATATCCATCCACAACCGCACTCCCTTTTGTTAATCCGATCTTTTCGATCTCTTTCTTCCCTAATGCAATCAAGTCTGCATCACTGCTGGTCCACAATCCATCACCTTCAAAACAGAAATACTCCAAACCATAACAGGCCATAGATGGGTCAGGTACCATATATGGACTCCAGGATTTGAAATTTTGTACTCGACCTACTTTTACACTTGGGTCATGGATATAGATCCAGTTATCGCTAAATGCATCTTCATCTTTACAAATCAATACAACGGTCAGGAAATCGCGATAAGACAATGCAGCAGCAGCTTCTAACACCTGTTGAGGAAATGCCGGTTGTACACTGGCAATCAATTCACGCATAGGAGCGGATGAAAGTACAAAGTCAAAATCACCAATAGACCCTTTGGAAGTCGTGTGTACTGTCCATTTTTGATGGGAATAACTGATATTCTGAACACCACAATTCATTTCAAGTATCATCCCATTGGCTTTTGCTTTCTCAGCACACACTTCCCACATCATACCCGGCCCCTGTTTCGGATAACGAAATGAATCGATCAAGGTTTTGATCACTTTGTCTTTATCTCCAGCTTTTTTAGCAGGTTTGAATAAAGCATTCCAAATAGCACTGCTCAATGAAAGTCCTTTGATACGTTGTGCCGCCCAATCAGCACTGATTTCTTTACAAGGAATACCCCAAACTTTCTCCGTATACGTTTTAAAGAAAATATTAAACAGTCTTTTTCCAAATTGATTTGTCACCCAATCTTCAAAATTCGTGGGATTCTTGATGGGAAATGCCTTTGCTTTTAAATAACTTAATACACATAATGCACTTTCAATAATACCCAGTTTATTCAGCGCTTCAAAAGCTACCAATGGATAAGAAAAGAATTTATGATTGTAATAAATCCTGGAACTTCTGGGTCTTTCTAACATCTCATCGCCTAATATTTCTGTCCAGAAATCTTCCACTTCTTTTGATTTAGAAAAGAACCGATGTCCACCGATATCAAAATGATATCCCTTGTATGACTCTGTCCTGGAGATTCCTCCTACATATTGTGGATCTTTTTCAAATACGGTCACTTGTTGTCCGTCTTTTGCCAATAAATAAGCTGCAGTAAGTCCCGCAGGTCCGGCGCCGATAATGGCTATTCTTTTTTTCATATTGTTGTAGAAATACAGGATAATTTCCCTGTCATGCGCCAAAGTTGTGAAATAAATGTGGGACTACCATTATTTTTGCCTACCATCATCATTTAATCATATCCATGAGCACCTATAATTGGTATTATAAGCCCTTTGCTGAATTAACACCCCATGAATTATATGCGATTATGCATTTAAGAAGTGAGGTTTTTGTAGTAGAACAGAATTGTGTGTATCTGGATGCTGACGGAAAAGATTTGTCGTCCTGGCACTTGATGGGATGGGATGGAACCCAATTAGTAGCTTATAGCAGATTACTTCCGGCAGGGTTGGCTTTTACTGAAGTATCTATTGGCAGAGTGGTAAGCTCTCCTGCCTACAGAGGCACCGGTGCCGGTAAAACATTAATGGAGACTGCCATTCAAACCTGTAAAGAACTTTTCGGAGATCAGCCCATTAGGATTGGAGCACAATTGTACTTACAGAAGTTTTATGAGTCATTGGGATTTGTACAGGTCAGTGACATGTATTTGGAAGACAATATTCCACATATTGAAATGAGAAGGGAAGGTTCAAGTGACAAGTAACAAGTTACAAGGAAGAAGACAAGTGCACAATATTCAAGTATTACGCTTATTTTCTTCCTTGCAGCTTGTCGCTTGAAGCTTGCGGCTTAACCCTCAATTCCTCCTTTACAAACCTTGCAGTATGACTTTGCTTATTATGAATCATTTCTTCAGGAGTACCTTCAAATAAAATCAATCCACCGCCATCCCCACCTTCCGGTCCAAGATCAATGATATGATCGGCTACTTTGATTACATCTAAATTATGTTCAATCACTAGTACGGTGTTACCTCTGTCTACCAGTTTATTCAACACATCCAGCAAATGCCTGATGTCCTGAAAATGAAGTCCGGTAGTAGGTTCATCCAGTATATAGAATGTTTTACCGGTGTCTTTTTTTCCCAATTCTGTAGCCAGCTTTACACGTTGTGCTTCTCCTCCGCTTAGTGTAACTGCTGATTGTCCGAGTGTGATATAACCCAGACCTACATCCTGTAATACTTTTATTTTTCTGTACAAATAATGAACGGGCTGGAAAAAATCACAGGCTTCATCAACGGTCATATTCAACACATCGCTAATTGATTTTCCTTTGTATCGGATTTCGAGCGTTTCTCTATTGTATCTTTTGCCATTACATTTTTCACAATGCACGTATACATCCGGCAAGAAATTCATTTCAATAACACGCATACCTCCGCCTTCGCACATATCACATCGTCCTCCTTTTACATTGAAAGAGAAACGTCCGGCATTATATCCTCTAATTTTTGCTTCAGGAACAGAAGCGAACAATGTCCTGATCTCTGTAAAGAACCCACAATAGGTAGCAGGATTACTTCTTGGCGTTCTTCCAATAGGAGATTGATCGATCTCGATCACTTTATCAACATGCTCTAAACCTTTGATACTTTTGAAGTCCATAGGTGTTACTCGACTATTGTAACAATGTTTAGAGAGCAATGGATATAAAGTTTCATTGATCAGCGTAGACTTACCACTTCCACTTACTCCACTCACTACGATCAATTTACCCAAAGGGAATTTTACGCTTACTTGTTTCAGGTTATTCCCTGAAGCACCTTTCAATTCCAATACTTTACCATTACCGGCTCGTCTTTCAGCAGGTACCTCAATACTTTTTTTACCATTCAAGTATAAGGCGGTTTCAGAAGAACTATTCAATACCTCATTTGGAGTACCTGCAGCAACAATTTGTCCACCATAACTACCTGCACGCGGGCCAATATCTACCAGATGATCGGCTGCTAACATAATGTCTTTATCATGTTCTACCACCAATACCGTATTACCGATATCACGCAAATTTTGAAGTGCTTTGATGAGCTGATGGTTGTCGCGTTGATGTAGTCCGATAGAAGGCTCATCCAATATATAAGTGATGCCTTGTAATTGAGAGCCGATTTGTGTAGCCAAACGAATACGCTGCGACTCGCCACCACTCAGGGTTCTGGACGGACGATTCAAGGAGAGATAAGTAAGCCCTACATCCAGCAGAAACTGAAGTCTTTCTCTGATCTCTTTCAAAATATCTTTTGCAATGACATTCTGTTTTGTATCGAGACGTTTTTCAATATTCGTAAACCATTGATGTAATTTATCCAGATTGAGATGGCTCAATTCAGCGATATTCTTTTCATTGACTTTAAACCAAAGACTCTCTTTTTTCAATCTGGCGCCATTACATTCCGCACAAGTTTTTAACTCCATGAATTGCTCTACCCACTCGCGAAGTGTTTCACTGCTGCTGGTGCCCGTAAACCATCGTTTCAGCATGGGAATGATTCCTTCAAATACACCCTCATAAGGCATTCCGCCAGATACTTCATCCATATCGATGATCTCTTCTGTAATGCCTTCAGGATTACCGTATAATAAAATATTGAGTGATTTTTCTGGGAGGTCTTTGATCGGTTTATCTAAGCTGATCTTATTTTTTTTCGCCAATGTCTCTACATTCCGAAACATATACGCATCTCGCTGTTCGCCTAAAGGAGCAATCCCACCTTCTTTGATCGAAAGAGAGCGATCAGGCAATACGGCTTCCATACTCACTGAATATACATTTCCCAACCCTTTACAAACCGGGCATGCACCATAAGGTGAGTTAAAAGAAAACGCATTGGGGGAAGGTTCTTCATAACTGATACCGGTATCCTCACACATGAGTTGCTTGGAGTATTGTACTGTTTTTTGTGTGTCATTCAACAACAAAAACATCAGGTCTTTACCCATGCGTAAAGTCTGTTGTACACTCTGACTCAATCTCACTTTCATATCCGGAGTTACCTGTAGGCGATCGATAACTACTTCGATATCGTGAATCTTGTATCTGTCTACCTGTAGCTTAGGTATAAGGTCGATGATTTCACCATCTACCCGCACTTTCAAAAATCCTTTTTTACGGATATCTTCAAACAGTTCGCGATAATGTCCTTTTCGTCCGCGAATGAGCGGTGCCAGTAAAGTGATTTTTTTTTGTTTGTATTTCTGGAAAATATTTTCAACGATTTCTTCTTCGCTGAATTTCACCATTTTCTTACCGGTATTATAACTATAGGCTTCCCCGATTCTTGCAAACAGGAGTCGCAAAAAGTCATAGACTTCTGTAACAGTACCAACGGTGGATCTTGGATTTTTATTGGTGGTCTTTTGTTCGATGGATATTACGGGTGATAGTCCGGTGATTTTATCCACGTCAGGTCTTTCCATATCTCCCATGAACTGTCGCGCATAAGCACTAAAACTCTCCATGTATCTACGCTGACCTTCGTTATAAATGGTGTCAAATGCAAGAGATGATTTACCACTTCCACTCACACCTGTAAAAACTACCAACTTATTTTTAGGAATATTGATGTCGATATTCTTGAGATTATGTTCACGTGCTCCAAATACGGAGATGGTTTCTTCCTGATGCTGAACAGGATGTGTTACTGCTTCCTTACTGATCTTTTTTGCCATGATGATGTGTAAAGATAAGAACATCTAAGTAGCCATAAAGTTGAAACCGAACGACTGTTAGGAAAAAAAGTAGAAAATAAAACCCTCTCCGGCAAAGGGTTTCAGCGAATTAATCATTTTTTTTGAAACAGAATTTGGTAATTTGACTGAGCTGCTTATACATTTGTACCAGTTCTTTAAACAACAACTTATCAAGAAAGGCAGAGGGAATTGGCCCGATGAAGCCTTGGCAACCCATATCATCACTCGTTGATATGAAGGTGCCAAATCCGATCTCGTTCACGCGGGAGAAGATAAGTCAGAGTAAAGTTTGATTCAAAACGGTTCGCCGTTCTATATATTTCAAGCTCATCTGACTTAACAGATGAGCTTTTTTTATGCTCCGCTGTTAAGTCCACTCCTTCTCGATCAGTTGCACAAAGAAATGTAACAACATCATTCACCCTTTCAAATGAAAGGAACAAAACTGTTTAACATGAGCAACGCAACACAACTGATTCACAGCATTCCTGTTGACCCACTTACTGGCGCCATTTCAGTGCCTATTTACCAAACATCCACTTTTGTTCAGGATGCTCCCGGTGTGAATAAAGGATATGATTATGCGAGAAGCGGCAACCCCACGCGCGCAACATTGGAATCATTGATTGCCAAACTGGAGAATGGCCAAACCGGATTGGCATTTGCCAGTGGATTGGCCGCTATTGACACCGTCATCAAATTGCTAAAAACAGGAGATGAAATAGTTGCGGTTGATGATATTTATGGCGGTGCTTTTCGCTTATTCAACAATGTGTATGAACAGTTTGGCATCAAAGTTCATTATGTGGATACTTCAGATATCGCAAAAGTGGTGGATGCCATTACACCTCAAACAAAACTGATATGGGTGGAAACACCTACCAATCCAACGCTCAAGATTTCTGATATCGCCGCTATTGCACAAGTAGCTAAAGCCAATGCCTGTTTACTTTGCGTGGATAATACTTTTGCTTCACCCGCCTTACAACAACCTCTTTCACTGGGAGCTGATATTGTAATTCATAGTGCTACCAAATACCTCGGCGGTCATAGCGATCTGATCGCAGGTATTGTAGTTGCCAAGGATAAAGTGGTGGGAGACCGATTAAAGTATCTGCAAAATGCCTGTGGAGCTGTTTTAGGTCCGTTCGACAGTTGGTTAGTGATCAGGGGCATTGAAACCTTGCATTTACGCATTCGTCAGCATTGTGCATCTGCACTTGAAGTAGCTAAGTTTTTGGAGCAACATCCCGCTGTTGACAAAGTATTTTATCCGGGATTACCATCGCATCCCAATCACGACATCGCCAAAAAACAATCAAAGGGTTTTGGGGGTATTGTATCCTTCTCTTTAAAAAATGATACAGAGCAAGCTGCTATTGATTTTGTAACACAAACACAGTTATTCAAACTGGCAGAAAGTTTGGGTGGTATCAAGAGCTTGATCTCACATCCTGCTAACATGACTCATAAATCTATTCCTGCTGAAAAAAGAAGGGCTGCGGGCGTATCAGATAGTTTGATTCGTTTATCCATCGGTTTGGAAGAAACAGAAGACCTGATACAGGATCTGGATCAAACTTTTCAAAAATTAACATCATTGAATCATCAATTCTCATCAACATTAATAGCATAATCAATCATGGAAGCTCACAAGCAATTAACTATTGGATTATTTGGATTTGGCGTAGTAGGCGAAGGTCTTTACAAGGTTTTACAACAAACCCCATCACTGAAAGCATCTATTAAAAAAGTATGTATCCGCAACCCTGAAAAAAAGAGAGATGCACCTGCTGCTCTTTTTACTACAGATCGAACAATATTATTGAATGACCCGGAGATCAATGTGATTGTAGAAGTAATTGATGACGCCAAAGCTGCATTTGAAATTGTTTCAACCGCTTTGAACAATGGAAAAGCAGTAGTCAGTGCCAGTAAAAAAATGATTGCAGAAAACTTACCTGCTTTACTGCAACTACAAGAAGCAACAGGATTGCCTTTCCTGTATGAATCATCAGCCTGTGCCTCTATACCGGTGATCAGAAACCTGGAAGAGTATTATGACAATGATCTGCTTCATTCCATCAAAGCGATCGTAAATGGATCTACCAATTTTATTCTTACTAAAATGTTTGAAGACAAACTCGATTTTCAATCGGCTTTGTTATTGGCTCAACAACTCGGATTTGCAGAAAGTAATCCTAAACTTGACGTAGAGGGTTATGATGCTTTGAATAAATGGGTTATTCTGTTAAACCATGCTTATGGTATTATTACCAGTCCGGAAGACGTTCTCTTTAGCGGTATTCAAAATATTCAGCTAAGTGATGCATTGGTTGCGAAAGAGAAACATTATGATATCAAGTTGATTGCTCAGGCAAAAAAATTGAAGAATGGTTCAGTAGCCGCATTTGTCTTACCACAGTTCGTAAAACTGGATGAGCCATTGTCATTTGTGAAAAATGAGTACAATGGTGTTGTAATTGAGAGCGGATTTGCAGACAAGCAGTTTTTTTATGGTAAAGGTGCCGGCAGCTTCCCTACCGCATCTGCGGTATTGAGTGATATATCAGCACTCAGGTATAATTACAGATATGAATACAAAAAACTGTATCATCACCGACCACATGAACTGACCACTGATTATTACTTAAAAGTATATGTTAGTTTTGATGACTGGAAATACATCTCCAAAGAAGATTTTGAATGGATTGAAGAATGGCATGCGGATGCAGAAAGAAAATATTTGGTAGGTGTATTACATGTCAGCAAACTGATCGAAGGGAACTGGTGGAAGGAAAATAATACCTCTCTGATCTTATCCACTGACCCCATCATTGATAACCTAGACATCATCAAACTAAAAAAGAAAAGTTTGGAATTGGCCGGAATTGTCTGATCAGAAATAATAAAAAAGCGTTTTCCTTTTCTTAGCTTTGATCCATGAAGCCACCAACCAAGTACGCAATCCTGATTTCACTTGTTATAGGGATGGTACTTTTTTCGCTTTCATTTTGGCTGGGAAAAGAAAACGCTTTTTTATTACTCAATACCGATCTTGGTCTGTCTGCAGACAATTTCTTCCGATATTGGACCCATACGGCAGATGGAGTTATATGGGTGCCCATTGTTGTATTGACATTTTTTTTCAAAAGAAGACAGCTATTACTGGTAATCAGTTCCATCGTTTTTTCTACCCTATTCGCCCAGCTGAGTAAAAATATTTTTTTCAAAGGAGTTCCTCGTCCTGCCTTGGCGATACCGGATCATTCTTTATTTCATAGTGTTACCGGGGTAGAATTGCATAGTTTGAACAGTTTTCCATCCGGACATACCACGACTGCTTTTACCATTTTTCTTTTAGGAACTATACTTATCAATAAAAAATGGGGACTACCTGTTGGATTATTGTATGCTATCCTTGCCGGCTATTCGCGCATTTATTTAGCACAACATTTTCCGATAGATGTAGCGGGAGGTATCATTGCCGCCATCTTAACAGTTTTGATATCGATCGCTATTCAAAACAAATGGGTCAAGAATTGACAGTAAAGTCACACAGACTTTAGATTATATCTGATTAGATTTGTAATTCAATCTTCTGACATGATGAAAAAAATAATTTTCAGTCTATTTATTTTTTGCGCCATCTGCTCTTTTGCGCAAGATACTACGCAGCAAATTATGCCGGGTAGACAAAATGCCACTCATCAGCAGGATAAGCCTTATGTGATCCTCATTTCAGCTGATGGTTTCAGAAATGACTTTGCCACAAAATACAATGCGAAAAATTTACTTGCATTGGGAAAACAAGGCGTGGTAGCTGATTACATGCAACCCTCTTTTCCATCACTCACATTTCCAAATCATTATACAATTGTAACTGGTTTATACCCTGCGCATCATGGTCTTGTAGACAATAGTTTTTATGATCGTACTCGTCAGCAAACCTATGGCATGCAGGATAAGAAGATGGTGGCAGACCCCTATTGGTATGGAGGCACTCCTTTATGGGTACTTGCAGAACAGCAACAAATGATTGCTGCCAGCTTTTATTGGGTAGCATCTGAAGCGCCGATTCAACAATTACCACCTACCTATCATTATTTCTACAATGAAAAAATTGGTATCGATCAACGTATTGAAACGGTAAAACAATGGTTGGCTTTACCGAAAGATAAAAGACCCCATTTCATCAGCTTCTATTTCCCGGAAGTAGATCATGCAGCGCACAGCTTTGGTCCTGATAGTAAAGAAACAGCTGAAGCAGTTCAGTTTGTAGATGAAAGTATAGGTAAACTTCAAGCAGTTGGAGCAGCATCCGGATTACCGGTAAACTTTGTGTTTGTTGCAGATCATGGTATGGCAAAAGTAGATCATCAAAATACACTTCCCTATCCGATGATAGATACGACATTGTTTTCTATGAATTCCGGAAGTGCAGTATTACAATTGTATGCAAAAGACAAAAATGCCATCACCCAATTTTATGAGACCTTGAAAAAAAATGCCGTAGATTATGATGTGTATTTGAAATCAAACATGCCTGCCAATTTACATTATAGTACTGATGATGATCGTTACAACAGAATCGGCGATATCATTCTATTAGCTCGATTACCCAAAGTTTTCAATCGAGCAGGACGCCCTACCGGTCCTGGAAAACATGGCTATGACCCTCATCACCCGGACATGCGTGCCAGCTTCCAAGCCTGGGGCCCCGCCTTTAAAAAAGACTTACGCATTCAGGGATTTGAGAACATTCATGTTTATCCATTAATTGCAGATATACTCGGACTGCAATATGATGCAGCAAAAATTGATGGGAAAGAAGAAATACTTAGAGAAGTATTAAATAAGAAACAAGAAACAGGGAACAAGTAAGGCACAGGGCACAAGATTCAAGATTGATGCTTGAACCTTGTGCTGTAAATATTAGTTGACACTATCTCAAAAACTGTGTAAATATTAAAAATCGGGGTTATCGACTCCGATT
>VFQQ010000915.1_pt1 | contig 48579 bp, 80 predicted proteins | sample 3512341 | NCBI WGS metagenome assembly VFQQ01 (sample SAMN10412373, study PRJNA504923) | tailings metagenome | isolation source: Relicate 2 Philex TSF1 revegetated site | place: Philippines: Tuba, Benguet | collected 2017-08-29 | reverse complement strand
ACGGCGGCGGCCCATGCCTTCAGCTGCTCGCGCCGGCACAGCTCCCGCCGCTCATGGTTCATGCTACTGATGTAGGAATCAATTGCGGTCACCAGCTCGCGGCGCGTGCAGTTGGGTGGTGGCGCCCCGCTGCCGTGAGTCCCAGCAGGGTCGTTGCCGCCGTCGGCGGCAGAAGGCGGGCGGGCACTCCTTGCGCTGCCCTCTGTGGCGTCCCCTGGTGGGTCAGCTTGTTTCTTTCGTTCATGCAGCGCAGAGCGTATGCCTGTGAGGGTCAGCTCGATGAGGTCCGCAACTTGTGTGCTGCTCTCAGCTGTACTCAGTTTGCCCCCAGGGAGGCTGGCGGTCGCAGGGTCACACTCCCTGCGCAGCACGGCGTTGAGCTCTGCCAGCAGAGCGGCCGTGCTTTGCTGGGTATCATCAGCTGGCACCTTCTCAAGCGCACGCCTGCCCACCTTGGCCATGCGTGTTAGCTGCTCCAGCTGTCGCGTGCGCCTGGCATCAGTGCGGACTGCGGCACCAGCCCACCGGGCTGCTGCGCCGCTGAAGCACTGGCCCGCAGCTTGCTCATGCAGGCATTGGCACTGTTTACGGCCTGGAGGGTCCACGCTTCGCTGTTGAACCAGGCTGTGGGCAGCTGGGCGAGCGCGGATACCCAAACCAGCGCCGCCAGCGCCGCCAGCCAGCGGTCGTGGCGCGACTCCAGCAGAGCGGCTGCGAAGAGCAGCCCGCAGACTGCCACCGCCGCAATCAGCATGCCCAGCTGGATGCGCGTGGTGAGCGCCTGCAAGCAGCCAGACGCATGGGGAAGGAGGTGAGGTGCGGGAGGCTCGGCCACCTGGCTGCGGGAGTGCAAGGGGGCCTAGCCGCTGGCATTGTGACAAGGGGGTGCGCAGGGCATTTGCAAGCAGGGCGCACGGCTGCAGCTGCGCCTGCACCCACCTGAGTTTGGCAAATGGAGCGCATGTGGATCTTCATGAGGTGGCGATCCAGCTGCCAAATGGTCAGGCGGTCCTTGAGCGCCTGCAGAATGTCCCGAGCCTCCGCCGCTGCACAGGGCAGGGCATTGCGCAGTTGAAACCACGGTTGAAACCCCCGGCGGGAAGCACGTGCCCATGCAGGCCGTCGGTTTCCGCAGCACACCACTGCCCCCTCCGTGCAGCAGGACCCGCAGCCCGCGGGGCAGAGCATCATGCATGGTGCTTCTGAAAAGCGCTCCCGCAGGCCTCAGGCCTCAGGCCTCATACGCAGCAGATCAGCCTGCCTCACCCGGCATGTTGGCGACGCGCGCCCCATCAGACTCGCCCACCGGCACCGCAGCGGGGCTGGGCACTCCTGCACAACAAATGGCAGCAGAGCGGCAAGGGGTGTCGGGCCAGGGTGCAGGAGTATGCATGACGACCAAGGCATGCAAGCGGCAGGTGCTCGGCACCGTGCAAGAGCATGCATGGCGAGCAGTACATGCAAATGCGCTCGGCCGCGCTGCTCTGGGCACACCAAGCGGCGGGGCAGCACCCAGGCGGCAGGGCGGCGCACAAGTATCTCACCATGCAGGCTCGCGAATCTACCGATGTCGTCGTTGGCGATGTTGCGGATCTCCTCTTTCAGCTTGGCAAGCCGCTCCTCCAGCGGCGACCCTGGCTCCACCTGCAGCTGCTCCAGGGGGCCCTTCTGCTCCAGCAGGCGCAGCACCGGCGTGAGTGCGAGCGGGTCATCAGCTGCAGCCATGCCTGCAGGGCTGCACAGCAACAGCAGACGGGGGTGCTCGGGCGGCAGTGAAAAGTGCAGTGGGCACGCCGGCGGCGCGGTTCGACGGCGGGCGGAGCGGGCGTCGGTTCAGCCTGCTGCCTTGCCCCAGCTGCGTTGCGGCCGTGCCGCCATACCTCCCAGCGCGCCTCTGACCCGGAATGGCCGCTGCCAGGGCCGCCCTTCGCCACCCGCAACTGTGTGGGCGCTCGGAGGGCTGTGGCGGTGGCTGCGGCCAAGCAGTGGCAGTGAAATGCTGCCGAAAGGCAGAAAAGCACCATTAGAGAGCCTCACGGCAGGACCTGCATGGGCGCGCTTCATTTCTGCCGCCCGGCAGCCCTTTGCGCGCCCCTTGCGGCCCTCGTACCCCCACATAGCCAAGCGAAGGGGCCCAGATAGCAGCCGGCAGCTGGGAGCGGCGAGCCGCCTCCCTGTCGTCGCCGCCTCCCGTCACGTCGGGGTCGGCAGAGCGAGCTGCCCACATGGGTCAGCAGCCCAGCAAGGCTGCTGATCTCTTCCTGCAACTGCCTGTACGCCCTCTCCTGTTCATTCCCACTGATCTCTTCTGACCATCTGTTGCAGCTTTCCCATGCTGCTCACTCAGCTGGCATGATGGCACCACTGAAAATCAGGTTCAATGGCCACATGTTGGAGAGCCAGGGCACGATTGGCATTGTGTGCTCATCTGGCTGCTGGCAGGCAGGCATGGAGGGCAGCTGGGGCACACGTGAAACAGGGCGGAGCAGAACTCAAACAGCGGCGGAAGAGGGGGGGATGCGCGATCCGTCATGAGGGCACAGCAGGGGCAGGTGCTCATCGGTTTAGTCCACTCCGGCATGGCCGCCCGCATGGCCGCCACCGCCGCCTCAGCGGCTCTCTCGGGCCAGCCGCGCCTTGTGCTCGATGGCCGCTTCGCACTGCGGCTCGTGGCGGCCCCAGTCGCTGGCCATGCAGGCTGGGCTGCAGTAGAACACCTCGTGGCAGCGGCCGCACTTGCGGAAGCCGCCGCGCCCCACAGCGCCGCCTGCGGGAGGAGGGAAGGCAGAGAGGGGAGGATGGGATAAGGTGTTGGTCCCAACCAGTGATAAGACGACACAGGCAGCAGCAGGTGGTACAGCGGCAGGCGATGCAGGGCATGCGACTTGGGTGGCGGCGCATGCGGAGCACGCTGGTTGTAAACCGTTTCCCATCCCCTGGCCAAAGCCCCACCATCCCAGCAGGAACACGCCCCTCTCACATTCCGGCCGCTCGCAGGTCCGCAGCGTGCCTTTCGTGGCTGCTGGCCGCGCCGCCGCTGCCGTGGCGCCCCCTGCACGCCTGCCCGCGCCTGCTGGTGCGCCAGCTGATGCTGCCGCCCGGCGCTGCTGCTTGCGGCTGGGCACCGACTCCCATTCATCTTCCTGTTGGGGTGCGCCAGCCAGGGCGGCATAAGCTGGCGGCAGCTGCGGCTGGGCAGGCTGCTCCTCCTTCTCCTCTTCCTCCTCAGACTCGGACGCCCAGCTGTGCTTCACTGGCTCTGCTGCAGCTGGGTTGGCAGGCCCCTTGGCTGCCGGCTTGGAATGAGGAGTGGCAGCGGCGGCGGCAGTGGGACCGCCTGCAGCTGCCGCCGTCCGCCGCCGCTGGCGCTTTGCCGCCGCCTTGCTAGCATCGCGGATCTGTGGAGGAGGGGCTGGCGTGCTCCGCAGCCACGCCACGAGTAACACGAGGGCGCCCAGCCCAAGAAGAAGCGCCAGCATCGTTGCGGCCGCGTGGATGTGCAGTGAAGAAGGACTTGATGCAGATCTGCCAGCGTCGAAGCCTGATCACCTCGAGCCATGCTGGGCATGCCGCCACGCCGCCGCCCTGAGTGCCTTCGCCCTGCAGCAATGCACCCCTCCACTCCACTGCCAGTTACAGGTCAGCTGTGTAGTATGATGCATATGCAAGTCAGTTCCACGTCCCATGGTCATGGGGAGTCAGCCGTGCAAGGTGAGGTCAGCTTGCGCCGCCGCCGCCCGCCCGCCGTGCCGCTGCTTCCGCCTCGAGCTGCTTGTTCAGAGCCACATAATCCACCCCTCCGCCGGCCCGGCGCCGCCGCTTGCGACCACTAGCGTCATCCTCATCCGCCACCGCAGCTGCCGCTGGCGCGGCAGGCACGGGTGCCGCTGCAGGGGGCTGCGCCGCCGGCGCCGCCACGGGCTGCGCCGCGCCTGCGGCCGGGGCAGCGGCGGTGGCCGGGGCGGCGGCGGCTGCCGCTGCCAGCTTGGCAGCCTCCGCTGCACGGGCTGCCGCGTGCTGCTGCCGCTCCGCAACCTTCCTGCGTGCCAGCTCAGCTTTCTTGGCCTCTGCCTCTGCACGCACGCGCTTCTCGTGCTCACGCTCAGCCTGCGGTGCAGGTGGGGGAGTGGGTGCATGGGCAGTGGGGAGGGGATGGGTCAGCTCGAATGCGTCAGGACAGCTTCAATGGGTCGGATGCAGCATACCGTACAGTCCTGACCGTTTAAGACCCGCCTTCCACACGCACGCAGCAGCAGCAGCTGTGCAGGTGGGAGAAGGGCTGCGGTTGCCCTGCCACAGTCCTGTGGCCAAACAATAATTGAGCAGCCATCCCTCCCCAGCGACCAATAGGTTCACTGCTCGCCTTTGCATCCTCTGGATCCCACACCGCGGCATTGGGCTCCGCCAGCGCTTTCACGTGCGCTGCCACGCTGCGGGCAAAAGCCGACACCAGCGCGCCCTGTGGGAAGGGGAGAAGGTAAGGAATGGGGGAGGAAAGTCTTAACAGCAGGGGGGGAGCTGGCACAGTCGCAGCTGCACCGCGGTGTGAGAATCAGCACACCGATGCTTGCATGGGCTGCTACGGATGCTTGCATGCACTGCAGAGCACGCCATCCGTGCTGGACAGAGCGCACGGGACGTGCAGCCTGCTGGGCATCACTTGCAAGCGGCCCAGCCTCCTGCCAGGCATGCAACAAGGAGCGCACATGGATGCGCGCCCTCCAGCACAACTTGCAATTAATGCACCGGTACAAAGAAAAGGATAACCGGATTAATCTGATAAACGCACCTGGATGCGGTAGCCTCCCTCCAGCACAGACACCAGCCGGCCTTGGCAGCACCTGCACACGTGGCGGGCAGTGGAGGGCCACAGGTACATGAGCGACACACCACTCAGGGAGAGCTGTCTCGAGCTGCTTTTGTTGGCCACTGCTCCCAGGTGCTGCATGTTGCCTCATGCACCTTCAGGCAATGCTTATTTCTGTCCGCACCTGACTGCCACCGCCACGAGCTGCTTCGCGAGCCGCCCACTGTTGAACAGCAAGCAAAAACATGCTGGCTGCCTTGCATGCTGCTGACCCTTCCCTCCAAATCTCACCTGTTGGCGACAGCCACCAGCTGCTCTGTGAGGTGCCACTCATGCACAGCTTGCAAACAACAGGTTCATTCCAGCACCCTTGGATAGCTTGGTTCTTTGCACACCTGTTGGCAACGGCCACCAGCTGCTCTGTCAGCCACTCGTAATCGCGCTCCGTGACGCCGATGTAGCGGAAGTTGATCTCATCCTTCTTGTGCGCATCGAAGCCTGTGTTCAGAGGTAGGAAAGGACAAAGGAACGTGGGTCCAGCACGAATAGGCAGGCAGGCAGGCAAAGGAAGCACAGATTGATCGCGTCCTTCTTGTGCGCATCGAGGCCTGTGTTCAGAGGTAGGACGCGACCAGGCAGGTCAAGCACGCAGCTTTGTCGGACGAAGCGGACAGTGATTCGTCTTCATGTGCCCACCAGAGCTCTGCCCAGGTGCCTGCCAAGGTGCTGCTCTCATGCGATGGTTGCGACCAGGAAGCACTGGCTGCAAAGCATGCGGTGTTTCTGGCCAGAGGCCAGTCGAAAACAGCAGGCACGCAAGTACGCACCGCGCACACAAGGCGCACATGCATGCACATACACAAGCGCACCCGCGCACACAAAGATGATGTCGGGCTTGAAGTTGGCCAGGGCCGGCAGGATCTTGTCGCGCCACGCCCGCCGCCACAGCCTGCACGGGCAGTGAAGAGCTAGCGAGTGGGTGCATGGCAGGCTTTGCAAGTTGCAAGGGGCGCACCACCGGCAGCAGCTGCAGCACCCGCGGGTACTATGGGCAGCAGGGAGCAACATCACCAATGGCAACACCGTCAAGTGGCAGCCACGGCGCCGCATAGCTGCACAGCGGCGGCAGCAAGAGTGGAGCATGAGACTCACGCTGGCTTGGGGCCCCAGCCAGTAGCAACGCTGGCAGCAGCGGCAAACAGCACAGCCTGTGGCCGGACGGTTGCACAGCAGCAACGAAAAATGGAGCGAGGGGCTGAGGCTCACGCTGGCTTGGAGCCCCAGCCGGGGATGCCCACATCGATGACTCGTGGGCCCTCCAGCGTGGGTGTCTCTCCGCCTGCCAACAAGGCAGGGAGAAGGGTGGTGGTGAAGAACAAAATGGGTGGCACGTCGGTGGTGCAGGAAGCAGAACAGGAAGCAGAGATGCAAAAAACAGGGCCAGGCAGCAGAGGCAGGGGGCGGGATTGCTGGGGAGGAGACGCAACGGTAACATGCAGGAATGCGCTGCTGGCTCTAATCAATCTGATCATGACGAATCTCCTCAAAACAGGTGATCGAGTGCCAGTCCTCCTCTGGGAGAGGTCGGGCCGTTCCTAGGCAATGCCCTCCGCCCAGCATCCCACAAGTTCCAATCGTCAGAACGATCAGAACCATCAGAACGACCAGAACCATCAGAACCATTAGAAGCATCAGCTGCTCAGCCTTGTACCCAAATTCGTGGTCAGGGTCCTCCTCTCCCAAGCTGCCACCAGTCCAAATTTAGGCAAAATGCAGCTCCAAAAAACTAAGCCGCTCACCCTTGGACCTAAACTCGTGGTCTGGGTCCTCCTCTCCCACGCTGCCATCAGCCCAATTTAAGCAAAATGCAGCTCCAAAACAATAAGCCGCTCACCCTTGTACTCAAACTCGTGGTCAGGGTCCTCCTCAATCAAGCCGCCGCCCTGCTCCACACCCCCCGCCACAGCAGATGCCGCTTGCCCCGCCGCCGCCGGCTGCGCTGAGCCGCCGTTGCCCGCAGCGCCAAGCTCAGGCTTGACTGCTGCGCCGGACGCTTGTGGCCCATCCACTTCCATGGCCGCAGGTGTGAGGCCGTTCTGCTGCCCTGCCGCCGCCGCCGCCGCCACTTCTGCCGCCGCGGCGGCCTCGGCTGCCGCCTGCGCCTGGGCTGCTGCTTTGGCTTCCGCAAGTTGCTTGGTGTCACAGGTGGCGCCACTGCCTGGGTACACAAATGCAGGGTATCCCGGGGCCTTGGGACCATAGCCTTGCACACTGCAGCGCAGAAAAAGGGGGCATAGGGGTTTGGAAATGGGGCGGAACAGGGAAGCCAAGGGTAGGGCGTGCTTTGACCAGTGGAGTGTGGCAAAATGCAGGCAGCTGGAAAGCGAGCACAACTCAAATGCAACAACACATGCACCCGTTTCGAAAAAGATGCACTCCTTGTCGGTTGAGTCCAACCAATTGGATCAGAATGCGATAAACGTGCAAAAGGCAAAGTGATGACACAGTGCACACCTGGCGAAGAAGATGCACTCCTTGTCGGTTGAGTCCAGCCAGGGGCGGTAGATGGAGAAGGACTGCACGCCCTCGCTGCAGTGTAAGTGCGGCGGGAAGACAGAGGGGATTAGTGTTGTACACAGTGCACAGCACAGCAGCCAAGCAGTAGATGGAGAAGGACTGGACGCCCTCGCTGCAGTTTGGGCGGGGCAGGGGGGTGTTGTGATTGCCCAGCAGCTGCCCTGCTGCATACTCCCCTGCGGCTGGCACAAGGTTGCAAGGCAGGAGCAGAACAACACTACGTGCAAGCCCACCTGTAGGGCGTGCAAACAAACCGGAACGAACGTAGACAGTCAGCTCAGCTGCAGGGCATGGCAAACTAGAACAAAAGGGGACAAACATCAGGCACACCTGTAGGGCGTGGCGAATTTGTAGACCGACTTGGAGGGCACCACGTTGGTCACGCACGCCTCTGCAGATAATGAGTAGAAGGGGGGTTGAAAACAAGCATATCGTCGGCACACAATAAGGCCACAAGGGTAAGGAGCTGCCCAGAAGGGCACCACGTTGGTCACGCACGCTTCTGCACGTTGTTGGTGGGGTGAGTGCAATGCTCACGACGCAAACGTGCGGGCTGGTTGGGCCCGGCAGCCTTGCAGTTGTCGCGGCGGCCAACACTCCGTACTCCAACTGAGCAACCAAACTGAGCAGCCAAACTGAGCAGCCAAACCACAGCGCACCCGTGCCATTGCCGTGGTGCACGTCAAAGTCGACAATGGCCACCCGCTGCACGCCGGCGTGGCGGTACACATTCATAGCGTACGCCGCGCCGATGGCCGCGTTGTTGAACAGGCAGAAGCCGTGGCTGCGTGGTTGGGAGGAGGGAAGGTGTTGCAGGGTTGAGCAGACACTTTGTGAAGGTGATGTCAAGGTGAAGAGACACAGGTCGTGGCTGCATGGAGGGTGGGCGGATGGACAGGAGGAGGGAGGGAGCCTGTGGAATGACCAAACCTGCGAGCCTGCTACGAGTTTGGATGTTGCATTGCTTGCCATCCGGCGGATAACGAGCATTGTGGAATCGCACCTGCCGTTGGGGTCGTTGGCGTTGGACACGACACCCAGCGGGCCGGCATGGTGCCCCGGCGGGCGCACCGCACAGAAAGCATTGGCGGCCTGTAGTGGGGGTGGGCGGGGGTGCCACAGGAAGGAATCATTTGCGAAACAGGGGAGGCACACTGGTGCGTTGAAGCAAGCGGATGCAGGCGCAGCTGCTCCCTGCCGAGCTGCCTGGTCCCTTACTCTGCTCAATGTGCAATAGCAGGCTTGCAAGCATTCACCTGTTCCCGCCCAAGGCAGCCCACAGCAGCAAGCAAGGCCTCACCCACCCCGACATCACTTCATTTACATGGGCAACTTGCCAACAGTGAGCAGAAGCAACGCTCACCCGCCCCGTCATCACTTCATCCACGGCTGCACATGTGGCACCCGCTGCCGCCAGTGCGGCGCTGAACGTGCCGCGGCTGACGGCTGTGTCTCCATCCAGGTGACCGATTGCCTCAGGATCATCAGGCAGCGAGTCGCAGACGGCCTGGTGAAAAATAAGAGGGGAGCAGCAGATTGGGAGCAGGTTGGGGGGCAGCTGCTGGGCTTGCATGGCTTGTTTTGGGTTGGCAGGCGGCCGACTGTGCAGAACATCAGCAGTTGCGCAAGCGTTGCGATAAACTGATGAACTATCACTCAGCCGCAGAACTTGAGGAAACACCCACACACACCTGGATGCGTTTCACATAGTTCCACTCGTGCACCCGCATCACATCCGCCAGCGCCGCCCGCCGGCTGCCCTCCTCCCAGCGCAGGCCGGCAAACTCGTCGGTGCGCAGGATGCCCCAGCCTGGAGCGATGGGGCAGGACGGTTGGAAAGGAGGCAGGGGGTGGGCGCTCGAATACAACGCAATGCAGGCCGGCAAACTCGTCGGTGCGCAGGATGCCCCAGCCTGGAGCATTGGGACAGTTGGACAGGAGGCAAGGTGTGGGCACTTGACGATTCATGGCAGGCCCGAGGCACCCATAAACATTCAGCCTGGGGCGGACATGCTTGATCCAGACATGCAGGCCAGCCCAGCCAGGGGGAGGCCTTCTCAAACCACCCCTGGCGCACTGAACACAGCAACCAAATTCCCGAACGTGTCTGTGCCCTGCGCATCAAAAAATTACATCCAACAAGCCAGCTGCCCACCTGGCTTGGTGAGCACGTGCAGGCGGTCCACATTCTCAGGGGGCGCCCGATCCATCGTCTCCCTGCAACAACCAGGGTGCCAACAACCAAGGGAGTGGTTAGTGCCTGGCCCAGTTGATAACCACCGTTGTGAACAGTGGTTTACCGCCCGGGGAACGCTTGCTAAAGGAAGCAGCCGAACGTCCATCCAGCAAAACGCCCATCCCAGCATATGTTGCAGGGCAGGCATAGCTCAGCCAAGAGCAGCTGTGCACAGCTGTGCAAGGTCTCACCGGGTGATGGGTGCTGGGCAGGTGAAGTGGAAGAGGCACTCTGGCGGCGCAAACAGCACGGTGCGCCCCTGCTGCTGCTGCCCCTGCTGCTGGGCTGCCGCCTGCAGGGCGGCCGCCGGCTGCGGCGCACGAAGGGCCGCCTCCAGCGCGCTGTGCTTGCGACGTGCTGCCAGGTCAGCAGGCGTCAGCCCCAGCTTGGTTTTGGCCGCCACTGAGTCGGGCGCTGCCTCGGCCAGCAAGGCTGCACAGAGTGCGGAGCCAGCCACTGCTGCCAAATGCAGCGCCACCTGGCCAGCCTTGTTCTTTGTCTTGGCTAGCCCTGCGGCACCTTCCCCATCCTCATCTGACGCGGCCGCCCCCAGCAGCTGCTGCACCACGGCTGCATGCCCCTGCCGGGCCGCCAAGTGCAGTGCCGTGCAGCCGTGCTTGTCCTGGAAAATGACCAGCGGCGGCGGCACCGCATCTGGATCCTCTGCAGCAGGGGCGGCCGCTGCTGCGCCGCCCTCGGCCGCCGCCGCCGCAGCTGCAGCTGCTGCGGCCGCTGCCTGCTGCTCCTGCTCCTGCCGCAGCTGCGCCTGCTTGCGGGCCACAGCCGCCAGCAGCAGCTCGGCAGCGGAGCCAAAATCCAGCTGGGCGGCCCAGTGCAGTGCGGTGCGCCCATTGTCGTCCCTGCAGAGCAGCAGCAGCAGCAGCAGCAGCAACAGGAAGGATGGGTCTTAAGGTCGAACTGACATACAGATGGACAGAGATGCACAGACAAGGGCAAGGAATGTGAATGCTGAAAGGAGATGTGGACCAGCCATTCGGCAGGGGCGACTGCCGGCACGGGGGTGGGCTGGCAGGACGGCCGGGCGGCCAGCGGCTGCTCTCGCATCGTTAAACACAACACGCCACATTGGGCCCCCGGCAGGGGGCAGCAGCGCGTGCCTTTATGCGATGCTTTGCGTGGCGGCAGTGGCGGATGCAGGGCAGATGCAGCAGCGGCAGCAGCGGCAGCCACCTGAGGCAAAACCCGTAACCAACCGCCCAGCAGCCAGCATCCCCACCGTTCATAGGGGTCTGCCCCAAACTGCAGCAGCAGCTGCACGGCTGCCTGGGCAAACGCCCGCCGCGGGCCGTGCGACGCCACCGCCACCGCCACGTGCAGCGGCGGGGAGCCCTCGCACGATTTCTCTGTGGAAGCGCCCTTCTCCAGCAGCGCACGAGCAGCCTCCAGCTGGCCTGCGGGACATGGCAGTCGGCAGCAGGGAGGGCGGGTGTGAAGCGGGGTTCCCTGTACATGCATGGCAATGGGACTTATGCAGCCCACACATCAGCATAGCATGCAACACGCGTAAACAACAAAACAACATCACGCCAGCCTGAAAGTGCGGCACACCGGCAGGAAGCACCGCGCACCGTGCAGCAGGGCCACGTGCAGCGGGGTGCACTCCTGGTGGTCCCGTGCATCCACGTCCGGCAGCTGCGGCGCGTTTGCTTCCGCCACATACTTTGCCAGGATGTCGTCCTGCCAACAACGATGCAATAGCCAGTTTAGCAAGTTGTCAGGGGTTGCATGCTCGTTGTTGGGTCAGCAGAAGGGAAAGCACAGTGTGTGGGCACTGCCATAGCAGCAGCAGCACAGTTGTAGCAGCAGCAGGCAGGCAAGCATGCCGGAGCGGCAAGCACAAGGGGACGCAGCAGGCAGGCACAGGGCAGCAAGCAACAGGGCAGCAAGCAACACCGGACACACCAGGCCGGCCAGCTCCTCTGCTGCCTTAGGCTCCTCAGGGGGTGGGGTCAGCAGCTGGCGGATCAGCTCCGCATCGCCCGCCTGTGCAGCATCGTGCAGCGGGCTGCACCACAGCAGCAGAAAGGAAGGCATGCAGTCAGGGCAGCGGCAGGCGTGGCGGCGGCAGGCGGCGGCGGCAGCGGCGGCAGGCGGTGGTGCAGCCTGGCGGGCCGCCGTAACGCGAGTGACTTTTCAGGTGCGTGCACATCGCGATGCAAGCGGGGCGGGGCCAGGAACTGCTGCCAGGCGCCGCGAGCACCGCTTGAGCGGGCAAAGGGACCAGCTGCGAGCTGCAATGGCTGCTTCACGCTGCTGGTGCGCCGGAGAGGCTGATCTGATGCTGCTGAAGAGGCCAGGCCACTCACAAGCTTGTCGGCCCCTCTTCAACGTCGCTGTCGCTGTAGGCGTCCGACATGCTGTAAATTGTTGCACTGCAAAAGCCGATCCGAACGCTCAAACGACTGCTGCCCGCGCATTGCGACCTGCGGTGCGTGCCTTGCCCCTCTGCGAGTGTGAAAGCCTGTTAGCACTGCTCGAGCCCTCTACAGCGCTTCAGATCGCGATTGCAGTCGTAGCAGACGGTCCTGGGGCTCTCACTGCCGGCTCGGCTTGCGGAACTCGCTTGCGCGCTCTGCTGCAGCCAGGGGAGGGCCCTGTGATCTCAAAGGTAGGACCAGCTGGTCAACGGCGCTGGGTGGTGCGGCCAGGAAGGCCCGGCTGCGCACTGCCCTCTGCCGCCAGCGCCGCCTGCAAGCCGCCCGCTTTTGCGCCCGGCCGCTGCGCCAGCTCCCTGCTCCTGCAGCAAAGCAACCCTCTGGCGTGTCTCTGCAGGCAGACGACGCCACACATTAAAGGATCGTTCCTTGGCCTCAGCGGCGGCCGTGGCGCGCGGCAGGATGGCAGGTGCTGGGCCAGGCGACCCCACCCCCACTGAGGGCGAACTGGACCTCATGGATTTGGAGCTTGGGCAGCTGGATGCGGCCGAGATTGGTGGGTGCTGTGCCGCGTGGCGTAGCGTAATCTGCACCGCGCTGCAGCGCCGCAGCAGGCACTGGCGGCTGCTGCATTGCTTGTGCCCCGGCCGCCCTGCTAGCAGGAATTCCCACCTGCACCCCACCCGCTCTCGGCCACTCATCCCACGTGCCTCCTGCTCTTAATTCCATTTTAATCGTGACGCAGAGATGCTGGTGGCGGGCCCTGCGGACGACCAGTACAATGATTTGCTGGACAAAGAGGTGCTGGCACACCTAGGGCTTTCTGCCCAGGCCTCCTTCCGGGCGGCCGCAGCGGCTGCCACAGGCGGCTCCGGCGCAGCACCCAAGTCGGGCCCTGACCTGCTCTCCATGCTGAGCGGACTGGGAAGCCTGGAAGGCCTGGTGGCTGCCGGCTTGGCGGGCACTGGCGGCGGCGCAGACGGCTTGGAGGGGGCTGCAGGCGGCGGCGGCGACGGCGGCGGCAGCGGTGCCAGCGTGGCAGACCAGGTTGCAAACCTGCTGGCTGGCAGCCACCCCAGCGCCCGGGGCGCTGACCTGGCAGAGTGGCTGTCGGCTGCCGAGCCGGTGGTCAGCTTGGAGGAGGGGCTTGCTGAGGTGGCGGCGGCAGGCCCGGGTGTGGACAGCCCCCCGCAGCAGCAGCCCAGCTGCGGGCTGATGCCAGCCGGCGCATTTGCGCTGCCGCCCGTGGCTTCGCCGGCAGCTCTGGGCAGCGCAGCGACTGCGGCGGGCGCAGTGTCGGCGCCGCTGCCGCTGGCCGGCGCTCCGCTGTCCATTCAGCAGCAGCTGGCGCTGAGAAAGCAGCTGGAGGAGCAGCAGGCTGGGTTTGCACAGCTGCCGCCACTTGGCTATGGCGCCTTGGAGCAGCCCGGCTTTGCCTTGCAGGGCTGGCAGCAGCAGCAGCAGCAGCAGCAGGCCGTGCAGGCGGGAGCGCCGCAGCTGTTTGCGCCTGGCATAGCGTTGGACAGCCCTGGCGCCGCTAGCAGCATGGGTGGCAGCACATCTGTGGGGCCACCCCTGGGCCTGCCAATTGTGGGCGGGGATGCAGCAGGCGGGCACCCCCCTGCCTACAGCAGCGCCGTGTTTGCCGCCCTTCCAGAGCAGCCAGATGCGTCCATGTTTGAGCCGCAGCCCACGTTCAGCAGCGACCACAGCGCCGAGTATGCAGTGGCGGGCGGCAGCGGCAGCGGTGATTACTCGGCAGCTGTTGCAGCGGCTGGCGGCGGCGGCGGCGGCGGGGGGGCCAAGCCAAGCAACAAGAAGTTCACCAACAGGTGCGGCTGCTTGGGGTGGCTTGCAGAAGTTGAGTGAGCGCTTTTAATGACCTGAATTGACCACCTCAAACTCAACTGCCCCCTGCAGGCAGCATACGTGCATCAGCGCCGTGGAGTCGCAGCTGCAGCGGCTGCATTGAGGCATTGGTTGCCCTGATTGACTGCCTTCAAATGGAGCCCCTTCTGCAGGCAGCAGACCCGCATCAGCGCCATTGAGGCGGAGCTGCAGCGGCTGCAGCGCGAGATGGCGGCCATCAAGCTGGAGAACCAGGCCCTGAAAGCAAAGGTGATCTAATGCCGACCGGGTCAAGATAACCAGTGGTCAAGATAACCAGTGGTCGTCAGAACCAGGAGGTGGAGCAGCAGCTGCACTGCACTTCCTTCCCTGCCCTGTCGCCTCTCACCCTTATGCCTACTGTACTTGTTGCCTGAAGCAGATCAGGAGGTGGAGCAGCAGCTGCACGTTCTGCCCCCCTGCCATGCTGTCTCCTCATGCAGAAACATCCTGTGTGCTCCATGTCCCTCTCTATACAGAACCAGGAGGTGGAGCAGCAGCTGCGCACGCAGGAGCAGCTGCAGCAGCTGGCGGCCGCTGTGGGCAGCGCCACCGCGGCAGCCAGTGGCGCGGGGCGGCCGGCGGGGGCAGCCGGGCTGCGCGCTCCGCCGCTGGTCAGCGCGGTGGCAACCTCACCGCCCAACAGCCAGCGCAAGCTGCTCATGCACCTGACCGTCAGTGCACGGCCCGCAGATGCAGAGGTGTGTGCATGGTTGTGGTGGGTTGAGCTGGGAGCAAGAGGCAGCCGGGGGGAGGAGAGGCGTGTGCAGCACCGCTGTGCGGCCAGGCATCTTGTGCTATCACTGCACCCGCTGGCTCGACTTCCTGGCTGGCTGGCTTGCTCGCTCGGTTCCCCACGCGCCTGCATGTCTGCTGCTGCCATCCGGTACCGCAGATGCTGAAGGTGTCTGCGCTGACCTGGCCCAAGCTGGTGGACTGGTACCGAGCACAGTACGCGCGGTTCAGGTGGGCGTTTCGTAGCATTGCAGGTGTTGCATTGTGCCTGGCCCAAGCTGGTGGACTGGTACCGAGCACAGTAACCGCGGTTCAGGTGGGTGCTTGCAGCATTTCGCGCGATGCACTGGCAACTGCTGCTGTGTGGCAAATGCTGCCCTCTTCTGACCCCATCAACCGCCACACGCCCGCAGGGAGGCGCTGGGTGCGGCCCCTCCCGGCGGCGGCAGCGAGGCGGAGCATCTTGCCAAGGAGGCGATGCGGGTGGGGGTGAGTGGCCAGCTGCACCCGGCATGCCGAGCGTGCTTAGCATGCCTAGCGTGCCCAGCATGCAGTGATGTGCTGTGGGTCACTGCCTGGGGAAAAGCCTGCCAAGTGAAGTGCACAGAATTGACCCTGGCTTGGCAAGCCTTGTGGCCAGCCACGCACTCCCCATGTTTGCAACCTCCTGCGAGGGCCCCTCCCAAACCGTAGTCGTGTTGCACCCACCCCTGCACCTGCAGCGCTACTGGGACCTGCTGGCCCTCATCTGCCGCCCAGACCTGTGTGTGCGTATGCTGAACGAAGACATGTCAGCGACCCCAACCGCCGCCCCGCCCGCCGGCAGCCCCCCGCCTACATCCGAGGCCACGTGGCCCGCAGCAGCGCTGGCGGCTGCCGCGCTGCCCGCGGCGCAGCGTGCCAGCCTGGCGGGTGCGTGGCGGCAGCATTGCGAGGCGGCGGCACAGCGGGCGCAGCACCGACAAGAGCTGCTGGCCCAGATTCGGGAGGGCTTCCTGCAGGTACGTGTGCTGCTGAGTATCTGGCTTTGGCTGAATTGGGTGCCTTGCATGCTCAGCATGCCCTTGTTGCAAATCGGGAAGCGTCGAAACCTTGCCCGCTGAGCATGGCCCGGCTGTCTGCGGTTGCTGCTCCCAACGTGGTCTGCGTCTTGCTCTCCCATCCTCGCAGCCACTGCAAGTGGCGAAGCCCGAGGAAATGGAGCTGGGCAAGCCGCTGGCTCGGCGGGGGCTAGAGGTGAGGGTTGTGGGGTCCACATGCTCCTACCTTTGATGCCTGCTGATATGCCGCGGCACGGTTGCTTGTGTTTATGCCTGCCAGAGCACACTGCGCAGGTTGGCGTCCCTTGTTTGAAACCCTGGACTCCTTAACTTTGTCAACCTTCAGGCCATGGAGTCGCTGCGTCTGCTGGTGAGGCAGGACCACGTGGCCACGGTGCAGGTGGCCTGCGGCATCCGCAAGGCAAGCAAAGCGCCTGTTGGTTCAGGCCTTCGCTTTCTGCATGCTAGGTGCAGGCCCCAGCTTGCTTGAGGCTTGTGGCTGCCCTCGGGGAGCCATCCTGCGCAGCAGTTGCAGCGTGCAGAGGCGCAGCCTGGTGGTTGCCGCCGCGTGGGCTGCGCGCCATGCCTGTGCGGCAGGTGTGATGAGTAGAACAGAGCAACAATTTTGGCCTGTGCCCCCGCCCCCTGCTGCAGCTGCTGTCGCCGTCGCAGTGGGCGAAGCTCGTGGTCGTGGCCTGGCCCTTCTATCCTGACCCCTCTAAGTGGGCGCCCCTGCTGGTAGCAGAGGCCAAGGCCAGCGAGGCGTGACTGTGATGCACGGCTGTGCGCAGTAGCTGCCGCTAGCAAGCCATTGCCAGCGCCGCCACGCCAGCACCACTGCGCATTCGCACGCCAGCAGTGACTGCACGCTGCAAGTCGAACTGTGCTGCTGGTATGTGCCTGCCCGTTGACCCGTTTTCTTTGCCTACCCCACTCTGCCCCGTTCAATCTGTATGTTGGCTCCCATGACCACACTGCCTGCCCGTTGGTTTGACTGAATGCCCCACATCCAGCTCCACATAACCGTGCGGTTGCTGGCGCCGCCCGCTCCCGCCGCTGCAGGGTCCCTGCCGGCCGACACTGTCGTTGGATTCCTCACATTGGCTGGCTTTGTAACATACCTCGATGATTGCAGCGGGCACCTGGATGCGCTGAATCCTCATGGCCACGCCCGCGATCGCAGTTGAAGGAGCGCGATCGCGCCCGCCCGGCATTTCAGTCGACACCCTGCGATCAACACAAGCGGTCCGAAACATGCATCGCTGCACAGCCCTGTCCTCCAAGCACGCGTATGCTGCGGCACCGGCGGCCTTCCGCCCGGCGCCCCAGCGCGCCCTGGTTGCTCGGAGGCCGGTCCTGGCCGTGGCGGAAGGTGAGAGGGCCAGTCGGGGGCCTCCTGCAAGAAACCCAGCCGCTCGCCATCAGCGGCGGCCTCGCCAGGCCCCTCCGCGCGCTGCCACGGCAACACCTCGGTCTCGATCCGCACCCTGCGGCGCCGAACGCGCGCCGGCTCCGGGTCGAGGCCTCGCCGTTGCCGCCGCCGCGTCGTGCAACCCCAGCTTCACCCCCGTCCAGCCCCTCCTTGCCCTCCTGGCTCTCCCCTGCTGCAGCCGCCACTGCGCGCATCGTGGTGCAGGGGCGCAACATCGAGGCCACGCCCGCCATCAAGTCGTACTGCGAGGACAAGGTCGGCAACGCGATCAAGCACTTCGACGGCGTGAAGGAGGTGCGCTCGGTTGAAGTGGGGGTGAGCTTGTTTCATTGAAGGAGGTGAGCTTGTTTGAAGTGAAGGGGCGGGATGGGGGCTGGGGGCGGGATGGGGGATTGGCATTGCAGGGTGGGCATGGCAGGCCCTACGAGCGAGGACTGGCATGGGACCAGCCGGGTGCTGCCGGCCAACCACTGGCCAGCTGCCTTGTGCTGCTGCGTGGCAGCTCGACACACGCCGACATGCCCCATCCACCCGCACCGCGGGCGGCAACACGCCGCAGCAGGCAGTCAGCGAGTTGTTGTTTTCCTCCACTCCTACTGCTGCCCAGATCGACGTCAAGCTGTCGGTGCGCGGCAACCCCCGGGGGCGCGGCACCGAGGCGCACCACCAGCGCGACCAGACGGTGGAGGTCACTGTTTACACGCTCAGGTGGGCTTTATGTTATTGAAAGCTGACGTGGGTCTGAGTTGTAATTGGGCGCAGACGACGGTGGAGGTGACTGTTTACACGCTCAGGGTGTGAGCAAAGCGACACATGGTGTGTGTGAAACGTGGGAGCTTGCTGAACGCGCAGACCTTGTGCATTTGCAATGTGAATGCTCTGAATGTTCTGAACTGCGCGGCGTCATGTCTCTGGAGGACTGGCTGTGTGCGCCCAACCCAAGCCTCATTTCGTTTTGCGCTCATTTTTCTACTCTACAGGCACGGCGTGGTGCGCGTGGAGGACTGCGAGCAGGACCTGTACGCCGCTGTCGATCTGGTGGCCGACAAGCTGAAGCGCAAGCTGGTCAAGGTGCGTTAGTAACCATCTAGAAGAGACAATGTTGTTTTCCCTGCTTGGCACAGAAAAAGGCCGCTCATGGCCCTAGCCAACGCGCACACCCGGTTGAAGCTGCCCCTGCTTCTGCACACCTGCAGTGCTACATCTGCTCTCACCTGCAGCCTGCTGACTGGTATGCATCCCCACATGGCACCCGCAGGTGAAGGAGCGGGCGGTGCAGAAGGCCAACTGGCCCGGCCGCGGCGGCCCTAAGGTGCGCCTCCTGGAGTGGTTGGGCGCTTGCACGCTGTGCCTGCATACGCATATCGTGCGTGCCTTGGTGCCACTTCGCGGCTGCGTTGGCAAATCAGCTGCATTGGCAACGTCAGCTCTCTCACCGTTGGACTGACCTTGCCTTATCCACCAGCTCAGTGCAGCCTCAATTGACAACTCTCTTTGCAGGGCGGCGAGACGATTGTGGAGCACCTTGATACTGAGGAGCTTGTTGGATTTTGCTGCCATTACTCACTGATGAACCTATTGTTTACATTTGCAGGGCGGCGAGACCATTGTGGAGCACCTGGACACCGAGGAGGTGGTTGACAAGCTGCCCACCGACCAGCTAGCGCCGCCCGTGCCCGAGGTGGTCAGGTGGGCGCTGAAATACGTGGCGTTGAGTTGTTGTTTCGCGGGAGGTGGTCAGGTGCGGGCTGAAGTACCTTTGTTGAGGTGTCTCGGATGTTTAGTGTGGCGGAGGTGGTCAGGTGCGGGCTGTTTGGGGTATGTTGAACCCAGCCCCCGGCTGCAGCAATGGTGGAGTGCGATTCGGCCACCGCCTTGCCAATCCAAAGCTTGAGACTGCTGTTTTCGCTGCCGCCACCTGTAAATGGCCTGCCCTCTGTGGCTGTTTACCAGTGCCCACTGTTTATGTAAAATCAAACTGCCGCAGGGAGAAGGTGATGGAGGTGACCGCCATGAGCTTCAACGACGCGCTGGAGCAGATTGAAAACGTGCGCTGCGCTGCGGCATGCTGCGCTGCGCTGTCACCATGCTGTGCTGTGGTCATGCTGCCTGCACCGCTTGCTGCTGTGCTGTGCTGTTTGCTGCTGTGCGGGTCTGTGCTTGTTTTCTGTTGGCTTGAGTTTGTGGTTGAATCTCTGGGCCTCGGCTGTTGCAATCCGCATTTACCAAGTTGCCGTCTGCGTGCCCTCGTCTGTTTTTGCAGGTGGGCCACGACTTCTTCCTGTTCAAGGACGCGGCCGACGGCGACCTCAAGGTGCTCTACCGCCGCAGGTGAAGCTCTTTGCACTTGTGCTCATGTGCCATGTTTTTCTGTGGTCGTTGTCATCTGGAGTGGAGGCGGCCTCACTCAAGGTGCCCACCGCCACAGGTGAAGCGGTTAGCAGCGTCAGCAGCTGTTTGACTTGTGTGGGTTGCTCTCAATTGTCGGGGCAAGCAACTTGCAAGGTGCTCCACAGCCGCCGGTGCTGCTGCATGGGCAGCCGGTCAGCTATGCAACACAAGCCGTCCGCTTTGTGTGCTCTCACTCACGCATTCCCATGCCCCCTGCCCCTTCGCTGTGTAGGTCCCATGGTTACGGTGTGATCATCCCTCGCGGCTGAGCCTTCCCAAAGACATTCGGCAGCCGATTTTTCAGGCGCGGGGAGGCTGCTCCGCTGCGGCTGCGGGTGCAGCCCGCCGGTCAGGAAAGCTGCGCTTGCTAGGCCCTGCAGCGGTGCCTGCCGCCACCCAAGTCCAATATTGAATACATACACAACCTGAGTAAAATCCTAAAGCAGTGCGACTGCCGCCCTGCTGCCCTCCCCGGCACGGGCGGCGCGCCTGCCTCGCCATTCCTTGTTTGTTTGTTTGTTTGTTCCCTGTTCCCGTCTGCCCGCCAGCAATTCTGTTCCGAGTGTTCTCCCATGCCCGCCCCCTTTTTCGTGGGGTGCGGGCGGCCAGTTTTCGGCACTGTTTTCACCCGAGAGCCGCAATTTCGCTGACGCACCATCCCTGCCTTGTAAACACACCACTTGTAACGTGCTGCACTTGTAGAGGGCTGGCAGAGGCATGTGGAAGCAGCAGCAAATCCTGCTGGCGCAGGTGCGCACACAGCACGCGGAGCGGCGGCCGCCCATGCAGTCGGAGTGTTGCGATCCGGCGATCGGAGGGCGCAATTGCTCAGCACCTGCTCTGAGGCGTGCCACGTACAAGCCAGCGGCGTGTAGCTTGCTCCTCCGCGGCCCGGCCGCTCAGGGCTTATCATAGCTGCGGCGTTTCCGCCCGTCAGCGCCTTCCCCTCGACCGCCCCCGGCACTACAGCACATCTACCGAGCGGCATCCCTCACGCGACACCCGCTGCCGCTGCCGCCGCCGGCAGGCAGCAGCAGGCGCCATGCGCGGCCTGATGCAGGAGCAGCCTCTGGTCGTGACATCAATCCTGGAATATGCCGCCAAAGTACATGGGGAGCAGGTGCGGAACAATGGGGGCCCTCCACCGCAAGGGTCGCTGCTTTCTAGGGGTCGCCGTGGAGCGCCTATGCCGCGCAATTTCATCTGCTATAATTTTCTCTCATGCTCGCACATTCTATGTGGCCTCTGTAGGAGGTTGTGTCGGTCAGCGTTGAAGGCACGCTGGAGCGCAGCACGTATCGGCAGGTGGGCGCTTTGTTTGGTCTGTTGCATTGCAAGTGCGCCGCCTCTGGTGCCGCGGCGCAGGTGCCGCCGGTGTGCATCAAGGCAATGGCATGCGCAACCCAGTGCAACAACCTGCATGGGTTGCTCGTGCTGAGCTGCACAGCATTCCACTCCTTTTCCCACAGGTGGCGGCGCGTGCCAAGCTGGCTGCGCTCGCGCTGAAGCAGCTGGGCGTGCGGTGCGCTCTGCTATGGCTTGCCACCACGCTTGCACGACTCACAACGATCACTTGATGGCTTTGCCTGCTGCTTGCTGCGCATGCTGGCGTTCTGCCGTGGTTGCCAGACCATCCCCCCACCAGCCTGCCTAGCGCTTGCTCCTAGCCTGGCTTGCCACTAACCAGGCTATGAGGCGGCATTGCTGCAACATTGCCACAGGCCGGGGGACCGCGTAGCAACGCTGGCCTTCAACACCGTCCGCCACCTGGAGGCCTGGTGGGTATTGTTGTGTGGCAGCATAGGTCCTGCAGCACCAGTTGACGTGGATTGGCCTGGAGTTGGTCCATTGGCAGCTTTCAGCCCACTCGGGACAACTCGCTTTTCCCGCGCTGACCTGCCGGCCATGCATGTGGCCGCAGCGTGTGCCATCAGAGGCATCAGCACGGTGCGCCGCACCGCAACATGGATTTGCATCCAACCCCTCAATTGTTCTGCACTGACCTGCCGGCCCTGCCTGTGTGCCTGTGCTGCTTGCAGGTATGCCATCAGCGGCATCGGCGCGGTGTGCCACACGCTGAACCCCCGGCTGTTTGAAGCCGACCTCGAGTACATCATCAATCACGCTCAGGCAAGTGGGGAGAGTGGAAGGAGCTTTGAAGCAGGCCTTAGGTGGCTCGGCAGTCATGCCCAGCGAAGCGAGCTGCGGAATAGAGAGAGGGGCGAAACAGAGGCCTGGAGGTCCCCCCCCTGATCTCTATCATTATTCTCTGGTTTCCTCTGGTTCGGACAGGACTCGGTGATTCTGGCGGACACCACCTTTGTGGGCCTGCTGTCTTCTGCCTGAAGCTGCACCTGAATCAATGTCTCAAAGACAGTGCTGCCACCCCTCCACCCTTTGCGCAGGACTCTGTGATTCTGTCAGACACCACCTTTGTGGGCCTGCTTGAGGCGCTGCTGCCGCGCTGCCCCAGTGTGAAGCACGTCATCCTGCTCACCGGTGCGTGCTGATGTTGACCTGTTTAGTTGTGGGCAGCTTCAGCCGTAGAGATGCTGCCGCGCTGCCGGCGTCTGTCACTGGTGGGACAAGGAAGTTCAGGGAGATACAAGCTAACGCGGTATGTAGATGAAGTGCCGCGGTGTCTCACTCTATCCTTTGAAGCCGACCACAGTGCACCTAGCACTGGCCATATACTTGCAGACGAGCGGCACATGCCCGAGCAGTGCACTGCTGCTCAACCGCTGCCAAACATGATCTTATTTATTGCCAATGATTGTTGCCAGAGCGATCTGCTTGTGGTGCTGCAGACGAGCGGCACATGCCCAAGCAGTGCGGGCTGGAGGAGCCGCTGTGCTACGAGGACCTGCTGGAGGAGGAGGTGAACTGTTTGCGACAATTCCTTCTCACTTTGCGACTTCCACAGTGTTTGGTGGGTGGGTGGGGCTGTGCTACGAGGACCAGCTGGAGGAGGAGGTGAAACGCCGTTTTTATTCTAGTTTACTCACTAGTATTTTCAAGCGTTTCAGGAGGGTTGCCTATGAAGGCTGTGCTACGAAGACCTGTTGGAGGAGGCGAGCCCTGTGTTATCAGCTTTGTTTTTCCTCTTCCTGCGCCTCTTTGGCTGAGAGTCCTTCCATGCATCGCAGAGGGTCTGGTCTGTACTCGATTGCATTTTGGAAGTGTCGCGGCTGGCTGGGTCCAGCGCCTCGCTAGTGCGCTCACCCACTATGCTGCAGGTTGTGGCTCCTGAGTAAGACTGCGTGCTTGTGGCTCCCGCATTGCAGGCCGGCAACCTGGCGGGCTTCCAGTGGGAGGCGCTGGACGAAAACGCCGCCTGCGGGCTGTGCTACACCAGCGGCACCACTGGGCCGCCCAAGGTGGGCAGAGTGTGCAAGGCATCCACGGGAATCTGCGCTGAGAATCACGTCTGTTGAAGCTTCAGTGGACTGCATGCTGCGCATGCCTGCCGCACTGGCTGTGCGTAGGTGGTCGAGGGGCGGGCCCGGCCAGCAGGTGGCGACATCTCTACACTTCCCGTGCCTGGACCTCCCTACCGCAGGGCATGCTCTTCTGTCATCGCTCCAACTTATTACACGCCAGTGTGGCTGCGCTGCTCGACTCGTTGGGTTCTGAAGCGTTTGCCATGTTTCATCCGCACCACATGCAGGGCGTGCTCTACTCCCACCGCTCCAATTTCCTGCACGCTTTTGTGGTGGTGATGCCCGACTCCCTGGACCTCAGCTCTGCCAGCTGCGTGCTGGCGGTCGTTCCCATGTTCCATGTAAGCAGGGCAGCCGTTTCCGCTTCCATGCGGGATGGGTTGGTTGCCAATGAGCAGAATAGGGACGGTTAAATGAACACGCGATGGGGGCTGACAGCTGTGCAATCCGGCTGTGGCCCTCCTCCGCGTAATACCTTGTTCTGCCGCTGCTCTGCCCTTCAGGCCAACAGCTGGGGCTTGGCGCACGCTGCACCAATGGTGGGGGCGCGCCTCGTGCTGCCCGGTGAGCTGGGGTGCTATGCACATGGCAGGGCAACTGGCCGACAATTGCATTCACCGGACGCAAGGTCGCTCCTGATTGGCCCATGCCTGCCCAACCTGCTGCCGCGCCCATTAATGGCGGCTCACCTTGCCTCGCAGTAAGTTGGTTTTAGTTGCGTTTGTCTGCAGGTCCGTTCCTGGATGGTGCCAGTGTGTACAAGCTGCTGGAGGAGCAAAAGGTCACCCACACCGCTGGTACGCAGTTCGAGTTGCTAGTTTTGAAGCATGCTGCTTGATCCTGAGTTGGCTCCTGCACGTCAGTGCGGCAGAATGCGTACCGATGCAAGCATGCCGCTGCTGCTCAGGGCTGCATGGCACTAATGGATGCCACAACTGCCCTGTCCTTTGCAGCGGTGCCCACAGTGTGCCTGGGCCTGCTGGATCACATGGAGCAGCAGCAGCTGCGCCTGAGCAGTCTGCGCCTGCTGGTCGTCGGTGGCGCAGCATGCCCCAGGCAAGAGTGCTTGAAAATCAACTTTGCAGTGTCTAGCATGTGTATGCATGGTGTGTTGTTGGAGCAGCAGCAGCTGCGGCTGAGCAGCCTGCGCCTGCTGGTTGTGGGCGGCGCCGCCTGCCCCAGGCAAGTGTGTGGTGGTTGATGGCCACACTGTGTATGTGTGCATGTGCTGCCTTGCAGGCCAAGGAGACCCTGCCCAACATCATCAGGGTGCCACAACGCGTGCACTGCACAGTCGATCATCGATTCCCCTCATGCAGGCGTCTGATTGACTTTTTCGAGGGCCAGCACGGCGTGGAGGTACGGCAGGCCTGGTGAGCGATCAGGGTCATGGTGGCTGCTTGCAATGCAGCGTATTGGGCGATGGCGATTGGCAGGCCACAGCTTACAGCCAGCGCAGTGCACGTTGTGGTGGCATGCAGCTCGAGGAGCCTGGAGCGGCAGACCGCACAGCATGTGGATGCTTGACTTAACTTGACTTGACTTTTGCAGCCCCTGCCTGACGCGGCCCCTGCCTGACGCGGCCCCTGGGGGATGGGGCCCTGCGTGGGATCCGCTCTCCCTCGACCCCCTGCTGCAACCCGCTCCCTTGCTTGCCACCGGCAGGGGGATGACCGAGCTCTCGCCCATCGGCACTGTGGGCGCCGTTAAGGCAAGCGCAACGCAAGCCCCTGCTCATGTCGTCTGCGGGCCTTGCCGCTTTCATTGGCAGGCGGTGCATGGTGCGGGTTGCAGAGGCTGCGGTAGCCTGCCCAGCGCTGTGTGCCAGTCTGTCTTGTTAACTTGTTCTGTGCTGTTGGTGGTCGCCAATCGAGCTGCTGCATGTTGCGCGTGCTGTGCAGGGCAGCACGGCGCACCTGGGGCGGGAGGCGCTCACTCAGCTCAAGCTGAAGCAGGTGGGCTCTTCACTTCAAGTTGGTTGGAGTTGGTCACATTGGGATGGTGACGACAATTACTAGACGTGGCTGGCAGCAAGCTGAAGCGCGCGACAATCCATGTCTTGCAGGGCCGGCCGCACGTGCTGATCGACATGCGCATCGTGGGCGATCGTGGCCGGGAGCTGCCCTGGGACGGCAAAGCGTTCGGCAGCCTGCAGGTGCGAGCCGCAAAGGGCAGAGCAGCTCCGGCCGTCACTTGCATGCTCTGGTGCACACAGGAGCAGTTTGTGCTCAAGCTTGCCCTTTGCTTGGTTGGGCGTCCCATTAAACACCGAAAGCCATGCAAGCCATGCTGCGTCATGCTGCACCTGCTGTGCCTGCTGTGCAGGTGCGCGGCCCCCACACCGTCAGGAAGTACTTCAACAGCGACGCGGCGGCTGCAGATGGCGAGGGCTGGTTCGACACAGGCGATGTGGCCACGATCGACCCCCTGGGGCACATGCAGGTGGGGATAAGCAACTCTGCAGCCATGTTTCGCCCAGCCAGAGGGGCAGTTGTCGATGAACACGAGGCACCCCAGTCGCCGTGTCAGCCGCCCTCTTACGGCTTATGAGGTGCGGGATTTTGATCGGGATGCTGCAGACTATATAATGCACCTTTTGTTTATGAACACTGCAGATCACAGACCGCAGCAAGGACGTGATCAAGAGCGGCGGCGAGTGGATCAGTTCCATTGAGATCGAAAACGTTGCAGTGGGGCACCCCGCGGTGGCAGGTGCGCTCTGTTCGCTTGCTGGGGGCTATCAGCTGACGATGGCCTGCACAGGCTGCTGGACTACAGGCAGCAGGGGTGTGAGCTGGCTGTTGTGAAGTCGGCTGCTCGGATTGATTGCTGGCCACACGTTTGCTTCCGCAACGCAGAGGCGGCGGTGATTGCCATTCCGGACACCAAGTGGGGCGAGCGGCCGCTGCTGGTGGTGGCGCCCAAGCCTGGCCAGGTAGGGTTAAGCTGGCAAGGGAGGATGCTGGTTGTGCCCTGCGAGGCGGACGGCGCATCTTCAGATGGGTTTGTTCAATTCAGCAGGAATGTGGCGGGGCATGCAAGCATGGCTGCGTCCGTGCTTGCTTCGTCGTATGCCTGTTGACCCTCCCCAAACTTCGTGGCGCCTGCAGAATCCCACCCGCGAGCAGCTGCTGGACTACCTGGAGGGCAAGATTGCGCGTTGTGAGTAGATGATACACCGCAATGGTTTGTTCTGCAGTCGTCCTGCAGACTGCTTGCATGCAAAGATGGCAAGCCCAGCAAGGCGTAGGCTGCTGCTGGGTGAAGTCAAGTCTGCAGCCGCTTCTGCGGCGATGCCAGGCCTGACCGCTGCCTTGTTTGCGGCCGTCTGTGCTGCAGGGTGGATGCCGGACGACGTTGTTTTCGTCAAAGGTACGCGCTGCAGTATGTACAGCATGCACGGCCCGTGGCGCTGCACTGCTGCCGATCCACCCCGCGTTTTCAAAAACGAAGTTAGCGTGGCCGTGCGGTGCAGCACTCGCCCATCTTGCATGCGGCAGTGACCCAGCTTTGCACCTGCCGGCTGCTCCCTGCCAACCTGCAGAGATCCCTCACACCGCCACCGGCAAGATCAGCAAGCTCACGCTCCGCAAGCAGTTTGGCAGCCATCGCCCCGCGCGCTCCCGGCTGTGAAGAGGTGCTACGGCTGTTGGCTGGGCATGTGCAACTCCCAACATTGTTATTTGGCTCAAAGTTGCCTCCCTGCGGACCTGTTCCACTGTTGCCCTGTAAGATTACAAGCAGGCGCCATCATGCAGGCCAGCTTGGCAGGTCGCCCGCAGGCAGGCAGCCGCACAGCAACGCCTTCAATCAGCCACCCTGCGAATGTCAGCTGGCCTGCCACTGCTGCGCATGCGCCACCCGCTCCCGTGCTGTCGCCTCCCGCCAGCGCTGCATGAGGAAGCGTCCCAGTGGACCCAGCTCCGGCACCCCCCCTGCCGCCACCTGGCCTCCTGCTGCCTCCTCCCCGCCGCCGCCAAAGAGCGCCGCTGCAGAGCCCTTCAGGGATGCCAGTGCCGGGCTGCTGGTCAGGCTGAGCTGGGTCAGCATTTCTGTGAGCGCATCGGCGACCGCCCCGGGTCGAGCCGCCTCCAGCTGCCCTAAAGCCGCCACCGCCGTCTCGGCTGCTGCCGCCACTGCAGGCGTGGCACCGGGGGCCGCCGCACACGCCGACAGCCCCGTCTGCAGCAGCTGCTTGCTGGCGCTGCCGTTGGCTGCCGCCGCCCCGCCGGGCGGGCCTGCCGCGCTGTCTGGCCGTGCCGCGTAGCTGGCAGCCGCTGCAGGCGCCGGCCAATCTGGCTGCGTGGGGTCACTAGGAATGACAAGCCGGCTGGGAGGTGCCACACCACCCAAGCCTCCGCCCCCTGGCCGGACCTGCATCGTCCCGCCAAAGTCTGCTGCCGCTGCCGCTGCTGCTGTGGGGCTGGGTGTGCTGTCCGTGTGCCGCCGCACCATGGTCCCAAAATCCTCGCCCACCGGACCAGCCCCGGTCCGCAGCATGCCGCCGCCCTCTGCCTGCGATGGCGCCGTCACCGGCCGCGCAACGACTGTGCCTGCCGCTGCGCCAAGGCCCGCCACAGTGCCGGCCGCTGGCCCTGCAAAGTCCCACCGAGGCATGGTGGCACCCACAGTGCCATAGCCTCCTGCCAGGCTGGCACGCTGGGCTGCCTTTTCCAGCAGGGCGGGCCGCCGCTGCAGGTAGGCAGCCACGCGCTGTGCCAGCTCAGGGGGAGCGGTTTCTGCCGCCGCCACAAAGGGATGCTCTAGCAGATCGGCGGCTGACGGGCGATCGGCAGGGTCCTGCTTGAGAGGGATGGGTGGGCAGGAGCAACTGAGCAGGTGAGAAGGCGGGCCGAGGGGCGTGGATGGGCAGTGTGTTCAGGAGGGGAGCGTGGCTGTGCAGCATAGTGCAGGCTGGCGCCAACAGCAGCTGCCATGCAAGTATAGCCAGGGGGTTGCAACGCCAGCTGGCGCGGGTGCCCACCTTGCGCAGGCACTGCCACACAAAGTCCTTGAAGTCGGTGGAGAACTGGGAGCCCTCCAGCTGCAGGAAGGGCACATAGCAAGATAGGATGAGCGCTGAGCTGGGGCCATACGGCAGAATTTCCAGGCGCATGCCGTCACTGCCGTGACAAACGAGCCAAGCAGGCTGTGCAAGACACTACGCAGCAGCCACCACGGCGAATGCAGCCATGCCACAGGGGATGCATACGCTCAACCCACCTGCGGCGGGTCATCCCGCACAATCATGAACAGCAGGCGGAAAGATGCCACGTTGACGCGCGGCGGCTCGCCCTCCGCTAGCTGCGCAGTGGCCGAGAGGGGCAAAGCAGTAGCGGGAAGTCGATGCACCGCTGTCACCAACGCGCAGCGGTCACGCCACGCACTGCTGCTGCAACACCAGTCTTGGCAAACTCTGCACAAAGCAATCACGAGCCTCCGTGGCTGTGATGCCCAGGCTCCAGACATCGCATGCCGCATAACAGCGAAATCGCACAGATACAAACTCAAACCGAACTTGAAAGAACGCCCACCTCCATCGCTGTGATGCCCAGGCTCCAAATGTCTGCCGCTTCGTCATAGCCGTCCGCTGCCGCGCCCGACCCATCTTTGCGGAACCCAATATTGTCCGGCGACTGCTCGATAACCTCGGGAGCCTGCGTTTGCAAAGACTGGGATGCTGGCTAGTAAAACCTCGCAGGCTAACGAGTCTTGCCGCGAGCCGCTACATTGAAGTGATGTGGACATTCGCCATGAATCACACCGCCGTCAGCCAGTCCGCACATGAGTACAACTAGACCCAATCATGCGCACCATCCACAGGGGGCTGCCCACAAACGTGCGCCGCTTGTAGCCCACAGTGCCGCTGCAGGGGTGTCGAGCGGCGGGGTGTTGTAGGGGTCAGCTGCAGATCAATCAGCTGGCTTGCGTGTCCAGAGTCGGGCAGCTCAAACTGGCATCCATGCTGCGGCTGCCGGTTTTACTGCATCCTTCTCGCGAAATGCAGGCTGACTGCTAACAGCAAGCTGCCTGGTGTCCGAACCATTGGCATGACTACGTGTCAAGCACGCAGCTGCTTACTGTCCAGTCATAGACAGCTGCCCACCTGAGCTGCGCCGGCATGCCAAAGTCGCATACCCAACCCACACTCAGACTCGTAGCTACACAGCGGCCGCTCCCATCCCTAAAAAGTTGCCCACCTGAGCTGCGCCGACACGCCAAAGTCGGAGACCTTGACGCGGCCGTCCTCCGCCAGCAGGATGTTGGCTGCCTTGATGTCGCGGTGAATGCGCCCCTGCCCGTGCAGGTACACCAGGGCGTGCAGCACCTGCGGCGAAGGGGTTAATTGCATCTATGAAGGCTTTGCCGGCGAGACAGTGCAGTGGACTGACGTGGATGCGCCCCTGGCCGTGCAGGTACACCAGGGCGCAGCACCTGCACCAAACAGGGGAATGGGTTGCACAGCATCGCCCCAACGTCCATGCCTGATGCCGCGCCATCTTGCATGCTAGCTGCTGGTCCAGCGCATCAAGCAAAGACCCGTACCAAATACCAGCCCTTACCTGCCGCAGGATGTAGGCGATGCAGGGCTCGGGCAGCGGCTCGCCGCCCGTGTCCTCCCCCACCTGCAACCCAAAAAAATCAATGCAGAATGCAGGTGTTTACGAGTGGGAGGAGAACGGCAGCGAGTGAGTTGATGCTACAAAAGCACTGCAGCAGCAGTACCCACCACACTCCCAGCCAAGGAGATTCCATCACAATGCACGCACCACCTCCCCGGCCCAGTGGGCCATCGGCTAGCTGGTTGAGCAGCAGCAGGGAGTTGAAGGCAAGCCTGAACCTCCAAAAGCAGTACGGCGGGCTCACCACGTCCCCAGCTGAAGCGGCCATCAGCTCCATCACGATCATCAGCTGGCTGGTGCCCGGCACCACTGCCGAGCCAAAGTACTGCAGACAGGCAAAGGAGCGGGACGGTGGCGCATGTTTCGGTGGACGCCACACCGACCATGCACCCAATGGCATGCGTGCCCGGCACAGCAGCGGCATGGTGCACCACGTGCAGCAGAAACATGCGGCAGCACACAGCCACATGCAGCAGAAGCGTGCAGCAGCACACGGCGGCATGCAGCAGAGTGAGCCAGGCATGGGCCAGCACCCGCCTGAGTGATGGCTGGCGACTGGCACTCCTTGAGCGCCGCAATCTCTTGCTGGATCTCCCCAATGTCCTCCTCGCTGCGTTTTGAAGCACAGGCATGCAGGGGCAGATGGATGCGGCCCGAAGGGGGAGCGGCTGCATGGGCAGGCTCATGCAAGCAGGCGCGCCTAAGAAACGCAACTGCCGCCAGCAGCCGCGTGTGTGGTGCATGAAAACAACATGGCGCTACAGCACCCAGCGTCAAGCTGGTTCGCACATGTCCTCCAGGTCGATGACCTTGATCGCGACATCTCGCTGCGCCACCCAGTCATAGCTGCGGAGCAGGATCAAGAGCAGAGTGCCGGTGTTCGGCGGCGGCGGCAGCGGCGGCGGCCAAAGCCCTTGCCCGCCCCTCGGCCCGGCAGCATCCCTGGCGCGATCAGGCACTGCCTGCATTACCCTGTAGTGTTCTGAGGCTCACCCGCGGTGAACGGCGCCGAACGAGCCCCTGCCGACCAGCTCCCGCAGCTCGTAGCGGTCGGCAGGGGCGCCTGCTGGCTCGGCCGCCATGTAGATGACCGTGTGGCAGCGGCTGAGCGATCAGCGGAAGGCCCGGCTACGGTAGAGGGCGCGGGTTGAGCGACCGCACAGTGTTTGGTGGCCTGGGAGCGCCGCTGCCTGCTATAAAGTGATCGCAGAACCTGATCAATGCGCAGAGCAGCCAGCAAGCGATGCAGAGAGCCCCAGTCGCCCATGCTGTCCAATGCTGCCTAGCAGGGCAAGAACGCCGCCCCAGCGCTGGCAGCCTCACATGTGTCTCGATTCAGCAATGCTGCACCCCTGAAAGCGCGCTGTCGTGAGTCCAGCGACTGCAACGGCACCGGCGCGCGCCTGGGCCTTTAGAGGTCTATACAGCCCGACCCACAAGCTTGCAAGCTGCCACTTCTGCATTGAAAGTAGCCGGAAGCCCGGCAGCGGGCGGCAGGGCTCCCGCCGACCCCCTGCAGCCCGCTTGGCAGCGCACCATGCGCATCCCGCCCCCGCCCAACATCGAGGAGGCGCGGGCCATCGCGCTGGGCGCCCGCATACTAGTGTGAGTGGGGTTGTCGCCGCGCCGCCGCCGCCCCTGCCGCCGGTCAGGCTGGCGCTGGTCGTGTCTTGCTCCTCTGGCCTACTGAGGTATTTGTTCGTTGCAACGACTAGCCAGTCACGGTGCGGCGCTCCAACGGGATGCCCTGGTCTGACTATGCGCTGCCGGACCCACCACAGCGGCGCCACATTGCCAGCCGGCCCGGCTGCCGTGTTGCATTGTTTGTGGGCTGCACCGTGCACGCTCAGGCTCCACGTAGTGCCTGGCGTTGTGCTGCCTGATTGGCGCTCACAGTGAAATAATAGCTGAACCATTCTGTGGCATGCTGCTGGGCCCGCTCGGCGCGCTCTGCAAGCCCGCCGCCCCTGCTGCCGCCGCCGCGTTCCGTTGATTGCACGCATCCCTCTCACCTCTGTTTGCACTTTTTTTCCTGCAGCAACTGGGCCGAGTGCGGCTGGTTTGAGGGGCGGGTGGCTCAGGTGGACCTGGGACGCGACTTGCTGCCAGGGGAGGACAACCCGGATGAGGACATCAACCCGAATGCCATCTACCTGAACATCGAGTGAGGCTGCTGGGAGGGCAGGCGCAGCTGCAATCATTGTATGCTTGTGTTCTTTTGATGAGGACATCAACCCTGCCGCCATCTACCTGAACATCGAGTGAGGCTGCTGGGAGGGCAGTGGCAGCGTCAGCTGCATTCCCTGTCACTGTGTTGAGGGCCGCTTTTTTTTGTTTATGGGGTTCGAGGCCGACACCCAGCAATCATATTCAACTACCTATATCCGCCTCGTCACTCTCAATCCCTGTGCATTACAGGTACCCCGCGCAGCAGGGGGCAGACCGCTGGTACGAAGCCGAGAGCGAGGACCAGCAGTGGCACCGGGTGTTCCAGGCGCCGCGGCACAGCTGCGGTGCGCTGCTGTTTTCACAAGGCTCTGTGCGGCATGGCGTGGTGGCTGCATGCGGCCTGCTGCTGCTGCTGCTGCTGCTGCTGCTGCTGCTGCTGCTCCTGCTGCTGCTGCTGCTCCTGCTCCTGCTGCTGCTGCTGCTGCTGCAATGTCGATATCATGGCACTGCTGCTGCATGTCTAGTTGTGCTGAGGTTGCTTACCCCGTTCACTGCCCTGACGCCTGGGCTGGAGCGGAGGGATCGTAGCTGCAACTTGTGCCGCAAGCTCATCTGCACTCGCTCAGTGTTGCTGCCATGACCTCGCTGCCACCCTTGCAGTTGTGCTCGAGCTGGGCCCTGACGGCAAGCCGCCACCTGTCCTGCACGCCTATTGTGCAGACTCTGACTTGTGCCATCTGCCTCATATACCTTGCAGTGGTGCTGGAGCTGGGCCCCGGCGGCCGCCAGCTGTTCCCGGACTTCAACCCTCCGGCCGAGCAGCTGCGCGCCCAGCTGCTGAGTCAAGCGCCAGTGGCCACGCCCGCCAAGCGCAAGAGCAGCGGCGGGCGGTCAACGGGCAAGAGCAAGGGCAAGCAGAAGCGGGCGCGGCGGGGGGGCCACATGACAGATGATGAAGAGGAGGAGCAGGAGGAGGAGGAGGAGGATGATTCAGACCCAGATGAGGTGCAGCCGCACAAGCGAGGCGGCGGCGGCGGGCGCGGCGGCGGGAAAGGCAGCGGTAGACGCGGCGGTGGCAGTGGTGGCAATGACAGCGGCAGCGGGAAGGGCAAGGCGAAAGGCAGTGCTGGCAAGCGTGGCCGGTCGCCGCCTCCGCCTGGCTGGGACGACGGAGAGGCGGGGCCTTCCCTGCAGCGAGGCCGCACGCAGCAGCCTCCGGCCGCGCTGCATGCCAGCCAGCACAACCACCGGCAGCAGCCGGGCGGGCTGGGCAGCCCGGACGGCGGCGGCAGCGGGCGGGGCGCGGGGCCCAGCCAGCATGCGAATGGTTGGGCGCACGGCGGCGGCGGCGATAGCGACGAGGACTTTCAGGTGGGGTTGCAGAAAGGGGTGTGGAGCTGGGGTGCTGTGCTGCACGGCAAGATGCTGGTTTGCGCTGCAGTGCAGGGTATTGCTTGGGGCCCGCCCCACCCTATGTGCTGCGGTGAAGCCTGCGCTTGTGCCCCACTCCAGCAAGCGGTGCTGCCCCACACACCAACCAACCGCCCTACGCTATTCCGAAAGCTGCTGCAGGAGATGCAGCCGAGCCAGCGGCGGCGCGGCGGTGGCGGTGGCCGCAGCGGCGGCCTCGGCGGCGGCGGGCGGGGCGGGCGGCGGGCGGCGCCAGACTACAGCTCTGTGCCCGACCCGCCGGGAGCGCCGATCAAGGCGGGGGCACTTGAGAAGATTGAGCTGGAGAGGTTCATGGTGCGATGGTGGCGGCTGCTTGGTTCTACCGTGGCCTGGTACAGCCAAGCAAACGCCGGCAGTCAGCTTGGCAGGGGCTGTGCACAGACCTGCTCCCCCTAGCACAGACGCAACTGTAGCATTCAGTGTGAGCTCACAGCTGCCCTCCTTCCTCCTTCCCTCCTTGTGTGGTGCAGTGCCACACCCACTTTGTTCACGAGTTTGGCCCCCGGGTCAGCGTGGTCGTTGGTCAGAATGGCAGCGGCAAGAGCGCATTGCTGCAGGTGGGTTTCGACAGTTTGGGGGACTAAGTGCGGCTCAGGCCGTGTGCAGCTTTGGGCAACTGTTCGGCTTGGGCAAGGTGCGGATTCAGGGCAGGCCCTTGCTCTATGTGCCGCCCTACCAACTTGCAGCACCAGGGCTGCAGCCCACTGCCTGCATGGGCTGCACCACACCGCAGTTTCTGACAGTCACTGGCCTGCCTGCTGCCGGCACATCACATAAAACCGGATCCGCAGGCGCTGCAGTGCTGCCTGGGCGTGCGTGCGGCGGCCACGGGGCGGTACGGCTCGCTCAAGAAGTTTGTGCAGAGTGAAGACGGGCAGGCGGTGATCCGCCTCACGCTGGTAAGAGTCGCTCAGCTGGCGGGGCTGCCGGCCCTCGCTGCCCTCGGGGATGTAGAGAGCTGCAGCGCCTTCTGCGTTGGGTTATTCAGTGTGATTTAGTATCATTACACTGCCGTGCAGCGCCACGCCTCGCCAGGGATCTTCGAGCCTGTTGCTCTACGTTGAAAGAATGCCCCCGAGCCTGCCAAACTGTCACTGATCTGTGTCTGCTCGACGACGCACGCTAATCTGCAGTGGAACACGGGCCCAGATGCCTACCGCCGCTCGGAGCTGGGCCCCAAGGCGACCATTGTGCGCCGCTTCTCCGCCACCGGCACCAGCAGCTTTGAAGTTCTGGACTGCACTGGGCGGGTGGTGAGTGATGCTGCCACACTCCGTTGCAGTGCTTGGCGTTGCACATGAGCCCTTTTTGACGGAAGGCTTACAGCTTCTGTGGCTGCTACTCTTTACTGCAGGCGCTGCGAGGTACCAAGGAGGTGCTGGCAATGGTGGACGCGCTGGGCATCGACGGCGGCAACGTGGCCATGGTGCTCACCCAGGCACGCCTCCAGCTGCAATCTGCCTTGTCCGGATGCGTCAGGAGCCTGCTTGTCTCGCCGAGGCGCGGTCTTCTATCTGCGCGCGATTGCCTGCAAGATGAGCAGCCACCTGTCACCAGCCTGCACCTCGCCACCTACCACGCTGTCCTGGGTGTACTGCCCCTTCCGCAGGAGATGGCCAAGAGCTTTGCGGGGCAGAAGAGCGATCTGCACGTCAGTCACTATTACCAACTCAATTATCTCTGCACCTGCCCTTCCGCAGGAGATGGCCAAGAGCTTTGCGGGGCAAAAGAGCGAGCGGGAGAAGTTCACGGGCTTCATGGAGGCCACCGAGTTCGACACGTGAGGCTGCTTTTGTTTGAAATTTTACAATATCACAAAGTGACATCGTAACAATGTCACCGGGTTCATGGAGGCCACCGAGTTCGACACGTGAGGCTCGCTTTTATTAACACTATTGAACACAAACAGTAAAATTAGAGTTGCACGTCTCCCCGGACATGTGGAGGCACCGAGTTTGACACGTGAGCCTGTTGCTTGTTTGATGTCAACAGTGTTTCCTTGCAGCAACAAATCGTGCCATCTTTTCGCCACATGCTTCCCACGTCTTTGAGCCTGACAAATGCCAGCGCCCCCTGCATTCTTTGCCGCAGGACGCTGGAGTGCCTGCGCAACGCCCAGGAGCACTCATGTTTCGCTCTACCATTGCTCCCCGCCTCAGGCTTCCGTATCATATCGGCGCCCCCTGCATTCTTTGCCGCAGGACGCTGGAGTGCCTGCGTAACGCCCAGGAGCGTATATCTGAAATGGAGGCTGCGCTCGAAGAGCTGGCGGCCGCCATTGAGCGGCTGGGGGGCGAGCTGCAGGCCAAGGAGCAGCTGGTTGTGCAGCTGCAAGGTGCGCTTTATGCAATGCCAGTTGTCGATCAAAGCGCACACACCTGGGAGCATTTGCCGGTGCATCTCATGGTGCCAAGGAGCAGCTGATTGCGCAGCTGCAAGGTGCGCTTCTACCACTGTTGCCCGCTGATCAGAGCACCTGTAAGCACGCATGAGTTCATTTGCTGGTTAAACCCCCAGCCGCCCGTGGCGGCGATCTGCTGCCCGCGTCCACTCCCACCCTCCCCACCCACTGGCCCCCAGAGGTGGACGCCTGGTCCAAGCACCAGCAGGCGCTGGAGTGCGTGGCGGCCTGGGCGCTCATCCTGGCCAAAGAGCAGGAGATTGCGGTGCGAAGACAATGGCTGGGTGTGGTTTTGTGTGTGGCGGAGAGGGGGCAGGGCTGTGACGTACTGAGGGCGCCCATGCTGCCATCCACGCCCTCCGCATTCCTCGCACATTTGCTGCTTTAGGCTCTCACGCGATTGCGCCTGTTACGTGTATGCTGTGGGTTTTCACTTCCTTGCCGCAGGCCAAGCAGGAGGAGCTGGGCACCGCGCTGCCAGCGCTGCGCGAGGCCGCAGAGGCGCAGGTGGCGTCCTTTAGGGAGCAGCTGCGCGGCATCGAGGGCCGGCTGGATGAGCTGGGGCACCGCCTGCAGGTGGGTGCTGCAAACTGTGGGGCTGGTTTTTTGCGTGGAAACCGGCATGATTTGGCTGGCTGGGGGCAGGCATCGAGGGCCGGCTGGATGAGCTGGGGAACCGCCTGCAGGTGGGCTTGACATATTTGGCAGGCACTGTTTTTATTGCTTATGTGTGGGGAAGGAATCGAGGGCCGGCTGGATGGACTGGGCACCGCCTGCAGACCTGTAGAATTGTCTCCACTCCTGCCAACTCCCCTCGTGGCCCTAAGGAGTCGGAGGCGGCGGGGCGGGAGCGTGAGGCGGAGTTTCGGCAAGTGCGAGAGGATTTGAAGGCCCAGGCAAGCTGTGAGGTTGGGTTCGCTGGGTGGCGCCGGTGCTTTGGCTTGTAAGACCAGCTTGGAGGGGCGTCCAGCAGGCCCCCGTGGTGAACTTGCCCGTGCAGAGCGCAAAGCAAGCATGCACGCCGCTTGGAATGGACTCTTGGCCTGCCCTAATCTGCGCTCCCATACTCCTCGCTTATTTCGTCAGAACACCAAGGTGCACGCGGCGCAAACGGCGCTGAGGGACAGTGAGGCTGAGCTCGAAGCACTGGCGGCGGAGAAGGAGGTTAGTATGCCTATGGTCCCATGTTTAATTGTTGTTGTTCATCTCTGTGTGCTGTGTGGCGCTGAGGACAGCGAGGCTGAGCTCGAAGCACTGGCGGCAGAGAAGGAGGTGGGTGGGAGCTGCTTTCGTTTGTGTGCAATTGGAGCAACTGGATTGGGCAGTTGAGCTGCATGACCGAGCTGCAGGCGCTGAGCGCAGAAAAGAGGGTTGGGGGTGGTGCATGGTGCGGTCAGCATAATCCCTGCGCATCAGATCCATTGTGCGCTGCTCCTGCATCAATTTCCAAGTGCAAAACAACTTGTTTTCTGCCCCGCAGTCTTTGGAGGCGGCCAACCGGGATGTCACTGCTGAGCTGGAGGCCAGGTGGGCAGCTTGCTTTGCCTGGCGTGCGGCTGCGCTTTGGCCTGGCTGATGGGCCAGCGGCTGCTATTGTTACAGGGCGGCTGCTGTTGTTTGGTGCCCCCCGTACTTTCAGCGGCTGGCTGCTCAGCACTGCCCCAATTGATGCCCCTCTCGTGTGTTAACCACTGTTCCCATCTGCCCGCAGCACCCAGCAAGTGATGGACCGGCACCGCCAGCGGGTGGCTGCCCATACAACCCCTGGAGTCCCTACAACCCCCCACCAACCTTCCTTCTCTGCAGCACCCAGCAAGTGATGGACCGGCACCGCCAGCGGGTGGCGGCGGCTCGAGATGCCGTGGAGCGAGCGGGGGTGGCCGCCTCGGATGCTCGCCAGTATGTGGCTGAGCGGGAGGCAGCGGCAGAACAAGCGCAGGTGACTGGAAAACAAATCAAATTGTGCCGAGGAGCGGTTGCAGTAGGGTGGCTAGCCTTCCAATTCGTTTGGGGCTGTGGTCAGCTCTTCAACCCGCACACATGCATATCTGCTCCCTGCGCCTTGCAGGCGGCCCATAAGGCGGCCAGCCGCAGCTCGATTGAGGCCCAGGACCGAGTGCGGCAGCTGGAGGGGGAGCTGCGCCGCCTGCAGGCCTCGCAGGGTGGGTGCATGGCTGGCTGGGTGTTGGTGGTTGTTGCACTGTCTGCTGGTTGCTGTTCAAATGTTCAGGGAGCTGTGCCGTCTGCAGGCCTCCCAGGGTGGGTTGCGGGGGCGGGTTGCAGGGGTGGCGTGCATTTCATGGCGGGTGCGCGGGTGGGTGGGTGCCTGTTGTTCGACTGGCTGGATGTGTTTCCTAGTCTGCATGCCGGGAAAGGTTTGTTTATTTGAAACGGTGGGTGCTGGCATGCATCCTCGCCATGGCTATGCCACAACCCGCTCTGACCAACACCGCAGGCGACCGGCTGGCGCGGTTCGGCGGCGCGGGAGCCACGGAGCTGCACCAGGCGGTGGCTGCGGCGGTGGCGGTAGGGCGCTTCCGCCACCCGCCCATCCAAATCGGCTCGCAGCTCAGCCTGGCCGACGACCGGTGCGCTCGCTGCTTCGGCCCTGCAGTGCATGCTCGCACAGTTGGTGTGAAATGTGGCTGGTGGGGACCCGGCCTGGCTGCACATGGTGGTGGCTAACAGTACTAGGGCCGAAGCTCCGCTCGGCATGCCCGCAAGCTACCACCACGCCTCTGTTGCCGGGTGTCTTGCTTACCGCACGGTGCCTCGCACCCTCCTGCCCCCATGCCGAGCAGATGGGCCCTTGCGATGGAGGCCGCCCTGCGCAACCTGCTGGACGCCTGGATTGTGGACAGCCAAGCCGACGCCACGCAGCTGAGGGTGCGTACGATCTGAGTTCTTGGTGTGCTGCTCTGTACAAAGCAACTGCCCATGCGCAGGCCAAGCGCAGGCCAGTTCTCACCACCTGCCTTGCCCCACCCTCATCTGCCGGTCAATCCAGCCCAGCCCGCCTTGCCCATTTCCTGCCCCTGCAGAGGCTGCGCAGCCAGCTGCGCCAGCCGCTGGATCGCCTGATGGTTGTGGTCATGCCATATCACCACCCGCTGCACAACATTCCTGCCAGCGCGCTGCTGCCTGAGGATTTGGTAACCTGCTTGCGGTGAGGGAAAGGAAGGGAAGGGGTGTGCAGCTGCAGCCAGCTTGGGAGTGTTGATGCTGCTCATGCTCAATGCAATCAATCGTGCGTATGCAGGCATGTGCCGGTTGGGACAAGGCACGCCAATGCCGCCTGCTCGCACTGAGCCCAATCATCCCCCTGACATCCATCCACCCACTCCACTGCAGCGTGCTGCGCTTTGAAGAGGGGCCGCATGCCCACGTGGTGAAGAACGTGCTGATTGACCAGGCAGCCATCGAGCGCACGGTGCGCTTACACACCGGGATTGGTTCAAGTCATGTGGACAGACATGCTGGGGCGGCATGCATTGCACCATTCAGGAAATGCTATCCAACAGCTATCCAGGCCTGCCGGCTGCTGAAATGACTGCTCCCCTCTGCCCTGTGCTGGTGAGCAGGTACTGACGCACACGCAGCGGGAGGCACTGGAGTTGGTGCGCAACGGCTCCCTCTGGTGCGCCATGCTTGCGCTTCATTGCGTGTTGACCGCATTTTTGTGCAGCTGCTGGAGCTGTTGCGCAGCGGCTGCTCCTGGTGCGCGGTGCTGTTGCGTGTTGCATTTCAAACACTTCTGTACAGCTGTTGCATTTTGGCCACGCCCTGTGCAGCCGCTGGCCAGCACCATCCAGCCAGCCATGCGCAAGGCAGGCTCCCTCACACTGCAAGCACTGCGACGTTATTGGCTTCCTTTGTTGGCTTCTCGCGCCGCAGGCGGCAGTACGCCCTGGCCAACGCGTACGCCCAGGATGGCTCAGTGGCCTACCTGCGCGGCCAGACGCAGATCAGCCGGCCGCCGCCGCCGGGCCTGCGCCGCCCCCGCCTCGTGCGCGACGTCAGCCAGCAGGTGGGGCTGCTGTGGTGGGGGAGGCTCTCTTCTTGGTCTCTGCGTGAGTGCATCTGACGCCCCGGCCTCGTGCGCGACGTCAGCCAGCGGGTGGTGCATGGCTTCTTACCCATCATCCAGCTGTGTTTGTATGTGTGTTTTGGTAACAGGGCACTGGCGGCGGCGCTCACACGTGTTGCCTTCCTCATTCTTCGCAGGTCGGCGAGTGCCAGCGGGAGCTGCGGGAGGCCCAGAGGCGGGTGGCGGAGGCTCAGGCGGTGGAGCGGCAGGCGCATGCGGATGCCAAGCAGGCGCGAGAGGAGCTGACCGCTGCCAAGCGGCGGCAGCAGGTGGGTGCTCAGCATCGCTGCTTTCTTGGGTGGATGCGACTGCCTGCGGGCAGCTGAGCACCGCCAAGAGGCGGCAGCAAGTGGGTGCTCAGCGGGGCCGCTTTAGTGAGGGAGCGGGCGACTGCCACCACGCAGTACGGAGACGTGCACCAACCTCACATCCTGTGTTGATGTTTCAAGCCAGTACTCCCAACTGTCTCCACTTGTCCCCATGTCACAGGGTGCGGAGCGGGAGCGCGCAACTGCGAAAACCCAGTACGATGAAGTGCACACCGAGCAGCCGCTGGCGATTGACCCAGTAGAGGGCGGGGAGGCGGGGCGCCGCCTGGCGCAGCTGGCAAACCAGCTATTGGAGGCAGAGGTGGGTGTTGAGTGTATTGAGTTGCATGTGCCTCCTGAGCAGCAGCCTAACTGACTGCTTCACGTCCTCAACCGTTGGCATGCACCCAGTCTGCCTCGCATCAAATCCACGTTGTATTGTGCGCAGGTGAAAAAGGATGTGCTGGAGGATGAGCTAAAGCCTACTGGTTGATTGCCGTGTGTTTATACTCTGCGCTCCTCAATGCTCTATCTGCAGGTGCAAAGGGACGTGTTAGAAGATGAGCTGAAGCGGGAGCAGGAGGAGGCTGAGCGCCTGCAGCGCCGCCTGCAAGATCTCAAGGCAGTGCCACGGGTAAGCTCGGCTGTCGGAACGGATATGTGGCTGTGTTTTATCGGGCAAGGGTGGAGGCTGCAGCGCCACCTGGAGGAGCTCAAGGCGGTGCCATGGGTGTGCTGGGCTGTTGGATGAGGGCTTAGTTGATGGGAACGTGTGGTGCTGCAGGACGCAGTGGTGTCCCCTCCCACAGATCCACACCCAACCAAACCGAGTCTTCCTCTGCCGCCCTGCTCCGCAGGACGCCAGCCACCAGCTGGAGCGGTGGCAGCAGGACATTGTGGACTTGGGTCACGAGAAGCGGGGGGTTGAGACCGAGCTGGCGGCGGCGGAGGCCGCTTGCGCTGAGCACATGGCCCAGGTGGGCGCTGGCACAGCAGGCTTGGTGGGTGCTGGCGTGTGACCTTGGGGCAGGATGAAATGAGTTGTGTGCTGACAGCGGCGGAGGCCAGGTGCGCGGAACGCATGGCGCAGGAGGGTGCTGGCACATTGCGAAAGCGGACATGATATAAACAATGGTGGCAATCACACATCTGATTGCGCATTGCGCCAGAGGAGATTGATCACGCTGCCATGCACAGCACTCGGCTGAAGCCTGCCCACTCCCACTCGCCCCCGCATTTCGCCCCAACTACCTTCCTGCTGCAGTCTGCGGCGCTGCGGCGGGAGGTGCACGACGCGGAGGCGCAGCTGGCCATGATGCTTGACCTTGCAGAGCAGGTTGGTGGTTGTTGCTGCTCTGGCTGGCCGCGTGCTGAACGACCCAGGCTGTAGCCATCGCGAAGGAGGTGCTGCCCACGACCTGGCGTGGCGGCGCAATGCATCGGCGTTGGCTAAGGCAAGCTTGCAAATGATGACAAACAAATGAACTTCACCCCGTCCATCCATTCTCCCACCTTCTGGTGCAGACCTGCTCACGAGACGAGGCCGCTGAGCGCCGCAACCAGCTGATCGCCGCCTGGCGGGAGGAGGGGCAGTCTGACGAGGTGAGGCACTCAGTGCAGCCAGCATGAGCAATGTGCATTGCGTTGAAACTGCACAACGCAGGACACGGCTGCAGTGCCTGCATGCAGCCGCTGCTGGCGAGGCTTGCTGCAAGCAGGCCCGCGTGCGTGAAAATATCCCTCGCCGCGCTCACCCATGCAGGCCATCAACCAGCTGCTGCATGACGTGCCCGGCCTGACCGTCAGGTGCGCTGCGCCTGCTGTGGTCGCTGCGCCTGCTCTGGTCTCTCTGCACAATTGCCTGCTCTGCAGCCTGCTGGGATGGACAGCATGGGATGCAGGTTTTAGTTGCAGTTGAGCATCCACCCAAGCCACAGCTTGATGCCAGCGCATGGCATGCCCACTGACTAAACCAGCCTGTATCACTTACTATGCAGGATCGAGACGGTGGAGCGCAAGATTGCTGGCTACGCAGCGGCGGGGCTGACGGCGGCGGAAGCGCAGCGTCAGGTGGGTGCTGGTTTGCACGCTTCCATGCACTGACTAGAAGCGCTGCACGGCCCACGAGTCACTAAAGCCGCGCATACCTATTCCTTGTGCAGGCTGAGAAGCTGCGGCTGCGCATCCACAAGCTGCACGTGCACCGCCAACAACCAATAAGCAGTGCATTGCCCATTCGTGTTGTGTTGCAGGCTGAGAAGCTGCGGCTGCGCATCCACAAGCTGCGCGTGCGCTACGAGACGGCCGAAGCGCTGTGCGAGAAGTTCGAGATCGGCCATCAGCTGCGCCGCAAGTGGGTTTATGCTGCTCGCATTTTTGGGGGTTGGGATTTGGGTAGTTGGCTGCGCCGTAAGTGGGATTATCGTTGATGTGCAGGGCGAGGGCTTTAGTAGCAGCCAATTTGCTGTGCAGCAAGCGGCCCTCACATACAAATGGCGCAAGTGCAAGAACCGCTCTGCTACATGGCAACCGCCTTGCCTCAACCTCCACATGCACTTCCGACCCTCCTTTGCCTGGCTCCCAGGAAGTTCAAGGAGCTGCGGGGCAACATTGCCACCGCGCTGTCCAAGGGCTTCCAGCCTTGCTCCATTGCTCACTCCTGCTTGCGATCCTGCTCCCGCCCTGCCAGGAAGTTCAAGGAGCTGCGGGGCAACATCGCGACTGCGCTGTCCAAAGCGTTCCAGCGCTACCTGCGCCCCCGCAACCACATGGGGTCTATCGAGGTGAGGCGGGACTCTACGAAAGGAGCTCCTGTTTTGCTGTTTGTTATTTTTTAGGCTGCGCGGGCGCAGCCATGTGGGGTCCATTCATGTGGGCCACACACTGCATGCTGCTTAGAAGTTCAGATGGGTGCAGATCAGGGGCGTACTAGTTTTAGTCGGCAGTACTGCTGTGTTTAAATGCACAATCGGAGGCGCTTACCATACAGATCAAACTGTTTGACCTTTTGCAGGTGAACTATAAGGAGCGGCGGCTGATCTTCGAGGTGCAGCTGGACGGTCACGAGCGGCCAACGCGCAACCTGAAGGTGGGTAGGCCATGCGGAGGGCTGTCACGTTCAGTCTGGAGTGTGGCAGGGGCCGGGGAGCGTACGTTTGCGCCCTGCATCTGCCGCAAGCATGCCACTGCGGCCACAGGCTGCTGATCAGCAAGCATCAATGCTGGCTCACCTTGCCCAAGAGGCTGCAGACAAGTGGATCGCATGGCTTTACTTGTTGCTGACGTTTCCTTGCTGATGGGTGCACTCCCCTGCCTGCCCTCCGCATCAAGCAGGACCTGTCGGGCGGCGAGCGCTCCTACACATCCCTGGCCTTCATCCTGGCCCTGGGTAAGCCATATGTTGAACGTCGTCAGCTACCTTTCAGAGGAAGTCTTCTCTCACCCCATGCCCCCTTGCCTGGCCGCCGCAAGCGCCCACGCATTGCACGCCATGAACTGTGCACCCTGCCAAGTGGCTTGGACATGAGCATTGCGTTCTGCAGGTGCTGCAGTGGTCGCGAACCGCTTGGTGGCGTCGCAGCACTCACCTGCTGCCGCCCCTACCCCCATGCCTGTCAGGCCGGGTGGGCATCAACCCGCCCTTCCACGCGCTTGACGAGTTTGATGTTGTGAGTACTGCTGTGCTCGCTGTGCTACCTCTGTGCCTGCTGTGCTGCCTGCTGTGCGGCTGATGTGCTGCCCGCGGCGCCTGCTGTGCTGCGTGCTGGGCCTGCTGCGGCTGTGTGTGGTCGCTGCTTCTCCTGTCCCTTGCCTGCTCCCTCTTCCCCTTCCTTGTGTGTCTTGCCACGCCCACTCTCTGAGCAACCGTGTCAACCTTCGCTTGCTTGTCCTCACTTCTGCAGTTCATGGACCAGAGTTACCACCGCGGCTGCTTCATGTTCCTCCCTCTGCATTTTGCATCCATGTTACAGTAATTTTCATTGCTTCCCCATCTGCAGTTCATGGACGGGAGCTACCGCCGCGGCTGCTTCATGTATCTGTTCGAGTTCCAGCTGCAGCACCCGGACCGCCAGCTCCTGCTGTTCACGCCCCAGGTGCGCCCCTGGGCGCTTCGGGCGCTGCTGCTGCTGCTGCTGCTGCTGCTGCTGGTGGTGGTGGTGCCGCGGTTGCTGGTGCCCCCAACTGCCCGCATGCCGCCGTGCTTCCTTGAGCGATCCGTGCTGCTGGCACCGCGCCACGGCGGCCATGTCTTGCAACGCATGCCTGCTGGCATCTCGTCTCCCCACAGGACGCAGCTGTTGGTGAAGCACGCCAAGGATCTGGTGAACGTGGCCTTCACACCTGCCTGAGCACCTTCTGTATTCACCGTGCTGCGCAGGACTCATCAGTGGTGGAGGATGCCAAGGGCCTGGCATGCCGTGAATGAGCACCTCATATTGGCCTGCACTTGGTTCGCTTTTACACACACTGCAGGACTCCTCAGTGGTGAAGGATGCCAGGGAGCTGGTGGAGGCCAAGTACGGCCCGCAGACGGACGACTTTGTCAAGGTGAGTTGAGCCACCCTTTCACTGCTTGTGTTTTAATTGGTTTGTTTTGCCCAAGTGGAGTGGACGGCGGGAACGGCCCGCGGCCGGACGACTTTGTCAAGGTGCGCCTGCCTAAGTGCGCTGCACAGCCATGAGGTTGTTGTGCGCCAGTTCTCCCAGTGCGCCGGGCACGTACAGCGACGTACAGCTGGAGGGCCTGGTCAGAACGTGAGGCCAGGAGGCACCTGGCTGTGGCGGCCGGGGCTGTCACGACAGGCGGGTGCCGCTGTTTCTCCTCCCAGCAGCCTGCTGGTGATCGCTCCTCGCCTCTTCTTCTCTATGCAGGTGCATGTCTTGCCAAAGCCCCGCGAGCGGTAACAGCCACCTGCCGGCACAGCGACCAGGCCCGCCGCCGCTGATCCGCCTGCCGTGGAGGTGGCGATAGCACGGCGCGTGCAGCTCCATACCCCATGTGGCAGCCAGCTAGAGCTTGCCTGGGGCTTGTCCTCACGTGTACATTCATTACCACTTGCTACCGAGCTGTCTGCTGCTGACCGACTGACCATTGTGTTGCCGCGCTGCTCAAGCTGCCAACTCGCACACATTTGTATCAAGCACTTGCAAATTGACCGAGAAAACGACACGCATGGCCTTATTGCGGCAGCGGCGGCGGCAGCGTGCGATCGCATGGCAGCAAGGGCAGGATTTGGTCTCTGACAGAATTGGTAAGGCCCATCTACCCTGTCCTGATTGCTTCAAAAACAGAAAAGCGCGCATATGAGCGCTATGCCGCTCGGTGTGAGGGCTGTGTCGCTGGACGACCTGCCTCACGCTCTGATCACTCGCGTGGCGCGCTTCCTGGGCTGTAATAGGGCCAGGTACGAGAGGCAGATGTGCACAGGGCCAGAAGGAAAGCCACAAGCTCCCTGACCCGCGCCGCCCTTGCCTTGTGCGCAGTGCCGCCTTGAAGGCCACGTGCAGGGCGACATGGCAGGCGTTTTGTGCTGAACCGGGCGCTTGGCACCCCAGCATCCCTGACTGCCAACCGCAGCAGGCCGCCAGTCTGCTGGTGTTCCTGCGCCGCCGTCGGCCCCGCCTGGAGACCGTCGGTTCAGGCGCCATTCATCAGCTTGCTCTGCGTGGCGGGCTGGATGCGCTGGAGTATGTGCTGGCGCCCTGCATGGCAGGTGAGGGGACTTGGATTGCGCTGTGTGGAAGGTCAGGAGAGAGGAAGCATTGCGCGACGGTTTGCTGCAGGCTGCAGGCTTGCTGACCGTCGGCGGCTCAAGCTTCGGTGCCTGAAGTTCTGCGCCTGCCTAAATGCAGGCGTCACCCAGCTGGTCTTTCACAAGTTTGAGCCGCAGCTGACTTGGGGCTACGAGTGGTTGGCGGGGCTGCGCCAGCTGCGCTCGCTCGATACATCGGGGGATCCCAGGGGCGTGCCTCCTGTCATGTCTCAGCTGCCACTTGTGGAGCTGCACTCAGCCTCCACTGACGGCTACCGCCACCTACCCACTTCCCTGACGGGGCTGACCTTCTTTGTGTCGGATAAGTTCATCGTTCCTGACACCGATGTGGCAGCGCTGGCAGCGCTGGTGAACCTGCGGCAGCTGGTTGTCGATGCCAGCTGGTACGATGACCACGTACTGGACATGGTGAGTGCACTTACTGGCAAACGGCTTGAACTGCATTGGTTTGGCAAGGCATGGCTGTAGGCCCATACCTATCTCTGGAGCATGTGCTGGGCACTTTGCCTCTGGTGACTCACACTGCACATCCACTTATTCGTGCAACCCACGCCTTTTCTGCGTCCAGGATGAGCTGCCCAACTTGGCGGGCATGCAGCACCTGGAGCTGTTTTCGATGTCAACAGTGGCTTTCTTGTCAGGCGGCATCTACGATGAGCCGGTGAGTCGATGTGCGCTTGATGAGCCGCCGCAACCAATCACATAGCGCCGTGATGCCAAGCACCGATGATTTGTGTTTCGAACCCTCCCGCATGCAGGCCGCCAGCATCCGTGCTAAGTTGCCCTTGCACCGCTTCAAGTTTGATGTCACCACTCACCATCTGCCGCAACTCAACGACGGGCTGCCGTGGCACACCGACGGCCCGTACAATGGGCAGGGCCGCAGCCTGTGATGTGCGCTGGTGTTGGGCAGGCTCTGCAGACGCATGCGAATGGGCAGGTGTCACACTACTGTGGTGCCGAAACCTGATCCGTTCAATGTTCAAGATTACGTCCTGTGCCTGCACCTGACCGACCATTGCACCACTGTGCTGCTTAAGCTGCCACATTCTTATCAAGCATGCCGCTGCAACACAGGCACCACTTGGCTTGGCTATTCCGTGGCGCCAAGCTGAGAGAGCAAGTGGCTGGTATCAGGCAGTGTGGGCTGAAATGTTTGAATCATATGATGCATCACGCCTGTGCAGCATGCAACCTTACATGATGGCACTGTGCAGCTGACTTGGCCGGCCAAAAAAGCACAAACACGGAAATGGGCAAGCAGATCGGGCATCAGTGGCTGGTGATTAACTTGCTGGCACATGCCAGGGGCTTGGAACCTAGGATCACGTGCAACGGTGCTGGGAGGCAGATAAATGCAGGTACCAGGCAGTGGGTGTGGAGCGGCATCAAAAGGCAGGCAGGCACGTTACATTCAACATGTGGCATGTGTACATTGGGCGGCAAGGCAGGATGAGGCTTGATGGTCACATCACAGGGAGCGGTCAGCTAGAGTGGTCAGCGAACAAGGCCGGAGACGGCGCCAGTAACGGGGCCAGTGACGCCACCTACAGGGCCACCGCCGCCCCCGGGGTTGCCGCCGGTGACACCGCCGACAATGCCGCCAACGGTTCCACCAACCTGCTGAGCAGCACCACCAGCTGCATTGGTCACCGGCTGGGTGGCAGCGGCGGCGCCACCAGCAGGGCCCTGCTGTGCGGCGGCGCCAGTCGTGCCAGGCTGGGTTGCGCCAGTTACAGCGCCGGTGGCGGGGGCCAGGGCATCAGTGGACAGGAGGGGGATATTGTTGGCGGCTGCCACTTGCTTCACAGCCTGGGTGGCCTGGTCGACCAGCGCCTGGGCCTGAGGGGTGAGCTGGACCGCTGGGCGGATGCAGTCGCCGCTGCCTGCGAGCAGGGCGGGCGCGCAGGTGGGCAGGTGAGGGAGGCAGTTGGGACAGATGTGTCGGCAGCAGGAAGGGATCAGGGTGGACACACGAAAGCAATAGAAGCTTTAGAAAAGCACGGGCAGGGCATGCTAATACCCGTGCTCGGGCAGCCTGCTGAGCACGGAACTTGCAAACGCAGAAGCCGGCACTGCCCACATGCAGCAAACCGCCCTGGCTGCTACCCCGGCCATCCTCCCCAACCTATCCAGTTGGCCTTGCTTACCAAGCACGGAGCCAATTGTGACGCAGGCCTGCACGTCGGCCACCACATGGATGCAGCCTGCAGGGCAGGAGGGAGGGGGAGGCACGGCACGTGGGAAACTGTAGGAAGGCACGCGGCCTGCAACCTTAACGTCGTTTCAAAGGAGTGAGTTCAAAAGAGGGCGCCTGGTTCTGATGCAGGGTGTGGCATGATGCCTCCTATGCAGCGTGTGCCAGCCTGGCATGACGTTGCACAGCGCAGCAGGCCCAGGCACCGCACCATTGCAAGCACAGCACCAGCGGGGCACTCACCCAGGTTCACATACACCTGAGGGGCCAGGGCAGCGAGTGGACGGCAGTGAGAGGAAATGTCAGCATGCTGGATCAGGATGGCGTGGCAGCACAGAGCACCATGCATCTTGCAGTGGTGCAGAGGTGTGCACGGAGTGCTCCTCTTCGTGCCAGCGGCGGGTGCTGGGCAGCGGCATTTCCACCTGAAATGACCTCCCTGCCGGCAGCCTGGCGCCAGCACTCACCCCATTGACGTTGACCAGGCCGGTCTGGCTGGTGTTGCGGGCATCAGGGGAGTTGACGTTCTGCTGAGAGCACGCGGGCGGGTTGTTGTTCTTGCCAAACAGGCAGCAGACTGCGCCGGTCTGCTTCAGCTTGCGGCCTGCAAGAAGGGGTGGGGGTGGG
>VFQQ010000914.1_pt1 | contig 48619 bp, 35 predicted proteins | sample 3512341 | NCBI WGS metagenome assembly VFQQ01 (sample SAMN10412373, study PRJNA504923) | tailings metagenome | isolation source: Relicate 2 Philex TSF1 revegetated site | place: Philippines: Tuba, Benguet | collected 2017-08-29 | reverse complement strand
ACCGCCTTTGGCGAGACGGCAATCGAGATGAACCGGCTCGGCTATCGCATCTCGGATCTGATCGGCGAGCAATACTGGTTCAAGCAAAGCACGCTTGCCAGCTTGAGGCTGCTGCGCGGCCGGCATGATTTCCAGGACATCTGGTCGCCCGGCGAGTCCCTTGGAAATGTTGGCGCGGCTGTTGTGCCGCTCATGCTCGGCATGGCTTTTACCGCAATGCGCAAAGGCTATGCAGCGGGCAATCCCGTTCTTGTAGAGGCATCCAACGACGCCGGCGCCTGCGGCGCCGCGATACTTTCAGGACAGGCCGCATAATGTCGAACGTCTTTGCAAATGGACTTGAGATTTCCGGCGAGGCTGTCAGCGCAAAGACAATCGCCGCGTTCCCTGACGTTTGCTTTACTCCACCCGAAAATCCCGCAACCCCGCCCGGCGTGCCGGTCCCTTATCCCAGCTTCGGAATGGCCGGAGACACCGAGCAAGGCACCGGCACGGTCAAAATCGGGGGAAAGACCGTAAACATCAAGAACAAGTCGGACTTGTCAAAAACGTCGGGAACAGAGGCCGGCGCCGCCGCGAAGAAAGGCGTCGTCACATCAAAGAACACCGGCAAGGAATATTTCAACTCCTGGTCAAACGACGTGAAATTCGACGGCGAGCCCGTCATCAGATTTACCGACCTTGCCACGAACAACCACGCCTCACCGACGGGCAATACGCCGCCTTGGGTGCACATCGCAAACATGTCTATCCACAAGGGCGATTGCCCGAAAATCTATGTCGATCTTCAAGGACATCCGCACAGCGAAAAAAAGAAAAAGTGCAACTACACGAAAACTGGCAAGGAGTCCGAGCATACGGCGCAGGCGGCATGCCTGATGGGTAACCGAACCGCAGGCAAGAGCTGCCCGAGCTTTTCCAAATACAAGGAAGACGACGCACCATGTATTTGCATGGACGCGAAGCGAATGAAGAAAAAGAGGGGGCAGCCCTCAAAGAAAGGAATGCCACACTATAATAAAACACAGAAGGTTGAAGACCTTCTTGAAAAAGGTCGCATCGGATGCAAGCCGAACGGAAAGCTTTCCTGCGCAAAAGCTTGCATTCCTCCAACTGTTGGAGAAATGACCAAAACTGGGGCGGACGCAACCGCGGAAGAGGATCCCAGGATCAAAGACAAGACAGATGATGAAAAGAAGCAAATCAGCGAATGCCTAGAGCTGATCAACCTTGCATACATCGCTGGCGTCGACAAGAACGACACGGACAAAGCAGCTAAGAAGAAAGTGGACGACGCAAAGAAGAAGCCGATATGCACCAAGGGAATTTGTCAGAAACGGCCTAAGAAATCACCGTGCCATAGCTGCGGAGGAGGATGATATGGAATTCCTTCCTGAAATTTTTGAAGCGGAAGATGGATATTGCGATATTACGAACGCTTTCTGCTTTGCAAAAGATACAGTATTTATACTTATAAATGCGATGAGTGAGGACGAAGAGCTGCATGGGTCGGCGCTTTTAAAGGTCAACCTTACCGCCGAAGACCCAACCTATGAATTGCTTCACGAGTTTGACGCCGGTTCGCTCGACTATCATTGCGAGCACCCGGGGCTGCATTTCGTTCTTGCGAGTGGCGGCAATATTCACCGAATAGAAAACGGCAACATGACATTCCATAGATTTGCTGCCAATGCGTTTCTGCCAAAGCTCGCGCGCATCGATGCCAGGACGGTTGCCGTTTTCGGCGAGGAAGGTCTCGCATTTCGTTTCTCGGACGGCCCGTATACGCAGATGCCTACTCCCACCGACGAGCGGCTTTATGCCATGCATTTTCCACGCCCAAACCACGGATATGCGGGCGGCAACTACGGCACGTTCCTGCTCGGTGATGGCGCTCAATTCACCACGCTTGACATCGGTGGCGGCGAAGCAATTCGCGGACTTCATGTGAAGGCCGATGAATCGGTGCTTCTTGCCTGCACAAACGGCGTTGGCCTTGTCTATCTGAACGAAGAACTGACAAGAGCCGAAGGCGCCACCTCAGACTTTTACTCGGTGAATGAATTCAAGGGAGTGGAGTATTGGGGTGACGACGATTTCGGGCTCTATACAAGAGAAGGAACTGCATTCACGCCCCGGTTCAACACCGAATACGGCTTCAACATAAACACAACACCCGAGCTCATGACCGTCAACGCCGGGTACTCGGTGTTTATCTTTGACGGTTCCGACTGGATAAAACTTCAGATCAATCCGGACATCGACAATCTGATCGAGCGTGTTCCCGCCAATCTATAGGGTGCTTTCGCAATAAGGGACTCTACCTCAAGCTCTTCTATCTCTGCGCGTTCGACTTCATCGTTGCGTCGATGAATTTGCGGACGCGGTCGATATCCAGATCGAGCACGCGCAATTTCTCTGCTTCGGGTCGCAACATTCTCACGACGAACAGCTCCCCCGCCTCAGGGTATTCGGCGTAGAGTTCTTTCGCGATAGCCTGTCCCGCCTCCCCGGCTACGCGCAAGCCGTCAAGATGCGCCTCCAAACGCTCGATGAGGCGGGCAATGCGGACCTCGTCCAATTCCGGATTTTCTTCCGGATTCAGCAGATGGCGGTCATAGACCATCCATAGGAATGCCGCCTGTTCGGCATGCTGGCGGACAATCTCTTTGAGGATCGGCGCCCGCATCAGTTCAGATTGATCGAACCGCCGCGGATTCGGTTGGCGGCGCTGGCGTGGCTGGTCAGATAGGTGCCACGAATGGTTATGCGGCCATCCTTCTCCATGATGATCGTTGCCTTGCCGCAGCGAAGCTCGATGCGCTCGTCTCCTGTAATGGTCACGCGCTCGCCGTCGCGTATCACATGCGGTGTCGAAGACTTGCGCGTCGGTTCGACGATACGACCGACGATCAGCGGCCTTGCCGGATCACCCTCCTGGAAGAGCAACGCGACTTCGCTGCCTATCATCGCCGAACTCAGTTCGGTGAGGCTGCGGGCAGGAATTGCGGTCTCTTCGGGGTTGCCGGGAAAAACCACGAGCGGCGATTCCCCGTCAAAGCCGAGGAACATGCCGATCACCACGCCTTCGATACGTTCCAGAACGCTGCTCATCGCCTCACCTGTCAATTGTGATTGATCTTGCTGCCCTTCCAGCTCACCTCGCTCGAGGCCTTGCCGTTGAAGCTGCCTTTGGCATTGACCGAAATATCGTTACCTTCGATCGAGATGGTGCCGTCGCTCTTCATCGCGATAGAGGCAGACCCGGTTTTGATAACGATCGAGTCGCCGGCTTCGATGACCAGGTCCTTGCCAATCTTGATCTGCCCGTCCTCGGTGACCTCAACTGAACTCCCCTTCTTGACCTTGACGACGCGCGCTCCGCTGATGTCGGTGATATCGTCTTCCTTGATCTTGGCATCGCGGCCCTTGGTGACGTCGGTGCTGTGCTGGCCCTTGACCGTGAAGGTCTGATTGCCGCCTATGGCGACTGTCTGGTTGGATTTGACGTTCCAGTCGTCGGTGGCGCCGATGTCGTGACTCTGCGCTGCCTTCACCGTCATGCTTCGCGTGGCACCGATTGTATTGGTTTGAGCCAGCGCCACGCTGCGCGTCTCGGTGGCCAGGACTGAATCGATGCGCGCCGCCTTGACCGTGACCGTCTGGATCGCGCCGACAGTCTGGGTGTGGTTGGAATCGATGTTTTCGGTCGAGTTCGCCTTGACGTGGATCTTTTCATCGGCGCCCACGGTCAGCGTGCGGTTGATGCCCACGGACTCGGTGTCATTGGAGCCGATGTTCACCTTGCGGTCGACGCCGACCTTGGTCGTCTTGTTGTTTCCAACGTCCTCATCGAGATTGACGCCGACCGAGTGCTTGGCGTTGTTGTCGATGCGGTCGGACTGGTCGTGCTGCACCAGCTTGTTGCGGTCGTTCTTGACCAGCAGCTTGTGGTCCTTCTGGGCCTGGAAATTGACCAGTTCGGAGCCGGCCTTGTCCTCGAACATCATCTCGTTGTAACCGCCGCCGCCCGGCGATGAGTTGGTCTTCAAGCCGGATTGGGTCGCGCTGCCGGGCAGCCCGTAAGGCGGCATCTCGTTGGCGTTGTAGACCCTGCCGGTGATGACCGGGAGATCGGGGTCGCCTTCGAGGAAGTCGACAATCACCTCCTGGCCGATGCGCGGTATCTGGATGAAGCCCCAGCCGCCACCGCCCCAGCTTTGCGAAACGCGCACGAAGCAGGAACTGTTCTGGTCCTTCTTGCCCTCGCGGTCCCAATGGAACTGGACCTTCACACGCGCATATTTGTCAGTGAAGATTTCCTCGCCCTTGGGCCCGACGACGGTCGCGGTCTGAGGGCCGCGCATGATCGGGCGCGGGGTAATGCGGGGCGGACGATAGGTCACCGCGGTCGGGGCCACCTCCATCACGACCTGATAGCTCTCGCCCTTCGTATCCGTCCCGGAATGATAACTCGGGTCGTGCATGCTGTAGTCGGCACGCAATACGACATATTCCTGGTTCTGGTCTTTGCGTGGAAAGCCCTCGAGCTTGAACGTGGAGCCTGAAAACAGGCCGCGAACCGTGCCCGCGGCGGCAACGCGCTGGTGCGCGGCCTGCAACTCTTCGCGCCGGATCGCGGCGATCGCGTCGCCACGGCCGAGTTCCAGATGCGCGCCGGGCTGGCGATAGTGCTCGCCCTTTGCCCTCTCATGGGAAAAGGGCTGGGCCGATTTCGTCTTCAGGTCGGCGGACGGCTTGGTGAAGTCGTAGTCGGTATGCGCATATGTTCCGGGCAAGACCGAGCGGCCGGGAATCCACTCGGTTATGTATTCCACGTCGCGCCGGGTCGCCTCGCCCTCGAAGTGATAGGGGACCGTTTCTGCGCCGGGAGCCGGCTTCAGCTTGCTCATCGCGTCCGCCAGGATCAGCGTGTGATCGCCGTCGGCATATTCGAAGAAATACATGATGCCTTCATGCTCAAGCAGGCGCTGCACGAAATCCAGGTCGCTCTCGTCATACTGCACGCAGTATTCGCGCGCCGGATAGGAACCCTGCAGGCGTTTCTCGAATTTTCCCGGCGCATGTTTGGCGAAAATCTTCTCTGCTATCTCGATGACGCTCAAGCTCTGAAAAATACGGCAGTCGAATGTATGGCCGAGGAACCAGAGCCACGGTCGCACGGTGGCTTCATAATGCGCCAGCCGATCTTCGATGCGGGTCAGGCGGAATTCCGAAACAATGCCGCTAAACCAGCGTTTCGGGCGGCCGGATTCGCCCTCCACGGACACGACACCGCCGAGCATCTTCAGGGGGTCGATATCGGGGTCCTTGCTGACGAAGCCGACCGTGAAGCCGAAGCAGCGGCTGACCTCGTCGCGCCCGACGAGATGCGTGAAGATCAGCTTGTCCCCGCCGAGCGGTGTTCGAACGACAGTGGCTTCGGGCATTTCGGATGCGCCTTTCTAGAGCCTGCCGTGAGCGTCAGCCGCCATCCGCGACAGAGGCATGGCGGCGAATTCAGCGAACCACGCCTGACCGCTCCATGCCGACGACCATCCTGACATACGAAATTGCGCCCAATCTCCGATATGAAGCATGTCACACAGCCCCGCTGCCATTCGAAATCAATTCGTCAAAAAATGCCGCCAATGCCGATGCCCGCGCCGATATCCGGCGGGGGGGCGGCGGGCCTGGTTTTCTGCTGCCGTTGAACTTTCTCGCGCTGGGGCGCCCGCCCCGAAGTTCCGCTGGCTTTCGTACCGTCGCGAGCACGATCCATGGTGGCGGTCTTGACTGGCTTGGGGGCCGCGACCGGCTGCCGGCAGACCCGCCCGGAACGAAGGAACAGATCGCCGAGGAGATCCAGATTGGGTTCAGGCACGGCGTTGGCCTGATTTGTCTGCCTATAGTAATCGGAAAGCGCTTTCTGGGAGCCCTGCCCCCAGACGCCATCGATCGGCTTCCTGTAGCAACCAAGCCGAGACAGTTCGGCCTGAACGCGGCGGCTGACATCGGAAGCGTGCGGGTTTGCAACGTCGCCGCCGTTCTGATCGCTGCCCGACACGACCGATCCCAGGGCTGAAGCCACGTTCTTCTCAAGATCCGCCGGAGCTACACTCGCCATCTGCTGCTGGCCGGCATCGCTCTGGCTGGCAGGATCGGCCGAGCGGACAATTTCCGGCAATTGGCGGCCCAGAAGCAGGACCGTGCTTTGCAGGTCGCTGTCGGCTGATGCCAGTTGGGTCATCAGTTTTGCCTTGGCGCTCGGAATCTGAAGAATCCTGTTGAGCGTCGCGCCGAGTTCCTGCGGGTCGATGACCTGCAACTCGGTGAAGTAGAATTGCTCGCGCAGGTTCGACTGGTCCCAGGGCACCTGATTGCCGAGCGTGCTCGCCTCCGTCGCGTTGCGCACCCGGATCATCATGTCGGAGATGCTGAGGCCCGGAAACTCGATATTCTCAAGCAGGGCCTTGGTGAACGGGCTGTTCTGGCCGGCGCCATCGACGGTAACGTTGCCGGGCTGGGTGGCAAAGGCAATGAAAGTGTTCTCGCCGACTTCGACCTGCGCAAGACCGCGGCCGACATCCGCCGAATCCAACCCCATCGGGGTGTTGCGGCAGGCATCGAGGAATATGAATGTCGGCCGGTCGCGGCTGGCAAAGCGCGCAATCACATCGTTCAGCTTCACGGCCTTCGCCGTCAGGCTGTTGACGTCGGTCGGATTGAGCGAATCCACCGGCAGCAGAAAGTTCTGGCCATCGACCTGAACGCCGTGGCCAGCATAGAAGATCAGCACTGCGGCATAGCTGTCCAGCTTGCCGTCGAAGCGTTCGAAGATCTTCTCGAACTGATCCGATGTCTGGTCGGTTCCGACCACGACTTCAAAGTTCAAACGGCGCAGGCTTTCCGAGAGTCTGGTAGCGTCGTTGGCCGCGTTGGGCAGGTCCTCATAGCGATCGCTCTGATAGTTCGAATTGCCGATGACGATAGCGAGACGCTTGGGCTGCGCGGGCGTGTTCTGGTTTTCCGCGGCGGCGAATACCGGAAGCGGAATCACAAGGCAAAGCGCCAGGAAAGACAGAAAGACCAAGAATTTCCTGGAAGGTTTCATATCGATAACCGCTTTGATGTCTCTGCAGTTAATTCCTTCAAAACAGCGTAACTTCCGCCGATTGAAGATGATGGCACTAAATCGTTCGATTTTCTACAGAAACAATTTGTATTGACCACGACCGGTCGACAGAAAACGCAACCGGCGACCTTTCCTGACCTCTACTCGCGGGAAGGTTATCCCCGGCGTCAAAATGCTCAACTCCCGAATTTGGTACTCAGGCGGCGCCAACTATCGCCCATTTGAGGTATCCACCGGCTAAATACCCGGCAAAAAGAAAGAACGACGACTGTAACTCACCAATTTCAAAGAGATTTTCACTCGAAGCAACCCAGAATTGTTCGTGTCTTTATTGCAACATTAAATCGATTATCTTCACCACGAATGGATCAGGTGTTGAAAGCAACGGGATGCTCGCCTAGCATTTCGACCATAAGCTGAACAAAAAAATAGAAAAGCCCGGGAGCGTTTAAAGAATCCATTTTCAGCGTGGCCGCTCCGTGTGTCGGGCCGGCCGGGATGGGCCAATGACCAGGGACACAAGAGCCGCTCACCTCGCCGGCGTTTCCATTTTAGCGCTTGCCATAGGCTATACGATCTACCCTTCCGACGCTCAGGCGTGCGTAGCCACAAGGCAGCCGGTGGAGGGACCCGTCACTTCCGTCAATGTCGTTTGCGACAGCGACGGCACGGAAGTCATCGATACAAGTTATTCGACCTTCCTCGCGAACCAGCTGGACTTTACCTATAACGGAAACGGCAACGACACCTTCACCGTGTCGGGCGATGTGAATATCCAGCAGGACACCGACGGCGAAAGCCCACCCCTCGACGTGTTTTCGATCGATATGGGCGCCGGCATCGACACCTTCACGATGAAGAGTGGAAACTTCGTCGGCCAGGACATCGAAGAAGGAACGGCTCCGGCAATTCAGCTTCTGATGGGTGCCGGCAATGATATTGTCGATATCAGCGCGGGGACATTCGGCGGCAGCATCTTTGCCGGATCAGGGAACGACACGATAACCGTCTCAGGAGGCACGGTGGATGGCGACATCTACGGCGGCGGAGACGACGACACATTCAACATCTCAGGCGGGACCATCACCGGCTCGGTGTTCGGCGACGATGCGGAATCGATCGGCAACGATACGGTCACCATATCCGGCGGCACGATCGGCGGCAGCGTCTTCGGCGGCGGCGGCATCGATACCGTCACGATCTCCGGTAACGCTCAAATCGGCGTGGCTGGCGAAGGCCCGGATTCCGTTGGCCTCGAAGACGGCAACGACATTTTCCGGATGACCGGCGGTACGCTGGCCGGTGCGGTCAGCGGCAATGCCGGCAACGACTCAATTACGATATCGGGCGGCCGCGTCGGCACTTTCGTCGCCGGCAATGAAGGCGACGATACGATCGACATATCGGGCACGGCGATCATCGGCGAGCAGGTAACAGCCGGTGAAGGCAACGACATTGTGACCATTCGCGGCGGCACGGTGACGACTTTCATCAATGGTGAAAGTGGCAATGACCGCATCACCGTCAGCGGCGGCTCTGTCGGAGGCGACATATACGGCAATGACGGCGACGACACGATAAACGTCTCCGGGGGAACGATCGGCGGAACTGTTTTCGGCGACGGTGGCGAAGGCACCGGCAACAACACGATCGCGATCTCGGGTGGCTCGATCACCGGCGGCGTTGTCGCCGGCAACGGCAACGACGGCGTAACCGTCTCAGGCACAGCTCAGATCGGCGCCCCCGGTGCCACCTCCGTTGATCTCGGCGCGGGTGACGACACATTCAACATGAGTGGCGGGACGCTTGCCGGCTCGGTCGACGGCAATGCCGGAACCGACACCATGACGTTAAGCGGCGGCACGGTCGGCGGCGATTTTCTCGGCGGTGATGGCAACGACACCCTCAACGTCTCAGGTGGCGTGATAAATGGATCGGTGATTGGCGGCGCAGGCACCGACGTCGTGACCATAAGCGGCGGAACCATTGCCGGTGACGTGCAGGGCGAAACGGTCAATCTCAACGGCGGAACGATCGGCGGCGACATTACCGGGATTTCCAGCGACACGCTGACGATCAATGCAGGAACAAACCTCAATCTTCGCGATGGCGTGTTGTTCCAGGGAACGAATGCGGTAGGCACGATTACCGACACCGATCTTGCGCGCGCCAGCGGCGGCAATTTCCGAAGCCAGAATTTCGACGGGTTTTCCAGCCTTACTGTCAGCGGCTCCAGCATCGGGTTCAAGGACGGCACGCAGACCATCGGCAATCTGGCGCTGCTGAACGGTTCGACCCTGCATGTCGCAGGTGACGTCAGCATGCTCGCGCCGACCGATGGGATCATCCTGGCGGCATTGGTGACCGGCACCGGCAATGTTTCGGCGACCAATTCCACCATAAGCATGATCAACAACGACCCGACCGACCGCTTCAGTGTCGGCAATCTGACGCTCAATGGCGCCACGCTCGGCATCGACATCAACCAGCAGGCGGGACTGGGCGACCGCTTCGTCCCGGCGGGACAATTCCAGGCAAGCGGCACGAACACCATTCTCGTCAATCTTTTGGGCACGCCGGTCTTCACCGGCGTCACCATCATACCGATTGCGCCGGTGGCCGGTGAAGTCGTACCCACCACCGGCGGGCCTTCGTCGATCTTTCTGGTTGGGGGAATACCGAACACACCCGGCTCGCTGTTCGCCTATGACGTGATCACCGGCAGCAATGGCGGCATCTATCTGCGCGCCCTGCCCTCCGATCTGGTTTCGCCGCAGGCGACGCGCGTGGCGATCGACTCGCAGCCGATCGAAACGGTGACCTCGGCCATCGAACAGATCACCGACGATGCGCTTGCCTTTGCGCTCGACTTCCCGAAAGGCTCCGGCCGCTCGGATGCCGCACCGGGCTTCGGCGTCTATGCGTCCGGGCAATTCGCGGCGGTGAGCCATGATGGCTTCACCGTGTCCGACGGCACCAACAGCCTTCAGGGCCCACCCTTCACCGCGCACGACTTTTCTCTTGCCGGCAGCGTCGAACTGGATCTCGCCAAATATTACGGCTTCGACCAGACCTACGGGCTGAATGTCGGCCTCTTCGGCGGCTACGCTTCGTCCGACGTGACGATGGATTCCATTCAAGGGCTGGGGAGCATCGGCAACGCCGACAACAAGAGCGGCATGATCGGCACCTACGGCCTGTTCCGCACCGGCATGAGCTACGGGCTGGTTTCGGCCACCACCTTCATCGGCCAGACCGATATCAACAACGACATTCTCGACTCGACGGGCAACTATGACACGATCGGCTATGCCCTCACCGGCTCGGTCGGGCACATCTTCCCGCTCGGCGACAAATGGAAGTTCGATCTTCGCGGCGGTGCGCTCTGGGCATCGTTCGAAGGCGATGCCTTCACCGACAGCCAGGGCAACGAGTTCGGCAAGTCGAAAGTGTCGTTCGGCGCACTCAAATTCGAGCCCGGCTTCTATGGCGACTTCGCCCTCGACAACGGCATGGCGATCAGCCCCTACGCCCGGCTGGAGCTGCAGCAACGCATCGGCTACAGCAACACGGCGAGCATCGCCGGCATGGACTTCGAGTTCGACGATGCCGACTTTTCTGTAGCCCTGTCGAGCGGCCTCAACCTCCAGCTCTCCAAGACGACGACGCTCAGCGGCGAGTTGAAGACGAAGTTCTCGTCCGACAGCCAATCGCTGGCCGGCAAGATCGGCATCAAGGCGAAATTCTGAACCGCTGGTGGCGTTCAATGCGAGGGGGAAACGAATTGGCGCGAATCCGGGCAAACAGGTTTGCGGCAATCGGTATCTGTGTCGTTCTTTGCATCTGCGCAAGCCTGTCTTCCGCGATGGCGCAGACGAAGACGCAAGCCAAGCCGACCGCCGATGAAAAGCCGCAACCGGGCTGGCGAATAAGCTGCCAGGGCGATGCAGCGTCAAAAAACCTTTCATGCACCCTTGGGCAATTGCTGCGGGAGAAGCAGACCGGCAAGCGCCTGCTTGCCGTTTCCATCTTCAGGAAAGACAAAGCCGCGCCCTACACGATGCGGCTGAACCTGCCGCATGGGCTGCTGCTGACAAATGGCGTCAAACTCTGGATCGACGACAAGACGCCCGCGACCTTTCCGATCGTCACCGCCGACCAGCACGGCAGCTACACAGTCATCCCGCTTGATGCCGGAATGATCGACGGGTTGAAACAGGGAACCCTCCTGAATGTCGGCGTCAGTTCCTACGCGGGCGGCGACATCATCTTTCAGTTGTCGCTGGCCGGTTTTACCACCGGGCTTACAAAACTCTGATGCAAAGCCTTGAGCCGTCTATTGATGATCCGGCCTGTTACCAGGCGATCCGGCGAAGATAAGAATGGGTTCAGCCTACGCCTATTTTCACCTCGACAAGTATTGTTGCTTGTGACCAGAATTTGTTCGGGCCGTTGGCGATGACCCAATATTTGCGGAGAATCATCCAGATCTTAAGGCCGTCATGGAAAGCCGAAGATGAGCGGAAAGAATGATCCGTTCGGAAGAGAAGGAAAAACCGTCATCGCCCCCTCCCCGGGCGCTGTGCCAAGGCGTGATTTTCGCGACACCACACCCCCGGCACCGGGGCAGCAGGCTTCGGCACGGCCGCCGGTCACCGGCACGATACTCAGCCCGGCATTTCCCATCGCCAATCCCGAAACGGGTGCGCGACAACCGGACCAGCCGTCGCCGGGCTTTGCTCTCGACGTCGCGCTGAATGCAGCGAGCGGCGTAAAATTTCCATCGTCCAATCCGCTCATTGCGGCAGCGGCACCCTTGCTGATCCTGCTCGGCCGGCTGCGTCTCCACAGCGCGGAAATCCAGCTCGCGCCGCTGATGAACCAGCTTTCCCGGCTGGTGACCGATTTCGAGCAGAGGGCCACTGATGCGGGCGTTGTGCAGGAAGAGGCATCGATCGCCAAATATGTACTGTGCGGCACCGCCGACGAAATCGTGCAGAACCTGCCGGGTGTCGATCGCGATGCCTGGACGCTGCACAGCCTGCTGGTGAAATTCTTTCAGGTCCGGTCTGCCAGTGTCGGGTTCTTCGAAGAACTCGACAAGGCGCTTGCCGCGCCGGAGCAGCGCTACGACCTGCTTGAACTGATGCACGCCTGCCTGCTGCTCGGCTTTCAGGGCCAGTACCGCGGCACACCGGGCGGAAGCGCTCTGTTGCAGCGCGTGACCGGCAACCTTCACCAAAGGATGCGACAGATAAAGCCACTGTCCGACGACGAGATATCGCCGCGCTGGCGCGGGATGGCGTTGCGCCGGGCGGACTTCGGGCCTCGTGTGCCGCTGTGGGCCATCGCCAGCTTTGCCGGCGCTATTCTTGTCGGCGCATTTTTCCTCCTGCGTTTCCTGATAGGCAATGAGGCCGATGCGCTGGAGACGCGGCTTGCGGGCCTGAGCCCGACGACGGCGATAAAGATCGAGCGCGTGGAGGCCGTCGCCTACACACCGCCGCCGCCGCAGGAAAGCACACAGTTGCAGCGCGTTCGCGCAGCTCTGGCCGACGAAATCGCCGCCGGCACGATGACGGTCGAGCCATCGGGCGACCAGATCGTGGTGAGCGTCAGCAACGCCGTGCTGTTTGCTTCCGGCAAGGTCGACGCCAGGAAGGAATTCGAGCCGATCGGCAAAAAGATCGCCGAGGCGCTGGACAAGGAGCCCGGCCCTATCAGCGTGATCGGCCATACCGACAATGTGAAACCCAAGGTTTCGAGCCGATACAAATCGAACCACGATCTGTCGCTGGCGCGCGCTGCATCCGTGCAGGCCGTGCTGGCGAAGTCGCTGTCCGACGCGGCGCGAATCAAGGTCGACGGCAAAGGCGATCTCGAGCCGATCGCAGACAACGGCACGCAGGAAGGACGCGCGGCGAACCGGCGCGTGGAAATCATGATCCCGAAAGAAGAAACGCTGAAATAGGACCGCATGGACCGCAAGCAACCGATATTCGTCTGGCTGGGTGCACTTCTTGCCCTGCTGGGCGTCGTTTGCTTCGCGCTGGTCGTCTGGTTCGCCGGCCCCCTGATAATTTTCAACGGCTCGCAGCCGCTCGATTCAGCCTTAGTTCGGACGGTCGTGATAGCGGCCGCGGTCGTTCTGGTCGCCGGCGCTTACATCTTTCGCGCATTGAGGGAGCGCAGCGCTCAGCACGCCATCGAAGCCGCGCTTCGCTCGAATGACGATCAAAGCGGTGACGGGCCGCTGCTGGCCAAGCGCATGTCCGACGCCATCGCGGTGCTCAAGCGGGCAAGCGGCAAACGCTCATTCCTCTACGAGATGCCATGGTATGTCGTCATCGGGCCGCCCGGCGCCGGCAAGACCACCGCGCTGGTCAATTCGGGGCTGAAATTTCCGCTCGCCGATAAAGAGGGTGCAGCGCCCGTCGAGGGTGTCGGCGGCACCCGCAACTGCGACTTCTGGTTCACTGACGACGCAGTGCTGATCGATACGGCGGGACGCTATACGACCCACGAATCCGACACCGAGACGGACAAGCAAAGCTGGCTGTCGTTCCTTTCGCTGCTGAAGGCCAACCGGACAAAACAGCCGATAAACGGCGTCATCATCGCCATCAGCATCGAGGATTTGCTGACCTTGCCCGAATGGGAGCTGGCTTCTCATGCCAATGCCATCCGCAAGCGCCTGTTCGAACTTATTCAGGAGCTGAAGGTCGATTTTCCGGTCTACGCTCTCTTCACCAAGGCCGATCTGATCGAAGGTTTTCGCGAGTATTTTGGCGGGTTCACCGAAGCGCGCCGCCGCAAGGTGTGGGGCGCGACGTTCCAGGCAGAGAAGCGGAAGCAGAATCTCGTCTCGCAAATTCCGGCCGAATTCGATGCGCTGGTCAGCCGCCTGACGGAGCAGCTTCCCGATCGCTTGCAGGAGGAGCCGGACGCGACCGCGCGCATCGCGATATTCGGCTTTCCGGCACAGGTCGGCGCGTTGCGGGATCGCGTCGCTGACTTCCTCAACCAGATATTCGACCCGGCCCGACCTGAAAGCAGCGCCAGCCTGCGCGGCTTCTATTTCTCATCGGGTACACAGGAAGGCACGCCGATCGACCAGCTTATCGGCGCGATGGGCCGGAACCTTGCCGTCAGGCAGGCCGGCGAAAATCTCTCCGGGCGCGGCAAGAGTTTTTTCATCCACGATCTGTTGCAGGATTTGATTTTCTCCGAGGCGGGGTGGGGCTCGCTCGACAAGGGCATCGCCCGGCGCACCGCTTTGCTGCGCTATGGCGGCATGGCGGCAATCGCCGGCGTTTCGGCGCTGGTGCTCGGCACGCTTGGCTGGAGCTTTACCGCCAACAAATCGCTGATCGCGGCTGCCGGAAACGCCATCGAGGCATATAGCACTGACGCCGGCCAGGAGCTGACAAGACAGGACATGTCGGCGTCCGAGCCGGTCACCGGGGCGGACCTCTCCACAATTGCCGCCCTGCTCAACCAGTTGCGCGAGATGCCGGCGGGCTATGCTCATCGTAACGAGCCGACGCCGGTCAGCGAGACGTTTGGCCTGACGCAGCGCGAGACTTTGTCATCGGCAACGGAAGAAACTTATCGCAACGCGCTGGAAAGGATGCTGCGCCCGCGCCTGATCCTGCGGGCGGAACAGCAGCTCGCTGCAAGCGTCAACCAACCGGCCGTCGCCTATCCGGCACTGAAGACCTATCTGATGCTCGGCGGCAAGGCGCCCGGCGTCGAGGACGACTTTATCACCGGCTGGATGGAACGGGACTGGGACAGCAACCTCCTGCCCGGCGCCGGCAACGAAGCCGCCCGACAGGAGCTTGCGACCGACCTGCGTGACATGCTGGAACTCGGGCGGTCGCATGCACCCACCGTCGAACTCGACGGCAAGCTTATCGCGCAGGCGCAGCAATCGCTCGCCGGCATGAAGCTGGCGGATCGCGCCGCGCTCGTCATGAGTTCCTCGGCCTACGCCAAAGGCTTGCGCGACCTGCCGATCCTGAGCGGCGACGATGCCGCCAAGGTGTTTGAAACGCGCGACGGCACCCAACTTGACCAGTTGAAAATCCCCGGCCTCTACACCAATGCCGGCTTCCACAAATTCTTCCTCATGCAGCTCGCGGGCGTGGCCGACCGGCTCGCCGCCGAGCAATGGGTCATGGGCGACGCCGGGCATGAGGCCGAGCAGGTCAGCGGGCTCGAAGCGCTCGGCCCCGAACTCGTCGACCGCTACAGCAAGGACTTCATAGAGGCCTGGGAAAAGGTGCTATCCAATCTCAAGCTGAAATCCATCACGCAGGATCAGCCCGATTACGGCGTTCTGGCAGCGGCTTCGTCCGAGACGTCGCCGCTGCTCAAGCTGCTCGAAACCGTCGGCAACGAGACAGCGCTCAGCCGGGGCGACGGCAGCTCCGACATGGACAACGCACAGATTGACGGCCTTGCCCGCATCGGGCTGGTTCATCGGAAGTCGCAGCTAAGGGCTGGCGAAGCCGCGGGCAGCGCTTCGGGCGCGGCCAATCCCGGCGCCAATATCGAGGCGTATTTCAGGCTTTACCAGAACTGGATCGACGGAACCGCCGGCAACCGCCCGGTTGAAATCCTTCTGAAAAACCTCGGAGAGGTCAGGGAGAGCCTGAAGGTCATAACCGACTATCCGTCGCAATCGGGACCGGCCAACGAGAAGCTGCGGCTGCAGGTCGTCAATCTGCGCGGAACCATGTCGCGCCTTCCCAAACCTTTTGCCACGATGATCTCGGAGGTCGTCGAGGAGTTCGAGGGTGCGGAGGCCAGCAGTTCGAAATCCCAGCTCAACCAGGCGCTGGCGGCAAACATTACCAAGCCGTGCCAGCGGATCGTCTCCGGCAAGTATCCCTTCGCACGCGACGCCGATGGCGACGTGCAGATTGGCGAGTTCACCCAGCTGTTCGGTCCCAACGGCCTGATGGACAAGTTCTTCGACGAGCATCTGGCGCCGCTGGCAAACATCACCGGCGATACTTGGGACTGGCAAAAGGACACGCGGCTGGGACGCGAACTCTCCAGCGATACGCTGCGCCAGTTCCAGCGCGCCGCCGAAATCCGCAATGCCTTCTTTGCCGATGGCAGCCCGACGCCCGCCGTCAAGGTGACGGTCGCCCCGCACACGATCTCCAAGGACGCCGAAGCGCTGCTGGTGGTCAACCAGACCGTCATCCAGACCTCGATGGCCGGAAATACGCCGCAGACGATTGCATGGCCGGGCGACAGCGCCTCAAGCAGCGCCAAGCTCAGCATCTTCCCCGAAATAGCCGGACGCGATTCGAGCATCGACAAGAGCGGGCCCTGGGCGCTGATGCGCCTGATCGACACCGGGTCCGCCGCCCAGGAAGGCGACGACCTGGTGGTACGCTTTGTCGTCGGCGGCCGCGAAGTCTCCTACAGCATACGAACCGGATCTTCCTACAACCCGTTGTTTTTGCCGGCGCTTCGCGATTTCAACTGTCCCGCCGGCTTTTAGGAACGCAAAGTCATGAGCAAGCATGTCTTTGAAATCGATAGCGACGGCGCCACCCACACCGGCTGCATTCGCGAACTCAACGAGGACCGCTTTCTCGTCAAGTCGGACAGCGGCCTGTTTGCCGTTGCAGACGGCATGGGCGGGCACGATGGGGGCGAACTTGCCAGCAACAGCATCGTCGAGAACCTGAAATCGATCGGCGTTCCAAGCTCGGCGCGGGATCTGCGCGCGCGCTTCGAAGACCGGGTGACGACGGCAAATCGTGAAATCCGGGAGATCGCCGTTCGGCGCAATGCCGGCATGATCGGCTCGACGCTGGCGGCACTTCTGACCTTCGAGCATCAATATGCCTGCCTGTGGGCCGGCGACAGCCGCATCTACATGCTGCGCGATGGAAACCTGTCGCAGCTGTCGCGCGATCATACCGAGGTGCAGGACCTTCTCGATCGCGGCCTGCTGACACCCGAGGAGGCGGCGATCTCGCCACGGCGCAATGTGATTACCCGCGCCATCGGCACATTCGACAATCCGACGCTTGATTTCACCTATGGGAGAATCCGGGCGCAGGACAAATTCCTGATCTGCAGCGACGGCCTGACTGCCCATGTTTCCGACGACGAGATGCGGCGGGTGCTTGGCCGTCATGACGCGCGCGAAGCCTGCGCCATCCTTCTCCGGTTGACGCTCGACCGCGGCGCGGTCGACAATGTCACCGTCGTCGTCGTCCAGTTCCGCAATTCGGCAGCAAACATTACGCGCGGGCGACCGGGCGAATGGCCGAGCCAGATGTGAGTTGCCATGACTTCGGATGGGAAAACGCGCATCGCCGTCAACAGAACGACCCTTGAGCCGGGCACGCAGCTGAACGACACCTATGAGATCGACGCCCGCATTGCGTCGGGCGGGATGGGCGAGGTCTATCGCGGCCACAACATCCAGACCGGCGAACCGGTCGCGATCAAGACCATCCTGCCCGAGCTTGCCGACGACGAAGCGATATTTGCGCTGTTCAAGAAGGAGGCGACCATTCTTGGCCGCCTGCATCACGAAACCATCGTGCGCTACTATTCCTTCTCCCGCGATCCTCGTCTTGGACGGCCCTATCTGGCGATGGAATTCGTCGACGGGCAATCGCTGGCCGATCGCATCGCCATCAGCCCGCTGGATGCGAACGAGGCGCGGCTGTTGTTCATCCGGGTGGCCGACGGGCTGGCGCTGGCGCACAGAGCGGGCGTGATCCACCGCGATCTTTCACCCGACAACATCATCCTGCAGCATGGCGACGTCAGCCAGCCCAAGATCATCGACTTCGGCATCGCGCGCTCGGCGAATGTCGGGGGCGGAACGCTGATCGGCGGAAACTTCGCCGGCAAGTACAATTTCGTCTCCCCCGAGCAATTGGGCATCAAGAACCTTGAAGTGACGGCGCGCTCGGACCTTTACAGCCTCGGCCTCGTCATTGCCGCAGCCCTTCGAGGCGCTCCACTCGACATGGGCGGGTCGCATGTCGAGGTCATAGACAAGCGGCGCGCGGTTCCCGATTTGACGGATCTCGATCCCGGCCTGCGGCCACTCGTGCAAGCGATGCTGCAGCCCGAGGAGAACGACCGGCCCGAAAGTGCCGCGCAGGTGGCAGCATGGCTTCGCTCGGCAACGATCGGGTCGGCGCAGCCAGCATCGACCGGCGGCAACTCGACAGATGCGGCCACGCGTCCGCCCGATACGCTGGGCTCGCATTCGCCTTTTGGAAATTCTCCGCCCTCATCCGGTTCGCTCGGGCGGCATGCATCCGCGTTGGAAGGGCCGACCTCTCGCGCATTACCCGGCACTGATCCGATGCCGCCCGCACCGGCACGCGTCGCTGGCCGACTGGCCGGAAGCAGCGCCACGCCGCGACCGTCCAGAACTGCCCTGATGGGCGGCTTGCTGGTGCTGCTTCTGGCAGGCGGCGCGGGAGGGGCCTATCTTCTCGGGCTGTTCGGACAGTCCACGACAAGCGAAACCACGAGCCAGCCATCTGTGCCGCAGGTTGTGGTGAAACAGGAACCGGAAAAAGTTCCTGCGCAGCCGGCGCAGCCAAAAGGGCCAAGCCTTGACGACCTATTGAAGGAAGCCGATTCAAAAACGCCGGCGCAGCCTATCGAGCCAAAGGCGCAGGAGGAGGCAAAAGCCACAGCTGAGGAAAAGCCGGCCGAGTCTACACCCACCTCGCCTCCAGTCGTCGTTACGCCACCTCCAACTGAAAGTAAGACGCCCCCCAAGCCGGGCGATGTGACGCTGGCCGAAACCAAACCGGCAAGCCCGCCGCAAAACCAGCCGACGCAGGCCGAACCATCTTTGCCCCAGCGCACGCCGACCGAAACGAAGGAAGCAGCACTCGATATGGTGGAAACCGCCGAGCAAAGCGTATCCTGGTTGCGAAACTACGACGGCGGCCGTTGTTTCTTTGCCGCCGTTACCACGGTCTCGGATCAGTCGATCGACATCAAGGGTTTTGGCCTGTCGAAGGAGCCGTTCGAGAGGCTCTACAACTCGCTGAAGGAAAAAAGCACCAAGGAGCCGGAGGTCAACGGGCAATTGATAACCGACGCACAATGCGCCGTGACCGAGTTTCTGAATGCCGTCCAGCCGACCGCGAAGGACAGCCCGTCGCTTACCTTGCTGGCGGACAGGCTGAAGCCCGGCGAAAACCTCGTCGCCACCGTCGGCAAGAAGGGGACGAGAAACCTCGACCTTCTGTTGGTCGACAGCGACGGCTTCGTCTACAACATGGGCAGCTTCGCCACCAAGGTCACCGAGGGCGACAAGGAGACCTTCGAGCTGAAATTCCAGGCCGCGCGGCTGCGGGATGTGTCTCCCGAAATGGTCATCGCGCTTGCCAGCGATCAGGACCTCGGCTTGCCGGTGGGAAGGACGGTCTCGCGGGCAGCCGACCTGTTTCCCAAGCTCGCACGAAAGATCGACGGCATGAATGGAAGCTTCGGCGTCGACTTCGGCTATTTTCTCGTGACGGAGTAAGCGGTCGCGGATTTCGAGGCGCGCCTTCTAACTTCACAACCAGACGTTTATATTACCTCGATTTGCATCCGCACTTTATTCGAAATGGGTATATCAGTTTTCTTCTGAAACTTTACAATCGATCGAAGATCAATTGATTTGACGCACTCGGCTTGCGGAGTTCTACTTATCTTCTAATTGAAGAGGGGGCGTTGGCATATGCTTAAGCGCTTTTCTATTCTTGGATCGGTGCTGCTTGCGGCTTGCGTGCCGTTTCAGCGTGTCATGGCGCCAATGAATGCACCGAGCGTGGAGAACTGTTCTCCCGCTTCGATCAGGCCGAATGAAAAAGCTGCCTGGCATGCAGCGTTGAAGCAGGATACGCGCGCCGCCTACCGCAACTTCATCAGGAAGCATCCACGAAGTTGCTATGTGCCGATGGCGACGGCCAAGATGAGCAGAACGGTTTCCGCCAAACCGGTGACGATGCGGCAAATACCAAATCAACCCCGCGCAAAACCCGTCGACCATGGCAGGGCATACTGAGTTCATCATGTCCCGGCGCTGGAAATTTCGACATATCCCTCTCCGCGCCGGCGCCCCGGCGATCATGCCGGCAGTATGATTGATGCACTTTGATATCATACATGCCGCCGATCCAAGATTCCCCGGCGGAACGTCCTCCGCCTTGCGCGCGGAGCTGAAAGCCGCGGATCGCTTCGGATTGAGTTGCGGCTTCATCCCGTTTGTCGGCAGGCGCGGCCCGCTCATCGGCGGCTTCGAAAGGCGCACGGCAAGGCTGATCGACGAATTGCGCGTGCCATGGCTGACGGGCGAGGAAATCGTCACCTGCGACGTTCTTTTTGCCCATCACCCGCAGGTCTTCGAGCACATGCCTGCGGCTTCGGTGAACATCCGCCCGCGCCACGTGGTTTGTGTTGTCCATCACCCGCCCTTCGACGGCGCCTGGGCGCCGCAGTATGAAACCGCGATCGTCCAGCGCAATCTCGAACGCCTGTTCGGCGCGCCGGTGTCCTTTGCGCCGGTCGGCCCCAAGGTTCGCCGCCAGTTCGTGAAACTGGTCGGAGAAAAACCGCGCCTGCTGCGCCACGACCTGTGGAACATGATCGACATGGCGGACTGGCAGGATCGCCGAAGACCGCCGCCAGAACGCAACGCCACGCTCGGCCGTCATTCCCGCGCCGATCCGCTCAAATGGCCGGAGACGCAGGACGATCTTCTGGCTGCCTATCCGGATGCGAAGCATCTGTCGATCGAAGTGCTGGGCGGTGTTCCCGAAGCGATCCGACCCTGGATCGGAGCCAACTGGAATATCCTTCCCTATGCGGATGATGGCGTTTGCGAATTCCTTAGCCGGCTCGATTTCTATGTTTATTTTCACAGCCGTCGCTGGGTCGAGGCTTTTGGGGTCGGCATGGCCGAAGCCATGGCAAGCGGGCTGGTCGCGATCATGGACCCCTGCCACGCCGATTTGTTCGCAGAAGGCGCCATCTATACCGACGTCAAGGACGTCGCGGCGGAAATCGACCGGCTGATTTCATCGCCGGCGTCCTACGCAAGACAATCGGCATTGGCTCGAAAACTGGCCGCGGAGAGATTTTCGATAGAGACCTATCCGGCACGCATGGCCGAACTCTATGACGACCTCGAACTACCAAGCCTGCCCGCGCTGAACGCTGCCCGGATAGCCAAGCTCAGGCGCCAGACGGCCGCAACCGCGCCTGTGGCGATACAGCCAGCGGGAGCCCTGCGCCACGCGTCGGCGAAGCGCATCCTGTTCGTCGCAACCAACGGCATAGGCCTCGGACACATTACCCGGCTGATGGCGATCGCCGAGCGCATGTCGCCGGACATTGAGCCCATCTTCTTCACCAGGTCGGCCGGATCGGCATTGATCGCCATGCGCGGCCACGCCGTCGATTACATACCCTGGGCGGTAAAAGTGGGCGTCACGGACGAAAGCTGGAATATCGCCTACGCGCAGGAGCTGCTCGCCGCGATCGAAAGCATGGACATTGCGGCGGTCGTCTTCGACGGCACCTATCCATTCCCCGGTCTCGTCAATGTCGCCTCAGTGCGGCCCGACCTTTCCTGGGTATGGGTGCGGCGCGCGCTATGGGTTCGGGGCCAGGCGCTGTCGGGCGAGCTTCAATCCTGCTTCGACATGATCATCGAGCCCGGCGAATATGCGCATGACGAAGACCGGGGACCGACCACGGACATGCCCGGTCAGGTCGCCGCGGTCTCTCCTATCCTTCTCAACGATCCCGGCTCCGGCCTTTGCCGCGCAGATGCCGCGGCACGGCTTGGCGTCGATCCCGAACGCTTCACCGTTGCAATTCAGCTCGGTTCGCAGCGCAACTTCGACTTCGAGGATTTGCCGGACCTGATCATCAGGGACCTGCTCCACCGGGACATTCAGATCGTGCGGATCAACCACCCGCTCGCGCCTCCCTCCGGCGACGATGTACCCGGCGTCGTGCACCGCAGCCTCTATCCGCTCTCGGATTGCCTGAGCGCGGTCGATCTGATGATCACCAATGCGAGCTACAACAGCTTTCACGAATGCATCTTCGGCGGCATCCCGGCAATCTTCGTTCCGAACGAAGCGCCGGAAATGGACGACCAGCACCTGCGCGCGACCTATGCCCACTCCACCCATGTCGGGCTTCGCTTGAGAGCGTCCGAACTCGGCCGCGTGTCAGAGACGATCGATATCGCGCTGTCGGAGGATTTTCGCGAAGAATTGCGCCGCCGCTCTGCCCGCCTCGAATTCGTCAACGGCGGCCACGAGGCGGCCCGTCTCATCGAGCAGCTTGTGTTCTCGGTTCGAGCCGACGCGCCGCTTCATGCAGCACTTGCACGGGTCTAGATGCGGCACTCATCTCGGCAATGTCTTGCGCCGGCGCGGCCATCTGCACTGCCAGGAATTCGTCAAAGGTGAGGGAAAGCTCGATCTCGCTGGCAAAATTCCATTTGGCCATGATGAGAGCCCAACGCCGCCGCACATAGCGCTGATACTCGTCATCCCGCAGCAGCCGAAGGTGCCGGCGCGACGGCAGGAATTCGATCGGGGCGGCCGTGCCGGCTATCAGGTCCGGACGCAGCTCCGACATTGCTATCACAGGAAATTCCTGCGCCTCGCGACAGGCAGTTGCGACCGCGTCGAGTATTTCCGCGATGTTGGGCGGCGTATCTCCCAACAGCGATATCAGGATACGAGGTCGGGTCTCCTTTTCTGCGTCGACCAGCACATAGCGAATTCCTTCCTGCCCGTCAGACGCGGGCAAATCCGCTGGCGAAGCAGCACCGCCATGGCCGAGCCAGGGGATGTTTGTGCGGATATGATCGATCAAACGACGCAAGAAAAGCCCCTAACCAACTGTCATGACAACGAAATTTTCATGCCGGCGAAATGCGCCGCTACTTTCCGTTCTGCTGGATGAACAACTCGACGTCCGCGTCGATCTTGTTGCGCGCGTCCGCCTTCAGCCGATCGCCTATCGCGTTCTTTATCTCTTCCGCATTATCGGCCTTGAAGCGCACCGCTAGCGCCGCATTGAAGTATGCCAGGCGCAGGTCGGGTTTTCCGCCGGAGAGGCTTCCATCCCGGTAGCCTTTGGCGAGATCGAGATAGGCGTCTTCGAACCCACGTCGCGCCGAGAGTTCCAGCAGGCTCAGCGCGCGAATGGAATCGGCCGGCACGCCATCGTCGCCCTTCAAGAAGACACGCGCTGCGAAATATGGCGCATACTGGTTGCCCATGTCGGTCGCGCGCAGCATGAGATCGAGGCCGCGCCGCACATCCTTGTCGACGCCAGCCCCACCGACATAGGCGCGGCCGAGATTGGCCATGGCGTCGATCTGGCCCGCATCGGATGCCGCCGCGTAGAGTTTGGTCGCCTCTACGGGGTCTTTTTCAACGCCCACGCCCCGGCTGTAGGAATCGCCCAGCGCGGTGATCGCATTCGTCCAGCCACTCGATGCGGCAAGCCTGTACCAGAGGATACCTTCCTGCGGGTTTTTCGGCACGCCCTGCCCCTTGATATAGGCAGAGCCGACATTGGTGCGCGCCCGCAGATTTCCAAGTGCTGCAGCCTGCATGTAAAAATCGAGAGCGCGATCGTAATCGACGTCGCGGCCCAGGCCGACGCGGGCCAAATAGCCAAGATTCACCAGCGCCGCGCTGTATTGCTGGCGACCGGCCAGAGCGTAAAAATGCTCGGCCCAATCATAGCGGCCGGCAATCTCGAGCACGCGGCCGAGCTGGAACTGCAGGCGCGGGTTGGCAAGATCGGCGGCGAGCGCGAAGGCGCAGGCGCGCAGGCTGTCACGGACATTGACCATCCCGTTGGTCACGCCGGGAACCGCGCGCTGCGGATCGTTGGGATCTGCGGCATAGAGATCGCAGTCCGAAACCATTGCCTTCATTCCGTGCGCTGTGTCGGGCAGCTTGCGCGGCCAGACGCGGAACGTCTCGCTGACCGCGCGTTCTCCGGCCTGCTGAAAGACGAATTCCTCGCCGGCTGCCTCGGTGCTCGCATCCGCCGGTGGCGGGGCTGAAATCGCGGTGGAAGCCAGCGCGCCGTTTATATAGAGACCGCGCTGGGTGAGTTCCGCGACCTTGACGCTGCTGCGACTCTTGGCTTCCGCCGCATATTTGCTGTTCGGAAACACGGTGGCGAAGCGGGCGAAGTCCTCCGGGTCCGGGCTTTCGCGGATGAAGGCCCATAATACCTCGTCGACGGTGAGTTCGCTGCCCGCCTGGGTCGCTGCAGGTGCCTTGGACGCACTCGCATCGCCCGCCTTGAAAATGAATTTCGTTTCGATGGAGCCGGTGATCCATGGAATCTGCGATCCGCCGGTCGCCATGCGCACGTCGCCGCGCACGGTGCGGAAGGTGTCGTAGATGTCGAGGTTCGGCTGCTGGAACGCGTTGGCTAATGCCGAAGAGTACGGACTGTTGACGCCGGTGCCGTCATAGGCGACCTCGCCGGCACTGGTCGCGAAGGCGATGAGCACCTGACCCGTTCCCGACTCCGTATTTGCCAGACCCTGCTGCAAACCCTCTTCTGTCGCGACGGGGTTGGTGCGGCAGGCATCGAGGATGATGAGCTTTATGCCGACGGGATCGTCCTTGACGATGTCGATCAGCGTGTTGAGCGCGATCGCGTCCTCGGCCAGTTCCTTGACCGAGCCGGTGCGAATGTCGACCGGCAGAAGCAGGTTCTGGCCTTTGTACTGCACGGCATGCCCCGCATAATACAGCACCGCCATGTCGGCACCGACGAGGTGCTTGCGGATCGCGTCCTGCAAATCCTTCCCCGCCGCTTTGTTCACGTCATAGAAAAGCAGGACGTCGAAACCGAGTTCGGTCAGCGTGGAAGCAATGAGCTTGGCGTCGTTCTTCGGATTGGTCAGAGGCGCGAATTTGTATTCGCCATTGCCGACCACGATGGCCGCGCGCCGCTCGGCCTGAGCCGCGCTCGCAAAACTCTGCAAGAGAAATACGACAAGTATGGCGAAGCAAATTCGCGCCCGCCGAAACAAGGAACTTTCCCGTATCATGTTTCCAGGCGTCCGATTGTTCGCGGATTTAATCCAGTTCTTCTGGATAGCGCAAAAGCGCGTCGGGTTCTATTGTAAAAGCGGGCAGAGAACGCCCTCGCCAATACCCAATCCGTAGTAATCGACGGATTGCAAAATAGCCTGTATCAACTGCACTTCGAAGGTTGGCGATGTCGCACCGATGAGCAATTCAGCTTCCGCCCTGTTGGCCGGTGCGCTTTGGAAATGTGGCGCCCTGCCCGCTTTCGCCGTCTTCTATGTCGGATTTGCCAGCGTCGCCCATGCCCAGTTCGCCGTCTGCAACCAGACGATCGACGCGATCAATGTTTCGGTAGCCAGGGAAACCGGCGGCACCTTCGGCACCGAAGGATGGTGGACCATCGGCGCCAATCGTTGCGTCGACGTCATCAAGGAGGAGCTGACCGGCCGCTACGTCTATGTCTATGCCACCGACGTGTTCGGCCAGCCAATCCTGACGGGCGACTTTGAAGGCCACGACATGTGCATCGGCACCAGGCGCTTTTCCATTCAGGGCACCAGTTCCTGCTGGCAGCGCGGTTACCAGTCCGTCCGCTTCAGGCTGGTGGACACCAAGGAAATGTCGCGCTGGACCTTTTTCCTGAAAGATCCCGACGCGAACTGAATCCCGATACAAACAACGCACGAAATAAATTCGGAGTCTGTGATGTTGATCTCATCACAACACCTCCATTCATCGTAATCTAGCAATATCACTAAGCTTTTCTGGCGGCTGTTTTGTCGTCATCACTTGTGGCGTATTCTTCGTCAGCGGCATCCAGGCCCATTTCCGATGCACCAGTTGGACGACAGCTTCCGCAAGAAGCGGAAGCAGCAGCAAGAGGAACGGAAGCGCGCACTGCGTCGCCAGATCGCGCTTGCCGTCTCGGCTGGGCTCGTTCTTGCCGCTTCTGCCGGAACCTATTTCCTTTCCGGCTACTGGCGACCGCAGGCAGTCGAAACGCCCGAGACAAAACCGCAGACGTCAGCCGAGGAGAAACCGAGCCGGCCCGTTTTCGTCAACGCGATCGTCGATCTGGCCGGCGACCCGCTGATCATCCGGCTCGGCTCTTCGGGCGGCGCATCGCAGAAGCTGCACGAACTTCCCGTGCCGCCAGACCTCAACCAACCCCAGATCCCCGAGACGGTGCAGGTTCTGTCGGACACCATGCTTTCCTCCAGTCAGCGCATCATGGCGCTGCCGTCCAGCCCTGAGGATTTTGCCTTCTTCCAATCGCAGAGCGGACGCAACCAGCCGCCGGTCGATGTTTCGGCATTGCCGGACCAGACAAACGTCGCCCCTACGGATGAGACCACGAGCGACGATGCCGCAGCAACACCGGACCCCGCCAACGGCGATGACGCCTCCGACGAAGTCCTCGTCCCTGTTGCGGGCCAGGATGATCTCGAGGAAGACGGCTCGATCGCCACTGACGATGCTTCAGCCGAAGATGTGCAGTCTGCCCCTTCACCGGAGCCGCAGCCAGGCATGATCGGCGAAGAAGGGGCTGATGCCGACGCAGGCTGGAGCGAGACGGCGGGGCAGCCGAAGGAGGCGCTTCCGGCAATCAAGCCGACCGCGATCGAAGACACCACCACAGTCGGCCTCGTCAATCGGGAGGCCGACCGTTTCCGCACGACGGAAGATTTTACCGTGTCGATAAAGGGCGAGCGCTCGCTGGAAAGCATCATCGCCGAATATGGCTTCAGCGCCGACGACGCCAAAAAAGCAGCCGAAGCCGCCAAGGCGATCATCGGCGTGGACATGCTTGGCGATCGCTACATCGTCGGCTTGCGCGGCTTTCGGCCCGACGTCCGTCAATCGAGATACAGCCTCGCCCAGCTTTCGGTGAATGCACCTGAGAAATACGTCGGAACCATCGCGCTGGGCGACAATGGCGAGTTCGTCGCCGGCGCCGACCCCTGGATAGACGAAGACCTGTCCAGCTATTCGCAGGCCGTGACGCCGGAAGCCCAGAACCTCAGCTACCGCCTGCTCGACGCGGTCTACAGCACGGCGACGCGCAACCAGGTGCCGAGCGGCGTGACCGGCGAAGCGATCATGCTGATGTCGCGTTCCTTCGATCTGCAGGCAATGGCGACGAAGGACGACAGGCTGGTCATCATTTTCGCCAAATCCGGCCGCGATACGGGCCGTAACACCGGCCGCGTGCTTTACGCCGCCATTCGCGGGCCGGACCGGAATCTGGAATGCTTCGTCTACCAGCCCGCTGCGGGCGCCGATTTTTCCTGCATGACCGAGAAGGACGCCACCCACAGCGTCACCGTCACCAACGGCATGGTCACACCCGTCAACGGGGTCTTGACCTCGACCTTCGGGCCGCGCCGGCATCCCATTCTCGGTCGCGTGTTGCTGCACAAGGGCGTGGACTGGAAAGCACCGATCGGAACGCCAGTGATGGCAGCCTTCGACGGCACGATCGAATATGCAGGCGATGGCAAGGGCTACGGCAACGTCATCCGCATCGCGCATGGCAACGGGAAGACCACCGCCTACGCCCATCTGAGCCGCTTTCAGGACGGCGTGCAGCCGGGGCTGGCGGTCAAGGCCGGCGACACCATCGGCTTTGTCGGCACGACCGGCCTTTCCACCGGCCCTCACCTGCACTTCGAACTCTATATGAACGGCGTTCCGATAAATCCGCTGGAGACGGCGGTCGCGCAGGCGACACCCTCCACCGACCCCGATGGTGCTGCGGTCGAGATACTGGTGAACCGCATCATCCATGTCGAAAGTGCGGGCAACGCGCGGGCGAAGAATTCACGCTCCTCCGCGACCGGGCTTGGCCAGTTCATCAACTCGACATGGATACGCATGATGCGGACCTATCGTCCCGACCTGTTCCAGTCGATGTCCACTTCGGCCCTGCTCGCACTCCGCTTCGATCCGACGATCTCGCGCGAGATGGTCGAGCATCTGGCGCGGGAAAACGAGGCGCGGCTGCGCTCGCATGGCCACGGCATCACCGCCGGCCGCCTCTATCTGGCGCATTTCCTCGGACCGGAAGGTGCTCACATCGTTCTGGCCGCATCGGGCGATGCCTCGCTTGCCGCCATTCTCGGCAGTCAGGTCATCAGCGCGAACCCGTTCCTGACCGGCAAGAACGCGGCCTATGTCGTGGCATGGGCCGAAAAGAAGATGACCGGCAGGGCCGTCCGCGCGACGACCGACGGCCCTGCCGTTGCCCAGACCGTCGTCAGGACCTCGCCGGAATTCGTGCGCTATCGTGAGGCGATGCAGAAGGTGGTCGAGACGATAGAAACGACCTTGTGAGTGGCTGGCAGAAAACCAAACAGGGGATGCGTTGCGGCATCCCCTGTTTCAATGTCGATGTATCGTCGCTACTGAACCTGCAATCGCAGTTCCACGCGCCGGTTGATCGCATCCATCGGGTCGGCCGTGCGCGGCTTGGTCTTGCCCATGCCGACAGCTGTCACCCTGTCGCCGGCGATGCCGTTTTTCAGCAGGAAGGCGGTCACGGCCTGGGCGCGCCGCTCCGACAGGCCGAAATTATACTCGTCGGTCCCGCGAGCATCGGTATGGCCCTCGACGACGAAGTGCGCCGTGGACAGGCGCCTGTCGGAAAGTGCCTTGGCGAATTCTTTCAGGTTTTCCTGAGCCTGGGTGGTGAACTGCGTCGAGTTCAGCTCGAAATTGATGAGCATGTCGAAGCCGGCAGGCTTGGGCTTGCTCTGCTCGCATTCGGCTGTCGTGCCGATGCAGATGCCGCGCGTCGCACCCTGATTGGCGGATTTGGCGAAGAAATCAACGATCTCATTGGCCTTCACCTGCGAGTCCGCGAAAGCATGCGGGGCTGCGAGCGATGCCGCGCCGAACAAGACGGCGGCTAAATACTTCCCATTCATCGGAATTCTCCTTCTTGGAAGGAAATCGTCTCAAGAATAAAATTGCGAAATATCGCTGTCAACTTTCCATAGAGCATTTGTTTTATAAATATAGCCTGATTATATTCCACCTTAAGATGTATAAACCGGCCTTTGTCTCCTCCCTTTGTCGCCCAAAAATCCGTGCCGCTTTCCTCCGTATGGGACCAGCAAGGGCCATAGACACCGGGCCGCCGCGATTGCCATTCGTCTGTTGCGGCGGTTAAACTGTGATGTAGCTATCGGGATCGCGCGCGCCCCAAGCCGCCGGCACTTGCGATTGACGGACTTGTCCTGATGACGATCAATCTGACGATCGAGAACCTGACCGCGCTGCCGACCGGCGGACCGACCCGATTCCGGTCGCAGGAACGCGGCTTCGAGATCGGTCGTGAGAACTGCGACTGGGTGCTGCCGGATCCGAACATGTTCATTTCCGGCCGGCACTGCGAAGTCCGGCATGAGAACGGCAGCTACTGGCTGCATGATGTCTCGCGCAACGGAACCTTCGTGAACGGCGCTACCCAGCGCGTCAAAAGCCCATATCTGCTGAACAATGGCGACCGGCTTCAAATCGGCCATTATCTCGTTTCCGTAGCAATCACGGCCGACGCCGGCGTTCAACCGTCGCAAGCACCTTGGGGGACGGAGAATGTCTGGGGAACCGACGTTCCGGGGACGCCATCGCGGTTGGTCCAGCCGGCACGGGCCGAGCCCGTTCACGGTGCGCCTGCCCGACCACTGGATGACTTTTCGTTCCCTTTCGAAGACGCATCTGCTGCGGTTCCAAGACCCTTGGCGCAAGCAGCGCCGGAGCCGTTTCAGGCACAGGCAACACCACCGCCCCTGCCCTCGGCGGCCCATGCTCCCATAGGTGTGGCGTCGTCCGGCGGGGCGGAAGCGCTGTTGCGGGCGATAGCGGTGGGGGCCGGCGTCTCGCCGGACATCTTCATGCAGCGCGATGCTTCGGACGTCGCCGCCGAAATCGGCTTGGTGCTGCGCACGGCCGTGGAGGAACTCGCTCTGCTCTTGAAGGCGCGCGCGTCCGCCAAGGTGCTCGCCCGCAGCAACAGCCGCACGATGATCGGCGCGGTCGACAATAACCCGCTGAAATTCGTGCCTCGGCCCGAAGAAGTGCTGGAAATCATGTTCACCCGGCGCAGGGCCGGCTATCTCGACGCCAAGCACAGCATCGATGAGGCGTTTCGCGACCTCAAGACCCATGAATTCGCTACCTTTGCCGCAATGCAGACCGCACTTTCGCGGCTGCTCGAGGACTTGTCACCCGAAGCGATCGAGAAGAAAGTCTCCACCTCGGCCTTTTCCTCCAAGAAGAGCCGCGCATGGGAGACCTTCGTGGCAACCTGGGAAGCCAAGGAAAAGCCGCACGAAAACGGCATGCTGGATGTGTTCCTGACCTACTTTGCCGATGCCTATGCGAAGGCATCGAAGCCGAAATAGCGAGTTGCGCTCTCGCAAATAAATCGGAAACTCAGGCCCGCTTGCTGTTGCGCGACGCGGCGTCCTTCATCAGGCGGTCGATATGCATCCTGATATGGGCCGCCTCTGCGGCGGTGTTGGCCCGCGCAATCGCGCAGTCGAAGGCGACGCGGGCCTCATCGTTGCGGCCTAACTGCATCAGCAAGCCGCCTTTCAGACCATGAAAGTGGAAATAGCCGGATAGCCGGTCTTCCAGCGGTTCGATCATTTCGAGTGCTGCGGCAGGACCTTTTACCTTCGAGACGGCAACCGCACGGTTGAGCGTGACGACCGGCGACGGCTGCAGGCGCTCGAGTGTGGCATAGAGCAGATCTATCTCGGCCCAGTCGGTATCTTCCGGCCTTGCGGCGCGGGCATGCAGGGCGGCAATCGCCGCCTGCACCAGATATGGGCCGGTACGCCGGTGGCGCATCGCCTTGTCGATCAAAGCCAGCCCCTCGTCGATCATCTTGCGATTCCATAGGCTTCGGTCCTGATCTTCGAGCAGCACGATCTCGCCGTTTTTGTCGAAGCGGGCAGCCGTGCGGGCATGCTGCAAGAGGAGAAGTGCCGTCAGACCCATGATCTCAGGTTCGGTCTGGAACAGCCGCAGCAGGAGCCGCGCCAGCCGGATCGCCTCGTCGCAAAGCGGGGCGCGCGCGTGGGCTTCGCCGGGACCGGCCGAATAGCCTTCGTTGAAGATCAGATAGACCATCGCCGCAACCGCTGCGAGCCGTTCGGAGCGCTCCACCGCGCCGGGCGTCTCGAACGGCACATCGGCGCCGTGGATGCGACCCTTGGCGCGGGTGATGCGCTGTTCCATCGCGCTTTCGCCGACCAGAAAGGCCTTGGCGATCTGCTTGACCGAAAGGCCGGAGACGATGCGCAGAGCGAGCGCGATCTGCTGCGCGGCCGGCAGGTCGGGATGGCAGCAGATGAACAGAAGCCGCAGGATATCGTCGCGGTAATCGGCCCCATCCAGCCGCTCGGCCATATGGGTCTCGGCATCCTCCAGATCCGACACCAGTTCTTCCGGCGGCAGCGGCTGCTGCTTTGCCCTGCGCCGCGCCGCATCGATGCCGGTGTTACGCCCGACGAAGATGAGCCAGGCGGCTGGATCGCGCGGCGGGCCGTTCTTCGGCCATGTCTTCAGGGCACGCAGACATGCTTCCTGAAACGCTTCCTCGGCGGTATCGAGGTCGCGAAAATAGCGCAGCAACGCACCCACCGCCTGCGGGCGGGCCGCCGTCAATGCCGCTTCTATCCAATGGGGGTCGATCATGCGGGTTTCGGTCCGGGTCTGAAAATGGAAATGGGACGGATTTCATAGGATCCCCCGCCGGGATTGGCGACGGCCAGATCGCGCGCCACCTCGACGGCCTCGTCGAGCGACGCGCAATCGACGACATAAAAGCCGAGGAACTGTTCCTTGGTCTCGGCGAACGGCCCGTCGATGACGAAAGGCTCGTCGCGGGTCTTGCGCAGGGTCGTTGCGGCAGTGGTCGGCATCAGCCGCGCGACAGGCCCCAGCTTGCCGGCCTTGGCAAGCTTTTCCTGCACGACGGCGAGATCGGCCATCACCTTGTCGTCTTCTTCCTTGGTCCAGGAACCGACGACATCTTCGGAATTGTAGCACAGGATGGCATATTGCATTGGGGTCTCCTTCCCTAAAGACGAATGGGCAAACCAATAGCCGACAGCGGGCAATCAATAAATATCGGCGATTTTCGAAGCTTTGCCACGGAATACAAAAAGGCCGGAAGAACGCGGCTTCCGGCCTTCATTTTTGAGGATAGCGACGACGCTTCAGTTGGTCTTGGCGTACCAGGGCGCCGTCAGTTCGCCCGTCTTGAAAGCGTGCGAAGCGGTTTGATAATAGGCGATGGCTTCCTTCGCCAGCGCCGCATCGACCGGACCGGGCGTGGTCTCGAAAGTGATCGGATCGACCGTAAAGCTCTCGACCACCTTGCCCGGCTTGAGCACCGTCAGCCTGTTGTTTTTGTAGTAGCCCAGAGATTGATAGTTGCTGATGAATACACCTTGCGGATCGGCTTTCAACTCACGCGCCGAGCGGCCGTAGAAATAGGATTCGCCCGGCTTGCCGAGCACGTCGAGCAAGGTCGGCGGCACGTCGAGCTGGCTGATGTTTTCACTGAAATGGCCGGGCTTCACGATCTCGGGACCGTAAAAAATCATCGGGATGTGATAACTCTCGACCGGAAGCTCGACCTTGCCGGCCACGGAAGCGCAGTGGTCGGCGATGATGACGAACATGGTGTCCTTGAACCACGGCTTCTTCGACGCCTCGTCGATGAAGCGGCCGATGGCGTAGTCGGTGTATTTGACGCCGCCCTCATGCCCGCCCGGCGATGGCACGTCTATGCGCCCGTCCGGATAGGTGTAGGGCCGGTGGTTGGTGGTGGTCATTATCTGCACGAAGAACGGCTTGCCGGCCGCCTCGGGCTTCGACAGCATCGCGTCGACGTTGGAGAACAGCGCCTCGTCGGCCACGCCCCAGACATTCGCCGCCGGGATGGTGTCGGCTGGAAATTCGGTGCGGTCGAATACGGCGTAGTCGTTGCCGGAATAATAGGCGGCCATGTTGTCGAAATAGCTGTAGCCGCCATAGGCGAAGGTGGAGGCATAGCCGTCATGGGCGAGGATGCCACCGACGGTCGTCAGGTGCTGGTTGTTCGGACGGCGCACAATCGCCTGACCCGGCACCGGCGGCGTGCCCAGCGTCGTCGCTTCCAGGCCACGCACGGTGCGCGTACCGGTGGCGAACATGCGGTCGAAAAGCAGGCCCTGACCGGCGATACGGTCCAGATTGGGCGTCCAGCCACGCTTGTCGCCAAGCGCGCCGACAAACTCGCCCGAAAGGCTCTCGACCGTGATCATGACGATGTTTTTCGGACGCTTCAGCAGGAAGTCGGGCATAGGCCCCGAGGCATCGTTGGCTACCGCTGCCTCAGACGCCGGCCCAGACTTCTTCACGCCGAGATCCCTGAGTATCGTCTTGGCCTGGCCATCCGGGATGGTCGCATAGAAGCGGTCGTAGTCGAGCTCGTTGCGGCGAAACGCTGCCACCAGGCTGAAAAGCCCATTGCCGGACAGTTCGTTGGCGTAGTTGTTGGCCGAGACATACATCTGGTCGAGATTGGCGAAGGTGTAGGCCGAGGCCGGCCACAGCACCATGAGAGCGGCGAGGATGATGCGGGTTTTCCTGCTGTACTCGCCGATCTCGATCTGCCGGAACCAGCCGCGCATCAGCCAGACAGCACCGGCGGCAAGCAGGCCGATGGCGGCCACCAGCGTCTTGACCGGATAGGATTGCTCGATATTGCCGATCACTTCCTGCGTGTAGATCAGATAATCGAGCGCAATGAAGTTGAAGCGGTTGGAGAACTCCAGCCAGAAGAAGAACTCGCCGATCGCGGTGAACAAAAGTGCGGCTATCAGCAGCCATGCAATGAAGCGCCCGAAATAGGTGTGAAACCGGGAATGCCGCCATTTCTCCGGTATCAACGCGGCGGCAAACAGGAACGGAACGAGGATAAAGCCAAGCGTCGCCAGATCGAACCACAGGCCGCGCAGGAAGATGTAAGGCCAGGACGAGACCGGCACGTTGTCGAAACCGGTGAAGACGGTCAAAGCCAGCCTTGTCGCCAGAAAGATAGCGAAAGCCGAGACGCCATAAAGCGTAGGCAGAGTGTTCCAGAGATCAGACAGGGTACGATTGTGGTGGGAAGCGGTTACGGAGGTGATGGCCACGGCAGGCACGCCTTTGCGAAACGATCAAATGTCGTCAAACGCCGCGCGCCGCAGCGCCGCGTGAGGGCGCTGCTAATCCGGAAACAAGGTGCGTGCGGGTCCGGCCCGCCAGCACTCACTCGTATTTTGTGACTTTTTCGGGGAGAAGCCCTTTCGGCGCAAAACGCAGCACAAGGATGATTGTCAGGCCGATGACGAAAACCCGCATCTGCAGCGCCCGCGTCGGCAGATCGGCAGGCGGCGCGATGTCGAACACTTGCTGGATGAGGTTCGCACCATGCTGGAACAGGAACAGTGCCGCAGGCTCCGACATCGTCCAGATGATGTAGACCAGAAGAGCGCCGAAGATCGCACCGAGATTGTTTCCAGACCCGCCGAGCACGACCATGATAAGCACCAGGAAGGTGTGGTTGATGGGCGAAAACCCGCTCGGATCGAAGATACCGCCAAAGGTGACGAGGGCCGCACCGCCGATGCCGACGATGAAATTGCCGAGCACGAACATCTCCAGCCGCCGTCGGTTCACATCCTTGCCGACAGCTTCAGCGGCAAGTTCGTTGTCGCGGATGGCGCGCATCATGCGGCCCCATGGTGAGGCCCAGCCGCGCTGCAGCAGCACGAAGATGACGACGATCATCGCAGCCGTGACGCAGAGATAAGCCGAACGCGCGGCGATGAAGCCTACCTCGGTGGCTGTAGGCACAGGCGAAGGCAGCGGTGAGACGGTGAGCGTGCCGCGGGTGAGCCAGTCGGCATTCTTGAGAAATGCCTTGACGATCTCGGCAATGCCGAGCGTGGCGATGGCCAGATAGTCTGATCGCAGGCCGAGCGTGATACGTCCGATGAACCATGCAAGCGAGGCGGCAAAGAGCCCGCCGACCAGCCAGCCGAGCCACACCGGCAGGCCGAAACCGCCGATGAAGCCGGAATTCTGCTCGATGATGGCAGCCGCCGGTTCCAGCGCGCTTTCGGCCATGAGATAGGTTGTGGCGCCAGCGATGATCGTCAGCACCGTGCGCAGCTTGTTCGGCACGCCGATACGGTTCGAGCGGCTGAGCAGGAAGGTGATGGCGCCGCCGATGACGATGATGAGCCCCATGCGCCCGAGCAGGCCAGGAGCCTCCGATTGCCAGAAGACCGGGTTGACCGGAAAGGAAATCAGCATCGTGCCGAAGGCGGCAATGGCGATGAAGCCCATGACGCCCGCGTTGAACAGGCCGGCATAGCCCCACTGGATGTTGAGGCCGAGGGCGACGATCGCCAGGCAGCTCGCCTCGACCAGCATGCGCAGGCCATAGGCATTGCCCTGCCAGATGAAGACGAGTGCCACGATGGCGGCAAGGCCGCCAAGCAACGTTACGGTGCGAAGATCGATCGTCTGCATCACAGCACCTTTCCCTTGAAGATGCCGTTGGGCCGCCAGATCAGAACGGCGACGAGGATGACGAAGGGCACCACGATCTTGTACTCGGTCGGCACGAAGGCGATGCTGGCCGGAAGCTCGATCCAGTCCGGCAGATGCGGTTTCAGCGGCCTAAGCAGGATCGCCCAGTTGAACACGGCCACCGTCTCGGTGAAGCCGACCAGCAGCCCGCCGCTGATCGCGCCATAGGGCTGGCCGATGCCGCCGACGATCATGGCAGCGACGATCGGGATCAGAATGTTGAAGCTGAGGTCGGGCTTCAGGCTGACATCCATGGCCAGAAGCGTGCCTGCGGCAGCCGCAAGGCTTCCGGCGATGATCCACGTCGTGCGCACGACCTTGTCCGTGCTGATGCCGGAAATGCGTGCGAGATCGGCATTGTCGGACATCGCGCGCATGGCCTTGCCGGTGCGCGAGCGCGTCAGGAACAGATGCAGCGCGACGATGGCGGCAATCGTGAAGACGATCAGCAGAAGCTGCGGCTCGGTGATGATGATGTCCTTGCCGGCAAAGGGAATGCGGTAGATTTCCTTTGATGTGACATACATATTGCGGGGTGCAGTGCCCCAGATCAGGCGGATCAGCCCCTGCAGCATCAGCATGACGCCGAAGGAGGCGATGACCAGCGTGATCGGCTTGGGATTGGTCTTGCGCAATGGCTGATAGAACGCCTTGTCGAGCCCGATGGTGACCAGCGCGGTGATCGCCATCGCGACAGGCATGACCACGAAAGCCGTCGGCAGGCCGATGGCCGCGCCGAGGCCGGGCATCGACATGGTCAGCACGAAGGCGATGAAGGCGCCGAGCGTCATCAGATCGCCATGGGCGAAATTCGCGAAGCGCAATATGCCCCAGACCAGTGTCAGCCCGACCGCGCCCAGCGCGTAGACCGAGCCGATGATAAGCCCGGCGACCACCACCTTGTTGATGAAGAAGACGATCTCGTTGATCGGCATGGCGGAGAGGAAACCAACCTGTTCCATCAGTGTTTTGCTCCCCCGCCGAGGAAGCTTTCGGCCACTTCCGGATTGTCGAGCAGCGCCTGCCCGGTATCGGTGAATGAGTTTTTCCCGCCGGCGAGCACGAAACCCTTATGCGCGATGGCCAGCGCCTGACGGGCATTCTGCTCGACCATCAATATGCCGACGCCCGATGCATTGATGGCGATGACGCGCTCGAAAATCTCGCCCATATAGCGCGGCGAAAGGCCCGCCGTCGGCTCGTCGAGCAAAAGCAGCTTCGGCTCCATCATCAGCGCGCGGCCGATCGCCACCATCTGGCGCTGGCCGCCGGAAAGCTCGCCGGCCGGCTGCTTCTGCTTGTCGCGCAGCGGCGGGAAATATTCGAACATCTTTTCGATGAGATGGCGAAAATCGTCGCGTCGGACGTAAGCGCCCATTTCGAGGTTTTCGCGCACGGTCATGGCCGGAAACACGTTGAATTCCTGCGGCACGAAGGACAGGCCGCCGCGTACGAGATCTTCCGGCTTCGCGTTGGTCACGTCCTTGCCGTCGAAGACCACGCTGCCTTCCGAGACGGTCAACAGGCCGAACAGCGCTTTCAGCGACGTTGATTTGCCTGCACCATTGGGGCCGACGATGACGCCGATCTCGTTGGCGCCGATCTCCATGTTGAGGCCGTTGAGGATATTTGCCCCGCCATAGCCGGCATGGACATCTGTCATCTTCAGGATGCTCATGCGGCGTCCCCCACCGGCGCGCCGCCGAAATAGGCTTCGATGACCTCCGGGTTCTTGCGGATTTCGGCCATCGGCCCCTGCACCATGACCGAACCAGCCGCCATGACGATAACGGGATCGCAAAGCCGCGCGATCAGGTCCATGTCGTGCTCGATGACGAAGAAGGTCAGCCCCTTGTCGCGGTTGAGCGTTTCGACCACGGAGGCGAGATCGTTGAGCAGCGTGCGGTTGACGCCGGCCGCCACCTCATCCAGCAGCACGACCTGCGGGTCGGCCATCATCACGCGGCCGAGTTCCAGAAGCTTCTTCTGGCCGCCGGAAAGATTGCCGGCGCTCTCGTTCTTGACGTGGGTAAGCCGCAGGATTTGCAGGATTTCCTCGGCCTTGCGCCGCGTTTCCAGTTCGTCGCGTACGACCTTGCCGCGCCGGAAGCAGGCATCGAAAAAGGATTCACCGGATTTGCCGGCAGTCACCACCATCAGATTTTCGAGCGATGTGAGGTGCGAGAATTCCTGCGCGATCTGGAAGGTGCGCGACAGGCCATGCTCGAACAGCTCATGCGCCGGCATGCCGGTCACGTCCTTGCCATCCAGCCAGATCGAGCCGGAGGTCGGCGCGAAGGCGCCCGCCACCATGTTGAACATGGTGGTCTTGCCGGCGCCATTCGGGCCGATCAGCCCGGTGATCGTGCCGCGCTCGACCTTGAGCGAACAATTGTCGACGGCCAGCACACCGCCAAAGCGCTTGCTGACGTTCCTGACTTCGATGAGCGTGTTCACGCCACCCCCGATATTTTCCCGTTTTCTTTCTTGGACGCCGTCGAAACCGTTCCCCCCGCCATCCCCATGACAGGCAGTCTCGCGCATCAATTCTTGAGGGAGGTCCGGGCGAACCCGGACCTCCTCATTTCGGCGAAACGTCTATTTGGCAGCGGCTTCCTTGAAGCCCTTGCCGTCTACGACCATCTCGATGACGTTGCCGGGCACGTCGCCGTTCTTGTCGAACTCGTGGCTGCCGGCAGCGCCTTCGTAGTTGATGTCCTTGCCTTCGGCGATCAGCTTCTTGGCCTTTTCCCATTCGCCGGGAAGGATCACTTCACCCGGAGCCGAGGAGACTTCGCGAAGCGCGGCGCTCAAGCCTTCGCGCGAATCCTTGCCGAGCTTCTGGATCGCCAGAGCGATCAGGAAGGCGGCATCGTAGGACTGCGCGCCAAAATTGGCGTTCGGGTCAAGGCCGGCTTCCTTGGCGATCTTGGCGTAGACTTCCGTGCCGGGGCTAACCGAGTTGCCGATTCGGGTCGCGACCATGCCGTCGACCTTGCCTTCGCCGACATTCTTGACCAGCGCGTCGCTGACCATGCCGTCGCCGCCGGCGAACTTCGAGAAGTCGCCGCCTTCGAGGGCCTGGCGAATGATGGTCGAGCCGGAGCCGTCGACATAGGCGAGCACGACCAGCGTGTCGGCACCCGAAGCAGCCAACGAGCCCACTTCGGCGCGGTAGTCTGCCTTGCCGTCCTCATGCGCTTCCTTGGCCGAGACGGTGCCGCCGAGCGTCTTGAAGGAGCCTTCCAGCGCGTCGGCAAAGCCCTTGCCGTAGTCGTTGTTGACATAGGTGATGGCGATGTTGTCGGTGCCCTTGTCCTTCAGGATCTTGGCCAGCACTTCGCCGCTATAGGCATCCGACGAGGTGGTGCGGAACACCAGATCCTTGTCGTCCAGCGTGGTCAGCGCCGGAGACGTTGCGGCCGGCGAGATCAGCAGCACGCCGCCGGGAATGGCAGCATTGTTGGCGGCGGCAATGGTTTCGCCCGAGCAGAGCGGGCCGACGAGGGCCGTCACCTTCTCGGAATTGACCATGCGGTCGGCAGCGTTCGAGGCAGCCGTCGCATCCGCGCAGGTCGAGTCACCCGAGATGATCTCCAGCTTCTGGCCATCGAGAATGCCGCCCTGGTCGTTGACATCCTTGACCGCGAGCTTTGCCGCTTCGAAGATCGGCGGCAGCATGCTTTCGATCGGGCCGGTGAAGCCGCCGAGAAAGCCGATCTTTACATCGGCATGGGCCGATGCTGCGCCTGCCAGAATGGCGGTGCTGAGCATTGCGCTTGCCAGAAGCCGTTTGGTGATGCGTTTCATGATAGTTCCTCCACATGTTGCGTATGAGACTTAAGCCCGGCTCGACGCATTCATGCGCCCAACCGGGAATATGAACCGGCCGGTCAGCCCGACGTCACGCCTTGCAGATGTGCCCGCCGCCCTTTTCCCAGCCCTGGTCCGGTCCTACAGAAGAGCGCCAATCCGGACAAGCCTTCCGGCCTGCAACAAAACAGCACTCCATTTCGGCAATCCTCCTTTGCCGATATTCGCCGGACATGGGCTTGAACCCTTATTTCCGGCATCTCTAAACAACCAGCCTCAGGCAGGCACAGAAATCAACTGGCTTTTGCGTCTTTTGGCCAGTGAAAACCGGTGACGAAAGGGAAGCTGATCGACAATGCACCCTGCGTTTTTCCTCTCAGTTGACGGTCCTGCCGCGCAGCGCGAAGCGCTGAATCTTTCCCGTTGCAGTCTTCGGAAGTGCGTCGATGAACTTGACCGAGCGCGGGTATTTGTAAGGCGCGATGACCTGCTTGACGTGATCCTGCAGCGCCTTGATCGTCGCCGCGTCTGCCGGCACGTCCACCGCCAGCACGACATGCGCCTGCACGATCTGGCCGCGTTCCTCGTCATCTGCGCCGACGACCGCGCATTCGGAAACGAAGGCGTGGCTCAGAAGTGCTGCCTCCACTTCCGGCCCGGCGATGTTGTAGCCGGCGGAAATGATCATATCGTCGGAGCGGGCGGCGAAATGGAAATAGCCGGCCTCGTCGCGGTAGAAGGAATCGCCGGTCAGGTTCCAACCGTCGCGGACATATTTCTTCTGGCGCTCGTCGGCGAGATAGCGGCAGCCGGTTGGCCCCCGCACGGCAAGCCTGCCGATTTCGCCGCGCGGCATCTCGTTCATCCCCTCATCGACGATCTTCGCCTCGTAGCCGCCGACCGGCTTGCCGGTCGAGCCGGGCGCGGAATCGCCGAGCCGGTTGGAAATGAAGATATGCAGCATCTCGGTCGCGCCGATGCCGTCGAGCATCGGCTTGCCGGTCTTCTTCATCCAGGCCTCATAGATCGGCGCGGGCAGCGTTTCGCCGGCCGATACCGCGATGCGCAGCGAACTGAGGTCGGCGCCCTCCTCCATTGCCGCCAGCATGACGCGGTAGGCGGTCGGCGCGGTGAAGCTGATGGTCGCCTTGTAGGTCTCGATGATCTCGATCATCTTCGGCGGCGTCGCCTGCTCGAGCAGGGTTGCGGCTGCACCGAAGCGCAGCGGGAAAATCGCCAGCCCGCCGAGGCCGAAGGTGAAGGCGAGCGGCGGCGAGCCGACGAAGACGTCGTCCGGCTGCACGTCCAGCACCTCTTTCGCGTAGGCGTCGGCGATGATCAGCAGGTCGCGGTGGAAGTGCATCGTCGCCTTGGGCTCGCCCGTCGTGCCCGAGGTGAAGCCGAGCAGCGCGACATCGTCGCGGCCGGTCGGCACGGCTGAGAATTTCACCGGCTTGTCGAGGGCGATGCGATCGAGTTCGGCGTCGTGGTTGGCGGTGCCGTCGAAGCCGATGACCTTCTTGAGAAAGCGGCTGTCCTTGGCGCAGGCGACCAGTTCGTCCTTGATGCGCGTGTCGCAAAGCGCAAACTCGACCTCGGCCTTGTCGACGATCTGGCCGAGTTCGCCGGCGCGCAGCATCGGCATTGTGTTGACGACGACCGCGCCCGCCTTGGTGGCGGCAAGCCAGCAGGCAACCATCGCCGGGTTGTTGGCCGAGCGGATCAGCACGCGATTTCCGGGCTTTACGCCATAATTCTCGACCAACGCATGGGCGATGCGATTGGACCAGTCGGTGAGTTCCTTGTAGGTGCGGCGGCGGCCATTGCCGATCAGCGCCGTATGGTCGCCAAAGCCTTTGGCGACCATGGCGTCGCTGAGCTCGACGCCGGCATTCAGGATTTCGGGGTAGTCGAAACCGTCAAGCAGAAGGTCCGGCCACTCGTCCTGCGGCGGCAGGTTGTCACGGGTGAAAGTGTCGGTATGCGCCGATCGTCCAAGCATTTTTCATGATCCCCTCGCCAGTGTTTGCCTGGCTATTATGATTTTCTGCACGTCCGAAGCGCCCTCATAGATGCGCAGTGCCCGGATTTCGCGGTAGAGGCTTTCAACGACGCTGCCCTTGCGCACGCCGTCGCCGCCGTGGATCTGCACGGCCTTGTCGATAACGCTCTGGGCATGGTCGGTGGCGTAGAGCTTGGCCATCGCCGCCTCGCGGCTGACGCGGGCCGCCCCTGAATCCTTCAGCCATGCGGCGCGGTAGACGAGGAGTGCCGCGGCATCGATGTCGAGCGCCATGTCGGCGATGTGGCCCTGCACCATCTGCAATTCCGCCAGCGGCGCGCCGAACAATTCGCGCGAGGTGGCGCGGGATATGGATTCGTCCAGTGCGCGCCGCGCAAAGCCGAGCGCGGCTGCGGCAACCGTCGAGCGGAACACGTCGAGCACCGACATGGCGATGCGGAAGCCTTCCCCCGGTCTGCCGAGCAAGGCCGATTTCGGCACGCGGCAGTTCTGGAATGCGAGCCGCGCAAGCGGATGCGGCGCGATCACCTCCAGCCGCTCGGCAACCGACAGGCCCGGCGTATTAGCGGGAACGATGAAAGCAGAGATGCCCTTGGCGCCCGATCCCTCGCCGGTGCGGGCGAAGACGGTGTAGAGATCGGCGATGCCGCCATTCGATATCCAGGTTTTTTCGCCGTCGAGCACGTAGGAGTCAGCGTCCTCGCGCGCTGCAAGCTCAAGATTGGCAACGTCGGAACCGGATTTTGGCTCGCTCAGCGCAAAGGCCGACAGCGCCTTGCCAGCGCGGGTCTTCGTCAGCCATTCGCGTTTCTGCTCGGGCGTGCCGAACAGCGAAATCGCGCCGGTGCCGAGCCCCTGCATGGCGAAGGAGAAATCGGCAAGCCCGTCATGACGCGCCAGCGTTTCGCGGATAATGCAGAGGCTGCGGACATCGAGCCCGCTTTGGGGATTTTCGGGATCGACGGCCGAATGGGTGAGCCAGCCGCCCTCGCCCAGTTTCGCCACCAGATCACGGCAGGCTGCGTCGACATCGCCGTGGCCATGCGTGATGTTGGCGGCGGCCCAAGCCTCCAGCCTGTCGGCAAGCGCCCGGTGGCGGTCCTCGAAAAACGGCCAGTCGAGAAAGCTGCGGTCCGGCATCTCAGTCGCCCTGGAAAACGGGTTTCTGGTGGGCGACGAAAGCGTCGTATGCGCGCTTGAAATCCAGCGTCTGCATGCAGATGGCCTGCGCCTGCGCTTCGGCCTCGATCGCCTGCTCGATCGACATCGACCATTCCTGATTGAGCATGGTCTTGGTCATCATGTGGCCGAAATTCGGGCCGTCGGCGAGGCGCTTCGCCAGCGCCAGTGCCTCGGCGTCGAGCGATGCAGGCTCGACGATGCGGTTGTAAAAACCCCAGCGCTCGCCCTCATCCGCACTCATGGTGCGGCCGGTGTAGAGCAGTTCGGACGCGCGGCCCTGCCCGATGATGCGTGGCAGGATCGCGCAGGCACCCATGTCGCAGCCGGCAAGGCCGACGCGCGTGAACAGAAACGCCGTCTTGGCCTCCGGCGTGGCGAGCCGCATGTCGGACGCCATGGCGATGATGGCACCGGCGCCGACGCAGACGCCATCGACGGCGGCGATGACCGGCTTGCCGCAATTGACCATCGCCTTGATGAGATCGCCCGTCATGCGGGTGAATTTCAGAAGACCCTTCATGTCCATGTCGAGCAGCGGGCCGATAATGTCGTGGACATCGCCGCCCGAGCAGAAATTGCCGCCGTTGGAGCCGAACACCACAGCCTTGATGTCGTCGGCATAGGCGAGCGCGCGGAAGGTGTCGCGCAATTCGGCATAGCTCTCGAAGGTCAGCGGGTTCTTGCGCTCGGGCCGGTCGAGCGTGATAACGGCGACGCCATCGTCTGCGCGCCAGCGGAAATGTTTCGCGACGTAGCCCGCTATATCAGTCATCGCCATTCACCTTCGCTGTCAGTTTCGGCGAATTGCCGATGGTCTCGAGATGCCCGATCATCTGCTCGCAGGCTTCGGGCGGCAGCTCTTCGAGAATGCCGCTGACCCATGTCGCATGCGCCGCCGCCATTCTGGAAAACTCCTCGTTGCCCTTCTTCGTCAGCCGCACCAGCGTCGCGCGCTTGTCGCCGGCCACAGGCACGCGCAATACGAGCCCGTCGGTAACGAGGCGTTCGATGATGCCGGTGACATTGCCGTTCGACACGCGAAGGGCGGCCGAAAGCTCGCTCATCTTCAACCCGTCGTCGAAACGGTAGAGTGCTGCCAGCACATCGAAGCGCGGCAAGGTCGTGTCGAATTCGATACGTAAGTTCTCGCGCACCGTTGCTTCCACCAGCCTTGTCGCCTTGAGCAAGCGCAGCCAGACGCGCAGGCGCTGCCTGGCCATGTCGGGAGCTTCGCCCGGTTGCGGCATGCTCATATTTCACCTCCCGAAATGGACAGGGCCTGACCGGTGACCGAGGCCGAATGCGGTCCGCAGAGATAGAGCACGCTCTGCGCCACCTCTTCCGGCAACACGAAACGGCGCTGGGGGTTGGTCCTGGTCAGCGTGGCAATGGCCTCGTCGCGGCTCTTGCCGGTCTTTTCGACGATGGTTTCTATCGAGCGCTCGAGCATCGGCGTCAGTGTGAAACCGGGGCAGACGGCGTTGACGGTAATGCCGGTGTCGGCCAGTTCCAGCGCCAGCGAGCGCGTTAGCCCGACAACGCCATGCTTGGCAGCGCTGTAGGCGGAAACGTAAGGGTAGCCCTTGAGGCTGGAGGTCGAGGCGATTGCGATCAGCCTGCCCTCCTTGCGCTTCATCATGCCGGCAAGTGCTGCCTGGAAGGTCAGGAAAACGCTGGTCAAATTGACGTCCAGCATCTGCCGCCACAGATCGAGGCTGGTGCGGTGGAACGGCGCGCTTTCGGCGGCGCCGGCATTGGCGACGACAATATCCAGTTCGCCGACTTCGCCGGCGACGCGCGCGAACAGCGCCTTCACGGAGGTCTCGTCTGTCACGTCAGCGGTCATGGCGATGATGCGCGGCGATGCGGACGCTACCTCCGCCAGTGGTTCCATGCGGCGGCCGGATATCACGACGGTCGCACCGGCATCGGCAAGCGCCCGCGCTATCGCAGCGCCCATTCCGGAGCCGCCGCCCGTCACCAATGCGCGTTTTCCAGAGAGGTCGGTCATACGACGCGGTCCTGTGCGGCCATCTCGGCGGCGCGTTCGGCCAGACGGCGAATCTGGTCGCCACCGGGCAGGTAAGGATCGGGCCATGCCTCGACCGTGTCGCCGAGAGAGGCGGCGGCGCGCAGCGTCCAATAGGGGTCAGTCAGATGCGGGCGGGCGAGGCAGACGAGATCGGCGCGGCCGGCAAGCAGGATCGAATTGACATGGTCGGGCTCGTAGATGTTGCCGACCGCCATGGTCGCCATGCCGGTTTCGTTGCGGATGCGATCGGAGAACGGCGTTTGGAACATGCGACCGTAGACCGGGCGGGCAAGTTCCGTCGTCTGGCCGGCGGATACGTCGCAAATGTCGACGCCGGCCTGCTGGAACATCTTTGCGACCTCGACGGCCTCCTGCGGCGTCACGCCCTTCTCGCCGACCCAGTCATTGGCCGATATGCGCACCGAAATCGGTTTGTTCTCCGGCCAGATTTCGCGGACGGCATGATAGATTTCCAGCGGATAGCGCATCCGGTTTTCCAGCGAGCCGCCATACTCATCGGTGCGGTTGTTAGTGACCGGCGTGATGAATGACGACAGCAGATAGCCGTGCGCGGCGTGGATTTCGAGCATGTCGAAGCCGCAGCGATCCGCCATTTCGGCGGCGGCGACGAACTGGTCGCGGACGAGATCCATGTCGGCGCGCGTCATCGCCCTTGGCGTCTGGTTCTCCGAGGACCACGGCAAATCAGAAACCGACAAAACCGGCCAGTTGCCGTTCTTCAACGGCTTGTCGGTGCCTTCCCAGCCGACGCGGGTCGAGCCCTTGCGACCGGAATGGCCGATCTGCGCGCAGATTTTTGCTTCGGTCTCGGTATGGACGAAGTCAACAATGCGCTTCCAGGCAACCTCATGTTCCGGCGCGTAGAAGCCGGGGCAGCCGGGTGTGATGCGGCCTTCGGGGCTGACGCAGGTCATCTCTATATAGAGCAGCCCTGCCCCACCCTTGGCGCGCTCGCCGTAATGCACCAGATGCCAGTCTGTCGGCGTGCCGTCGACGGCCTTGTACTGCGCCATCGGCGAGACGACGACGCGGTTTTTCAGTTCCATGTCCCGCAGCCTGAACGGCGCAAACATCGGCGCGCGGCGCGTGCCTTGCGCCGCTCCGGCCTTTTCCTGGAACCAGCCTTCGGCATTTTCCAGCCATGCCTTGTCGCGCAGGCGCAGGTTTTCGTGGCTGATGCGCTGCGAGCGGGTCAGCAGCGAGTAGTTGAACTGGACCGGGTCGAGTTCGAAATAGCGCTCGACATCCTCGAACCATTCCAGCGAATTGCGTGCCGCCGACTGCAAGCGCAGTACCTCGGTGCGGCGCTCGTCCTCATAGCGGGCGAAGGCGGTTTCGAGCGTCTTTTCCGTATGCACCAGTTCGGCAAGGGCGGCAGCACTTTCGAGCGCCAGCTTGGTTCCTGACCCGATCGAGAAATGCGCGGTCGCCGCCGCATCGCCCAGCAGCGCGATGTTCCTGTATGACCAGCGCTTGCACAGCACGCGCGGAAAACTCAGCCAGGCCGAACCGCGAATGTGGTTGGCGTTGGTCATCAGCGCATGGCCGTCGAGATGTTTTGCAAAAATGCGCTGGCAGACTTCGATGCTCTCCTGCTGGCTCATCTCGCCGAAGCCGAATTTCTCCCAGGTCTCGGCGCTGCATTCGACGATGAAGGTCGCCGTGTCGTTGTCGAACTGATAGGCGTGCGCCCAGACCCAGCCGTGCTCGGTCTCCTCGAAGATGAAGGTGAAGGCATCGCCGAATTTCTGATGCGTGCCGAGCCAGACAAATTTGCAGGCGCGCACGTCGATATCCGGCTCGAACTCGGTCGCAACCTCGCTGCGCGCGCGAGAGTTCAGCCCGTCGGCCGCCACGACAAGATCATACTCTTCCGCATAGGCGGCGACGCTCTCGACATGGGTCTGGAAGCGCAGCTCGACGCCCAGTTCGCGCGCCCGTTCCTGAAGCAGCATCAGGAGCTGCTTGCGGCCGATGCCACAGAAGCCGTGGCCGGTCGAAACGGTCTTCGTGCCTTTGAAATGGACGGCAATGTCGTCCCAGTAGGCGAAATGCGAGCGGATGGCGGCAGCACTTACGGGATCGTTGGCGGCAAGATTGGTAAGTGTCTCGTCGGAGAGCACGACGCCCCAGCCGAACGTGTCGTCCGGCTTGTTGCGCTCGATGACGACGATCTCGGCGTTCGGGTCGCGCAGCTTCATGCTGATCGCAAAGTAGAGGCCGGCTGGCCCTCCCCCGAGACAGGCGATCTTCATCAGCACCAACTCCGATTGACGATGAGAGGATGGCACCCCATCCGGATAATTTCAAGCATGAAATTTCAAGCTTGAAATTAATCGGTCATTCGAGGAAGCTGCCTTTGGCTGGATCAACGGGCCGGCAGGTTGCCGCACTTGCGAGGCGACCCGGCAAGATGGTCAATAACGGGATGGCGCCGCTGAGGCGCTGGATCAGCGAGGCGGAAATGTCGGCAAATTCGATCACGGACTGGAGCGACGCCTATTCCAATGCGCCCTATATTCCCGATGCCGCTTCGTTTCCCGGCAAATGGCAGGCGATGGCGGCGGCATTTCGCGACGGCATGCGCGCGAAAAACCGTTTGCGAGAGGACATTTCCTATGGTCCCCACGCGAGAAACCGCTTCGACCTGTTCCTGCCGGAAGGCGCGCCGAAGGGTCTCGTCGTCTTCGTCCATGGCGGCTACTGGATGTCGTTCGACAAATCGGCATGGTCGCATCTCGCCCAAGGGGCGCTCACCCATGGGTATGCGCTGGCGATGCCGTCCTATGTGCTCTGCCCGGAAGCCCGCATATCGGACATCACGCGGCAGGTCGGCGCGGCGATAAGTGCGGCGGCAGGCGAAGTCGCAGGCCCGATCCATCTCGCCGGGCACTCTGCCGGCGGCCATCTGGTCAGCCGCATGAACACCTCGACCTCGCCGCTCGGCGCCGACGTGATTTCCCGGCTGAAAAAGACCGTGTCGATCTCCGGCCTGCACGATCTGCGGCCGCTGATGAACACCACGATGAACGAGACCCAGCGGCTCGATATCGCCGAGGCGCGGGCCGAAAGTGCGGCCCTGCTCGAACCGCTCCATGGCATCGACATAACCTGCTGGGTCGGCTCGGTCGAGCGCCCGGAATTTTTGCGGCAGAACGCGCTTCTGGAAAATCTCTGGAGCAGTTTCGATGTCAGCGTGTCGAGCGTCGAAGACGCCGGCAAGCATCATTTCGATGTCATCGACGGGCTTGCCGATCCCGACCATAGGCTGGTGCGGACCCTGCTCGGCGTGTAAAGAAGGCTCGCGGGCATTGCCTGCCCTTGAGAGTTACCTGGAGGTTCCATGCAAACCGTTTTCGTCCAGCTGCAATGCACGCCCGGCCAGACCTATGCCGTGGCCGACCAGCTTTACGAGCGCGAGGTGGCCTCCGAACTCTATTCGACCAGCGGCGACTACGACCTCATGATGAAAATCTATATCGAGGACGATGTCGATATCGGCAAGTTCATCAACGAGAACGTCGCCAATGTGCCGGGCATCGTGCGTTCGCTGACGACGCTGACGTTCAAGGCGTTTTGAGGCTGCTGCGACCTTGATTCAAGGTCGCCATCCAAATCACTGTTTTCAGGCAGGTTTCCGGTCGGCGCGGCGCGCTGCGATGTAGCGCATCGCGGTTACGCGGCGGCGC
>VFQQ010000913.1_pt1 | contig 48768 bp, 48 predicted proteins | sample 3512341 | NCBI WGS metagenome assembly VFQQ01 (sample SAMN10412373, study PRJNA504923) | tailings metagenome | isolation source: Relicate 2 Philex TSF1 revegetated site | place: Philippines: Tuba, Benguet | collected 2017-08-29 | reverse complement strand
GGCGTCGGCCTCGGGCGTGAGGCTCTCGATCTCGGCCTCGGCTTCGGCCAGGCGGTTGCGCTGCTCCAGCCGGATCGCCGCGGGCTTGGGCGCTTCGGCCCGGGCGGTGAAGCCGTCCCAGCGCCAAAGGTCGCCCTCGCGGGAGACCAGGCGGGCGCCGGCGGGCAGCGCCTTCTGCAGGCGTTCGCCGTCCTTGCGGTCGACCAGGGCGGTGAAGGCCAGGCGTGCGGCCAGGGCCGGCGGGGCCTTGATCAGCGGGCCGAGCGGAGTCGCGCCGTCCGGCCATTTCGGCGTCTCGGCGTCTCGGCCGCCCCAGTAGGCGGGCGCCTTGGCGTCGAGTGCGGCCTCCAGGTCGTCGCCGAGCGCCGCGGCCAAGGCCGTCTCGTAGCCCTTGTCCGGCTTCACCGCGTCCAGCGCCGGTGCGAAGCCGCTTTTGGCGCGCGGAGCCGACAGTTGAGCCAGACCGCGGGCTTCGGTTTTCAGCCTGCCGAGCTTGTCCTCGATCTGGCGGGCGGCGTCGCGGGCGGCCCCCTCGGCGCGGGCGGCCTCCGTGCGTTCGGTCTCCGCCGTCTCCAGTGCGGCGCGGGCTTCGGTCAGCACGCCCTGGGCGGTCTCGAGGTTCTCCTGGGCGGCGGCGGCCTGCGGGTCGATGGTCGGACCGATGGCGGCGCGGTCGGCCTTGGCCTGGTCCAGCGCGCGGACGGTGCGGGCCAGCCGGCCCTCGGCGTCGGCCACGCGGGCCTGGGCGGCGCGGCGGCGGGCCTCGTCGGCGGCGACGCCGGCGGCCAGGGTCTCGACCTCGCGGTCGGCGGCGGCGCGGGCTTCCTCGGCCTGCTTCAGCGCGTCCTGCAGTTCGGGCAGGCGCGAGGGCGCGGACTTCACCTCCGCCTCGACGATCTCCAGCTCCTCGGCCAGGCGGGCCAGGGCGACGCCGGCGTCTTCGACGATCTGGGCCTCGCGGGCGGTGTCGGCCTCGATCCGGGCCAGCTCGGCGGTCAGGCGCTCGACCTCGGCGGCGGCGCTCTGGTGCTCGCGCTCCAGCCGGTCCTTCTCGATCTCCAGCTTGTTGAGCACGGCGGCGGCCACCGTCTCCTCGTCACGCAGCGGTTTGATCGCCTCCTCGGCCTTCAGCGCGGCGGTCTGGGCGGCGGCGGCCTCGCGGGCGGTGTTCTCGACCTGCCGGCCGCTCTCGGTGTTCTCGGTCTCCACCCGCATCAGGGTGTCGCGCGCCTCGGTCCAGCGGGCGAACAGCACGGCGCCCTGGACGGCCCGGATCTCCGCCGACAGGCGCTTGTACTTCTCCGCCGCCCGCGCTTCCCGGCGCAGACGGTTCAGGGTCGAGTCCAGCTCGCGGATGATGTCGTCGAGGCGGTTGAGGTTGGTCTCCGCCGCCCGCAGCCGCAGCTCCGCCTCATGTCGCCGGGTGTGGAGGCCCGAGACGCCGCCGGCCTCTTCCAGGATGCGGCGACGGTTCTGCGGCTTGGCGGCGATCAGCTCGCTGATCTGGCCCTGGCGCACGAGGGCGGGGGAGTTGGCGCCGGTCGAGGCGTCCGCGAACAGCAGCTGGACGTCCCGGGCCCGCACCTCGCGGCCGTTGACCTTGTAGGTCGAGCCCTCGCCGCGATCGATGCGGCGGACCACCTCGATCACGCCGTGATGATTGAACTGCGCCGGGGCGGTGTGGTCGCTGTTGTCGATGGTCAGCGTGACCTCGGCGTGGTTCCGCTGAGGCCGCGAGCCGGCGCCGTTGAAGATCACGTCGTCCATGCCGCCGGCCCGCATGGCCTTGGCGGAATTGGCGCCCATCACCCAGCGCAGGGCTTCCAGAAGGTTCGACTTGCCGCAGCCGTTCGGCCCCACGATGCCCGTGAGTCCGGGCTCGATCCGGAATTCGGTCGGATCGACGAAGGACTTGAACCCGGAAAGGCGAAGCCTCTGGAAGTGCACGGGTCGGGGTCGGCTCCTACTTCTTCACCTTGGCGAAGGCCTTGTCGTAGGCCGCGTCCATCTGGGCCAGGGTCATCTCGCCCTGGGCGTACTTGTCTTCGTTGAAGAAGAAGGTCGGGGTGCCTTCGATCTTGGCTTCCTTGCCGTACTTCTCGACGCGGGCGTTGAGGGCCGCCAGGGCCTTCTCGTCGCTGACGCAGGCCATGAACTGATCTTCGTTCATGCCGGCCGACTGGGCCACGCGCAGCAGCACGCCGCGGATGTCGCCGGTCTGGAAGATCTCTTCCTGGCCGTGGAACACCGCGTCGATGACGCTGAAGTACTTGTCCTTGCCGGCGCAGCGCGCCAGCAGGACCCCGGCGGTGGCCAGTTCCGGCGGCGCGGTGATGAACTCGCGGAACACGTAGTAGACCTTGCCGGTGTCGATGTACTTGGTCTTGAAGGCCGGGAAGACCTCCTTGTTCCACTTGGCGCAGTGGGTGCAGGCCAGCGAGGCGTATTCGACCACCGTGACGGGCGCGTCGGCCTTGCCCAGGCTCATGTCGTCGGCGGAGACGGCTTGGGCGCCGCCCTTGCCGCAGGCCGACAGGAGCAGCGAGCTCGCGCCCAGGCCGAGGATGGCGGAGCCGGCCAGGACGGTGCGGCGATCGATGCGCATGACGGGTTAGTCCCCCTTTGAGCGAACGTTGAGTTTAAGCCCGATTCCCGAAGCCGGAAGAAGGCGGCGTTTGTTGGGCGCAACAGCCCGCCGCCGGCGTCGTTGTCAACTGTCCGAACCTCGCAGGACCTCGCGTCCCAGCTTGATCAGCACGTCCTTCAGCGGCCCGTCGGACGCTTCGGCGACGCCGTCGGCCAGAGCCTTCTCGGATGCGGCGTCCAGAGGGCCGCGCATGCGGCGGCGCTTGGCCTGAGGCTTGCCGGCGCTGACGCGGATCGGCCCCTGGATGATGCGCAGCTTGCCGATCTGGCCTTCGCCGAGCAGCAGCGACACGCGCTTGAGGATTTCGGGAGCCTGGTGCTGGACGATGGCGGCGGCCGGGCCCGCCACCTTCAGTTCCAGCACGCCGGGCGCGTTGCCTCGGCCCTTGGTGACCTTCACGGGCTCGGTATGCCGGGCCAGGGTCTCGCCGACGATCTCCTTCCAGCGCATCTGCAGCTGGCCCGGTCCCTGCCCGTACTGGGCCTCCAGCTTGCGGAGCATCGGCGCCAGCGACTTGCCCGCCAAGGGGGCCGGCCGCGGCGCCGGCTTGGTCCGGCGACGCGCGAGAATCTCGGCGGCTTCCTGAAGCGTGGGCAGCGGGCGACGGCGCATGACGGGAGCATACGCGTGATCGCACCTTCCCCATAGCCATGGCGAGCAGGAGGCGCATGGCGGAGCTTCAGTGCGTCCTTCGACACGCGACCTGCGGTCGCTGCTCGGGATGACCGGGTTTGTTGCGCCGAAGCGGGGATGCTAGGCCCTTGGCCGTGAACGTTCCCGCCCTCCGCGCCGCGCTGCTCGACTGGTACGACGCCAACGCGCGGCGCCTGCCCTGGCGCGCGCCGCCGGGCGCCGGAACACGGACCGATCCCTATTTCGTCTGGCTGTCGGAGGTGATGCTGCAGCAAACCACCGTGCCGCACGCCACGCCGTACTTCCTGACTTTCACGCGGCGCTGGCCGACCGTGTCCGATCTGGCCGCGGAGGACGACGGCGAGATCATGGCCGCCTGGGCGGGCCTCGGCTACTACGCCCGCGCCCGCAACCTGCTGGCCTGCGCCCGGGCGGTGGCCGGCGAGCACGGCGGCGTGTTCCCAGACACGGAAGAGGGGCTGTTGCGCCTGCCCGGCGTCGGCGCCTACACCGCCGCGGCGGTGGCGGCGATCGCCTTCGATCGCGAGGCCAACGTCGTCGACGGCAACGTCGAGCGGGTGATGGCGCGTCTGTTCGCCGTCGAGCCGCCGTTGCCCGACAGCAAGCCGGAACTGAAGCGGCTGGCCGGGTCGTTGGCGACGGCCGACCGTCCCGGCGATTGGGCGCAGGCGCTGATGGACCTGGGCGCCACGATCTGCCGGCCCAAGGCGCCGCTGTGTGATCGCTGCCCGATCTCCGGCGCCTGCGCGGCCTACGCCCGCGGCGACCAGGAGACTTTTCCGCGCAAGACCAGGAAAGCCGATCGTCCCCGCCGCCACGGCGTGGCCTGGCTGCTGACCGACGGCGACCGCGTGGCCCTGATCCGCCGTCCGCCGAAGGGGCTGCTGGGCGGCATGCTCGGCCTGCCGACCAGCGATTGGCGCGCCGCGCCCTGGACCGACGCCGAGGCGCTGGCCGTCGCGCCGACCGACGCGGCCTGGCGCGACGCCGGCGAGATCGAGCATGTCTTCACCCATTTCGCCCTGACCCTGCGCGTCTTCCGGGCCGAGGGCGCGATGAAGGCCGAGTGGACTCCGCGCGCCGGGCTCGAGGCGTTGCCCAGCGTGTTCCTCAAGGCGGCGAAAGCGGGACTGACGCGGCTGGTCTAGCCGTGTACTCAGGCGAACCGAGTTTCGCCGTCGGGGGCCTCATGCGCCTGCTGCTGTCCGTCCTGGCCGCCCTCGCCGCGGCGTTTCCCGTCCTGGCCGCGCCGGCCGCGACGCCGCCGCTGGTCATCGCCGACGTCACGGTCATTCCCGTCGACACCGACGAGACGCTGCCCGGCCGCACGGTCCTGATCCGTGACGGCCGCATCGTTCGGATCGATGCGGCGGGAGAGGCCAAGATCCCGAAGGGCGCGATCGTGGTCGACGGGCGCGGCAAGTTCCTGGTTCCGGGTTTCTTCGACGCCCACGTCCACATCACCGCCCGGGCCGCGGCGAAGGCCAGCCGGGACCCGGCGATGGCCGCGCTGGATCTGCCGCAGGCCTACGACCAGGCCGTGATGCTCGGCTTCCTGAGGGCCGGCGTGACCTCGGCGGCCAATCTCGGCGGCGGGCCGGTCGGCGACGGCGAACTGCTGCGCCTGCGCGACGAGATCGCCGCCGGACGAACGCCCGGGCCTCGCCTGTATGTCGCCAAGCGCATAAACGGCCCGCTTGCCGGCGTGACCGAGAAGGATCTGGCCGCCGCGCCGGCTTCGACCCTCGATGCGCCGACCACCGCCGCCGACGGGATCGCCGCGGTTCAAGCCGCCAAGGCGAAGGGCTACGACTTCATCAAGCCCTACCAGTTCCTGAACCGCCAGACCTACGCCGCCGTCGTCGAGGAGGCCGCCCGCCAAGGGTTCGTCACCACCGGCCATTTGCCGGAACTGGGCTGTTCGGTCTGCGCCGATCGCGCCTTCGCCTTCGGCCATCCGATGAGCAACATCGCCCATGCCGAGGAGCTGCAGCGCTACGGTCGCGAGACCGACCTGGCGCCGGCGGACATCGATGCTCTCGCCGACCTGGTGAAGCGCTCGGGCATGGGCGTCACCCCCACGCTGATCACCATGAAGGCGATCCAGCTTATGCAGGTCGAGCGTCAGGTGATGTCGGTCGCGCCCGAGTGGTCCCGCTATCTGGATCCGGTCTCGCGCCTGCAGTGGGCGGCGCCCGCCAACCGTTATCTGAGCCAGCCGTTCCGCGATCGTGAGGGCGCGCACCTGTTCTCGGCGTCCTACGACTTCGCGCGCGTGCTCACCCGGCAGCTCTGGAAGCGCGGCGTTCCCCTGACCGTCGGGACGGACGCCTCGCTGCCGGGCTTGGTCTATGGCCACTCCGTGCACCAGGAGATGGTCGAACTGCACGAGATCGGCCTGTCGCCGGTCGAGGTCCTTCGCGCGGCGAGCCTCAACGGGCGTCGCCTGTTCGACCCGAAGGGCGACGACGGCGCGATCCGGCCGGGGCGGCGCGCCGACCTGGTCCTGCTCGGCGCCGACCCGCTGGCCGACATCCGCAACGTCGAGACGGTCGAGGGCGTGGTCGCCGCCGGGGTCTGGCGCAGCGCGGCCGAGCTGGACCGTCTCCACGAGGCGGCGTCGCGCTAGCGCGCGCGTTGCCGAAGTTTCATTTGCGCCCTGCGCCCATTCGGCGTCTGAAGCGCCTCTTGCTTGATGGGGGAGGCGTCGATGATCAGGGCCTTGTCGAAGTGCGCGGTTGTCGTCGGCCTGCTGGCGTCCCCCGCCGCCGCCCTTGCGGCGCCGGAGAGCCCGCCTCCAGGTTTGTGCCATGCCGGCGCCTATGCCTTGGCCGACGGCCGTAAGCTCGTCGTCCAGCCCAGCGACGCACCGAATCTGCGCTGGCGGATGCTCGACGGGGCTACCGGCAAGGTGTTTCCGGCCGGCGAGGCCGGAGCCTATGCGGGCGGCGACGGCTGGTCGGCCAAGGCGCCGGTGACGACCACGATCGACTTCGGGCCGTGCGGGAGTCCGGCGATCCAGTTCAACAGCGCGCCCGGCCGGCGCGTCGTCTTGCCGACGACGCCGATCACCTTCGCCAGCGGTCCCTTGAGCCTGCAGGGCGAACTGGTCATGCCGCCGTCGGGCGAGCCGCGCGCGGTGGTCGTGCTGCAGTACGGGTCCGACAAGGAATCCGCCGTCTGGCACAACTACGTCCAGCACCTGCTGCCGTTGAAGGACATCGCCGTCTTCGTCTTCGACAAGCGCGGCACCGGGCGGTCGACGGGGGAGTACACGATCCATTTCGGCGATCTGGCCGACGACATGGCGGCGGCCATCGGCGCGGTGCGCGCGCGGCCGGAACTGAAGAGCGTTCCGCTCGGCCTAATGGGCGAGAGCCAGGGCGGCTGGGTCGCGCCGCTGGCGGCGACCAAGGCGAAGGTCGACTTCGTCGTGGTCGGCTACGGCCTGGCGGTCAGCCTCGTGGAAGAGGATCGGTCCGAGGTCGAGCAGGGCCTGCGGGCGAAGGGCTATGGCCCCGATGTGCTGGCCAAGGGGCAGGCCATGCATGACGCCGCGACCAAGGTGGCGGTGTCGCGCTTCACCGAGGGCGGGGACGAGCTGGCGCGGTTGAAGGCGGCGTCTGAGGGCGAACCGTGGCGCAAGGGGCTGGGCGGCGACTACACGGGCCCTCTATCCAGCCTGCCCGCCGAAGAGGTGAAGCGGATCTTCTCCTTCGGCTACGACCTCGCCTACGAGCCTGTTCCGACATTGGAGAAGCTGGACGTCCCGATGCTTTGGGTCCTGGCCGGCATGGACACCGCGGCCCCGCACGAACGGACGCTGGCCATCCTGCAGGGGCTGCAGTCGAAGGGCGCGCCGATCGACGTGGTGGTGTTCCCCAAGGCCAACCACGGGATCATCGAGACCGACGGCGCCGGCAAGCGGCTGGGCCGCACGGCGCCGGGCTACTTCGAACTGCTCGGGGACTGGATGAAGACGCGGCGGCTGGCGAAGCCGTACGGCGAGGGCGTGGAATATCGGCGGCGGCGTTAGTCGCCACGTCCTTCGAGACGCGATCCCGAGGGGGCGCTCCTGGGGATGACGAACTCCGACCGCTGCTGACGGCGACATGGTGAGGAGCCGGGCCTCGGCCCGGCGTCTCGAACCACGCAGACCCTAGGCCGCCATCTCCGCGCGGACCTTGCTGCGCAGGACGTCGATCGGGGCCAGGCCCTTGTCCGACTTGAAGTGCCAGTAGGTCCAGCCGTTGCAGGCGGGCTGGCTCTGGATCATGGCGCCGACCTTGTGGATCGAGCCGGTCAGTTCGCCCACGGCCAGGCTGCCGTCGGCGCGGACCTTGGCGCTGCGTTGGCCCTTGGGACACCAGACGGTGTCGCCCGGACGCAGCAGGCCGGCCTCGACGATCGTGCCGAACGGCACGCGAGGCTCGGACTTCTTGCTGCCCATGACTTCCAGGTCGGCGGGCGCGATCGGCACGACCTTGCGGATGCGTTCCTTGGCATGGGCGACGTACTCGCTCTCGCGCTCGATGCCGATGAAGCGGCGGCCCAGGCGCTTGGCCGCGGCGCCGGTGGTGCCGACGCCGAAGAAGGGATCCAGGATCACGTCGCCAGGGCGGCTCGACGACAGGATCACCCGGTGCAGCAGCGCCTCGGGCTTCTGGGTCGGGTGCGCCTTGTGGCCGTCGGCGCCCTTGATGCGCTCTTCGCCGGTGCAGAGGGGCAGGGTCCAGTCGGACCGCATCTGCACCTCGTCATTGGCCATCTTCATGGCGTCGTAGTTGAAGGTGTAGCGCTTGCCGCCCCGGCTCTTGGCCGCCCAGATCAGGGTCTCGTGGGCGTTGGCGAACCGGGTGCCCTTGAAGTTCGGCATCGGGTTGGTCTTGCGCCAGATCACGTCGTTCAGCACCCAGAACCCCAGGTCCTGCAGCACCGTCCCGACGCGGAAGATGTTGTGGTAGCTGCCGATCACCCACAGGGCGCCGTCGTCCTTCAGCACGCGGCGGCACTCGGCCATCCAGGCGCGGGTGAAGTCGTCGTAGGCCTTGAAGCTCTCGAACTGGTCCCAATGGTCGTCGACCGCGTCGACCTTGGAATTGTCCGGCCGCAGCAGGTCGCCGCCGAGCTGCAGGTTGTAGGGCGGATCGGCGAAAACGAGGTCGACCGACCCGTCCGGGAGCTTCTTCAGCTCCTCGATGCAGTCGCCTTGGATAATGGTTTCCGACCCGAACGCCATGGAAAGCCCCTGAACACGAAAGAGTCCAAGGATTCTGAGTCCGTTAGGGTTAAGGCGGGATGGACGGACGTGGTTAATGACGCGGTCATGTTTTCCGGGATCCGAAGATCCCGGAAAACCACCGCTACTGCCGCGCCGGCTTGTCCACTCTGATGTCCTCGATGAGCCGCCGCAGCGGCGCCGAGCTCGGGCAGTTGGCGGCGGCGACATAGTTGGCCGCGCCCTTCACCTGGCACATGGCCGGGGTCGGACCCGACAGCACGCCGTCGGCGCAGGCGTTGCACATGCGGGTGAAGGCCGCCTCGAGCTGCAGCGAGTAGTCCAGCGGCCGAGCGCCGCCCCAACTGGCGGTCGGCGTGGCTTCGCCGGGATCGGTCAGGGTCCCGCCGGGCACGTTCTTCAGGTAGTTGGCCGCCAGAGCCGCGCGGGTCTGTTCGTTGTTCAGCGTGGCCATGGTGTAGGTCGGGCCGGTCGGCAGGATGCTCAGAGCCTTGGACCGCGGCCACTGCGCCAGAGCGTGGCAGGACATGCAGGTCGAGATCATGTTGTCCGCAGGGCCGTTCAACCGCCCCTGGAAGCCGGGCCAGGGCCGCTCGTCCCAGGTCTGGCCGGGGCCGCGCCAGACCACGCCGGCCAGCGCCGGGTTCAGCCGCGTCTCGGTCAGGGTGGCCATGGCGTCGCGCGGCGAGGCGGCGGCGTTGGGATCGTTGCCCCACATCAGCCCGACCGGGACCAGGTTGTCGAACAGCCCGTCGCCGGTCTTCGGGCCTTTCCAGATGTAGGTCCCCAGGATCCAGCCGGTCGGAGAGTCGTTGTCGCGGATCGCGATGTCCATCTGCAGCAGACGAACGGTCTGCTGGGTGCGCTGGCTGACCCGGGCGCCGATGAAGGCCTGCACCTCGGGCGAACCGTCGAGATAGGCGGCGTCCTGGGCCGTGGCGGTCGTGAACAGCAGCTTGAAGGAGGCGGCGCCTTCCGGCATCGACCAGCCGGTCTGCGGCACCTGCGGGTTGCAGGGATCGGCGAAGACCTGGCCCAGCGCCGCGGCGCCCTCATGGTTGTAGAAGCCCACCGCCCAGACCTGCCGGCCCGTGCCCGATCCCGGCGCGAGGTCGCCCTTGCCGGGGTTGCGCTCCTTGGTCAGCCCCAGGTTCTTCTCGCGGCCGTTGTCGCCGTAGTCCATCCAGGGCGCGATCCACCAATCGGCGTCCGGCTTCATCGAGGCCTTGCCGTCGGCGATGGCCAGGCCGCCGGCCTTCACCTCGGAGAGGAAGGCGGCCATGTAGGCTTCCCAGTCCTCCTTCTGGACATTGTCCCAGGCATGCGGCCGGGCGCCCGCCGCCGGTTGGGGCAGGTCGCGCCGCCAGGGGAAGGCGATCGGCTGGGCCGCGCCGGCGTAGGCGCTGCTCTTGGTGAGGTCGAAGCGGCCGCACATCCCCGTCGGCGTCGCCTGCTGCTGCCGTGCGAACGAGGCGTAGCCGATCGCCGTCGCCGCCAGTCCCGCCGCCACAACGGCTATCGCCAAACGCTTCGCTCGCATCATCGCCCCCGCTTCAACCCAGACGAGAGCTTACAGCGGCGCGCGGAAAAGGGAACGGCGTTATGCGACCGGCTAGATCGCCCGGCCGCGACCCTCCCAATAGGGCTCGCGCAGGCGGCGCTTGAAGATCTTGCCGGAGTCCTCCCGGGGCAGCGCCGCGACGATCTCGACCAGTCGAGGCACCTTGTAGCGGCTCAGCCGCTCGGCCAGCGCGGCGCGGATGTCCGTCGGGTCCAGCGCCGCGCCGTCGACCGGTTCGACGCAGGCGCACAGGGCTTCGCCGAACTCCTCGTCGGGGATGCCGAACACCGCGCAATCCTTCACGCCGGGCACGCCCAGCAGCACGGCCTCGATCTCGGCCGGATAGATGTTCACCCCGCCGGAGATGACCATGTCCCGTTTGCGATCGCACAGGAACAGATAGCCGTCCGCATCCAGGTAGCCGACGTCGCCGACGGTGACATGGGCGCCGCGCCCCACCTCGCGCCGCTTCTCCTCGGCCCCGATGTAGGTGAAGTCGGGCAGGTTGGCCGGGCGGATGTAGACTTCGCCCACCTCGCCGACGGGCTGTTCGCCGCCGTCGTCGCCGACGATGATGATGTCGACGCCGGGCAGCGGCCGGCCGACCGTGCCGGGTTTGGCGACGGCTTCTTCCGAGCCGTGGAAGGCGGCGAGGCCGGTCTCCGACGAGCCGTAGTATTCGAAGATCACCGGCCCCCACCAGTCGATCATCGCGCGCTTCACCGTCGGCGGGCAGGGCGCCGCGCCATGAACGACGAACTGCAGCGAAGAGAGGTCGTACCTGGCCTTCACCGCCTCCGGCAGCTTCAGAAGCCGTACGAACATGGTCGGCACGATGTGCATGTGGGTGATGCGGTGACGCTCGATCAGCTGCAGCATCTCCTCGGCGTCGAAGCGCGGCTGCAGCACGATGTCGGCCCCGACGTGCAGGGCGCTCAGGCCGTAGATGTTGGGCGCGGCGTGGTACATCGGGCCGTTCATCAGCACGACGATGGGGCCGGGCCGATCCAGGCCGAACGGCGTCAGGCCGCTGAGCGTCGGCGGCGTCGCGCCCGGCGCCGGCGGCTGGCGGCGGACGCCCTTGGGCTTGCCGGTGGTGCCGGAGGTGTAGATCACAGCCGAGCGGTTCACCGGCGACGGATCGGCGAGCGGCTCATGCGCCTCGACGAAGCCGTCCCAGGCGCGAGCCGGAACGGCGTGGGGGGTGACGACGGCGGCGTAGGCGGTCGCGATCTCGGCCGGCGTGTCCACGACGAGAACGGGCGTCCCGGCGGGAATCCCGGCCTCTATCCCCGGCAGCAGGTCGGCGTGTGCGATCACCGCCTTCGCGCCGCTGTCGTTCAGGATGTAGCCGGCCTCGTCCGCAGTAGAATGCCAGTTCAGCGGCACGGGATAGGCGCCGGCCAGGCTGGCGCCCAGCGCCGCCTCGAAGAAGGCCACGTCGTTGCGCAGGACCAGGGCCACCGTGTCGCCCTCGCGAACGCCCAGGGCCCGCAGGCCGGCCGCGGCCTTCAGCGCCCGTTCGCGGATTTCGGCGTGGCCCGCCCGGCGGTCGCCGGCATGGACGGCGGGCGTGGTCTCGATGGCGGACATGGCGCTTCCCTCTGTTCTCGTTGTCGAAAAATGTACGTCGTAAATCTACGATGTAAACCGCTATCGGCCGCTCGACTGCCCCTGCGGAACGCCTGAGAACATCCGATCCGGATAAGGCGCCCGCGTTCAGAGGCGCCGGGAGGACCCGCATGACCAGCCCGCTCGCCGCCCTGAACGAGAGCCGCAAGAGCCCGTTCTACGAAGAGCACCACCACGCCTGGCGCGACACGCTGCGCCGGTTCGTGGAGGCCGAGATCATGCCCCACGTGAACGACTGGGACGAGGCCGGCGAGTTTCCGCGCGCGCTCTACAGGAAGGCGTCCGATGTCGGCCTGCTGCGGCTGGGCTGGCCGGAGGAATACGGCGGCGTGCCGTCCGACCCCTTCATGTCGATCGTCACCAGCCAGGAGATGGCGCGGCACGGCGCAGGCGGGGTCAACGCCAGCCTCATGGTCCACGGCATCGGCCTGCCGCCGATCCGCCGCCTGGGCAGTCAGGAGATGAAGGACCGCATCATTCCGGAGGTGCTGTCCGGCGAGAAGATCATCGCCCTGGGCATCACCGAACCCTCGGGCGGGTCGGACGTGGCCAACCTGAAGACCACCGCACGCCGCGACGGCGACCACTACGTCGTCAACGGCTCCAAGATGTTCATCACCGGCGGCATGCGGGCCGACTACTACACCGTCGCCGTCCGCACCGGCGGCGAGGGCGCCGGCGGCGTCTCGCTGCTGCTGATCGAGCGCGACCGCGAGGGCTTTTCCCGCACGCCGCTGAAGAAGCAGGGCTGGTGGGCCTCCGACACGGCGGCGCTCTATTTCGACGACGTCCGGGTGCCGGTCGAGAACCTGATCGGCCAGGAGAACCGCGGCTTCGCCGGCATCATGGAGAATTTCAACGGCGAGCGGATCGGGATGAGCGCCGGGGCCATCGGCTTCTCCAAGGTCTGTCTGGAGGACGCGATCTCCTGGGCGCAGGAGCGGGTGACCTTCGGCAAGCGGCTCGCCGATCACCAGGTGATCCGCCACAAGCTGGCCGACATGTACAAGCGCATCAACGCCACCCAGTCCTGGCTGGAGCTGCTGGCCTGGCGCATCCAGCAGGGCGAGAGTCCGATCGCCGAGATCGCCCTCCTCAAGGTCCAGGCCACCGAGACCATGGAGTACTGCGCCCGCGAGGCGATGCAGGTGATGGGCGGCAACGGCTACATGCGCGGCAGCCGGGTGGAGCGCATCTACCGCGAGGTGCGGGTCAACGCGATCGGCGGCGGCAGCGAGGAGATCATGCGGGATCTGGCGGCGCGGCAGATGGGGATCTGACCTCGACAATCCTCCCCGCAAGCGGGGAGGATCAAGGGAGCCAGGGATAGACCCAGGTCTCGGACACCGCCCGTCCATCTCGCGTCAGGGCGCAGCGGATGTCGTCCCGGCCGGGCTTGAAGTTGAAGGCCAGGCGGACGCCGCCGGTCACCGCGTTGGGCTGGACGACCACGTGGCGGACTTCGCCGCCGGGAACATCGATCGCCCCGACGAGTCCTTCCGGGTCGCCCGCGACGGGGCCGAAGTCGATGACCAGCCGCTTCCACTCCGCCGTATCGCCCGCGCCCGAGCGCCAGGCCATCACCCGCGCGACGGCGGGATCAGTGACGTCGCGGCCCCAGTTCAGGCGGTAGGCGACCGTCACCGGCTGCTGCGCCTTCAGCGGCGCGGCGGCGCGCCATTCCGCGACGGTGTTGTCGTCGGCCTCGCTCTTGGCGTGGAGCTCGACCAGCCTCGCCTGTCCGGCGGGCCAAGCCACCATCGGCTCGACCCAGAGGCTGGGCCGCAGATCGTAGCGCGCTTCCAGATCTTCATAGTCGCGGAACGCAGTCTTGCGCTGGATCAGGCCGAACGACCCGGAACCGCCGAGCAGCGTCGGCCGCGTCGCCGGCGGATTGGCGAGCGGCCGCCAGGTGCGGGTCCCATCAGCCTGGGTCACGGCGATGCCGTCGGAGTCATGCACCGCCGGGCGGAAATCGTCGTACTTGGCGCCGGTCTCCTGGTCGAACAGGAACATGCTGGTCAGCGGCGCGAAGCCCACGCGCGGCGTGTCCTTGCGCGGGAACAGCACCGCCCAGACATCCATGGTCGTGACGTCGCCCGGGGTGACCACGAAGCGATAGGCGCCGGTGAGGCTCGGGCTGTCCAGCAGGCCGTGCAGGACCAGGCTCGCCGCGCCCGGTTCGGGCCGCTCCAGCCACCAGGCGCGGAAGTCGGGGAACTCCTCGGGCCAGTCGCCGGCTCCGATCGCCAGGCCGCGCGCCGACAGGCCGTAGACGCCGCCGCGCGCCACGCCGCGGAAGTAGCTGGCCCCGATGAAGGCGGCGACCTCGTCCAGCTTGTCGGGCCGGTTGATCGGGTTGAGCAGGCGGAAACCGGCGAAGCCCAGCTCCGGATGGCCTTCCAGGCCGTCGGGCGCGCCCTGGCCGAAAGCGAACATTTCGGGCGTGTAGCCGATCGGCGCGGCGCGCCCGCCGGCGACCTCGAAGATCTCGACCCGGGTCTTGGCCAGTCCGCCGCGGTGGAAGAAGTGCGCCTGGAACGGCAGGTTCAGATCGCGCCACAGGGCGCGGCTTTCGACGAAGCGGATCTGGCGATAGCCGTCGTAGTCCAGCGCCGCCAGCGACGGCGGCAAGGTCTTCTCGGGCCCGACGTAGGGCCTGGCGGCCAGGTCCCGCGCCAGCTTCGGCACGGTGTCGCCGCTGAAGCGGGGCGGGCCGGGCGCGGCGCCGCCGGCCATCATGGCCGCCACGACGCCCGCGCCCAGGAGTTCACGCCGGGTCATCTGCACTCAAGCCTCGTCAAACAGGTCCCGGATCGGGCTCCACCCTCTGCGGTGAATGGGCGAGGGCCCTAGTCGTTGCAACGCCTCGACATGGACCGGGGCGTGATAGCCCTTGTGGGCCGCGAAGCCGTAGCCGGGGTAGAGGGCGTCCATCTCGACCATAAGCCGGTCGCGGGCGGTCTTGGCCAGGATCGAGGCGGCGGCGATCGAGGCGCTGATCGAGTCGCCCTTGACCACCGTCTTGATCTCGCAGGGCAGGCGGAACCTGTAGTTGCCGTCGACCAGGGCGAAGGCGGCCGGCGTCGACAGGCCCTCGACCGCGCGGCGCATGGCCAGGCCCGTGGCCTGCAGGATGTTCAGCTCGGCGATCTCGTCGACGCTGGCGAAGGCCACGCACCAGGCGGTCGCCTTGAGCTTGATCTCGCCTTCCAGCGCCTCGCGCTTCAGGGCCGTCAGCTTCTTGGAATCGTTCAGGCCGGCGGGCGCCGCGCCCGGATCGAGGATCACCGCGGCGGCGCAGACCGGTCCCGCCCAGGGGCCGCGGCCGGCCTCGTCGACCCCGCAGACGGGACCGGGACAGGCGGCTTCGAGCAGGAAATCGGGACCGGCGACGGGGGGCATCACCGCCCTATACGCTGGACCGGTCCGTGTCGGAAGCAGCCGGCCAGATGGTCGTTCACCATCCCGGTGGCCTGCATGAAGGCGTAGACGATCACCGGCCCGACGAACTTGAAGCCCTTCTTCTTGAGCGCCTTGGACATGGCCTCGGCCTCGGGGCTCTTCACCGGCACCTGCGAGGTGGCGTCCCAGTGGTTCACGATCGGCTTGTCGCCGACGAAGCCCCACAGGAACTCGCTGAAGTCCTCGCCCCGGTCGCGCATCTCGAGGAAGATCTTCGCGCCGGAGATGGCGGCGTCGATCTTGGCGTTGGAGCGTACGATGCCGGCGTCGGCCATCAGCCGGGCGCGGTCCTCGGGGCCGTAGAGGGCGACCTTCTCGGGATCGAAGCCGTCGAAGGCCGCCCGGAAGGCGTCCCGCTTGCGCAGGATGGTGATCCAGGCCAGCCCGGCCTGGAAGCCGTCGAGGACCAGCTTCTCCCACAGGGCCCGGCTGTCGTACTCGGGCACGCCCCACTCGTCGTCGTGGTAGGCGACGTACTGCGCGTCGGTCGCGCCGGGCCAGGTGCAGCGGATCAGGGAGGTGTCGATCATGGGCGGGACGTTAGCGGCGGCCGCGCGAGGCGGCCAGAACTTTTCGTGAACTCCGGGCGGGGGTTCGCGGCGAACGTCGGTCGCATTTCCCGTTTGCCGCCGTCTCGCCTATGACGCTGAAACGACGCGGCGCCCCGAACGCGTCACGATTGCGGACGAAAACCGTCCGGGTCCGGAAAGGCGTGAGGCGAGTTTGAAGACGTTGGCGGTGATCGCCCTCAAGGGGGGCTCGGGCAAGACCACGGTGGCGACCCACCTGGCGCTGGCCGCCCATCGCCGCGGCGTCGATACGCTGCTGGTCGACACCGATCCCCAGTTCTCCGCCCGCGACATCCTCAGCGCCCGCGAGGCGGCGGGGCCCGCGTACGTCGAATCCTCCGGCCGCAACGTCCTGACCGCCCAGTTCGCGGCCCTGGCCGAACGCAAGGAGCTGCTGATCGTCGACACGGCCGCAGGCGCGGTCGAGGCGGTGAGCGAGGCGGTGGTGATCGCCGACTTCGTGCTGATGGTCGCGCGGCCGACCCTGATCGACCTGTCGGGCCTGGCGCGGTCGCTGATGCTGGTGCGCCGGCTGGGCAAGCCCTGCGCCGTGGTGGTGAACCAGGCGCCCGTCGCCCGCGAGAACGTCGAGGCGCCGCTCGTGAAGCGAGCGATGAAGGGGCTCGACTACATGAAGGTCGAGGTCGCCCCGGCGATCCTCCGCTCGCGGGCCATCTACCAGGTCGCGCTCGAACGCGGTCGTTCGGTCGAGGAAAGCTCCGACCGCCATGCCGCCCGGGAGGTCGCCGGCCTTTGGGACTACGTCGCCGAGCGGACGGGGTTGAAGATCGGCGAGGCGGAAGCCTAGCCCTCGAACCAGGCGGGCCGCTCGATCCGCACCGGCCGGCCGTCCACGGTCAGGTCTGCGCCTTCGATGCGGTCCAGCCGCACCGTCGCCATCGCCCGGCCGTCATGGCCCGACAGCACTTCGCCGCCCCGCAGGTCGTCGGCGGTCAGGACTTCCGCGCCCTGGGCCAGGGCCGGGCCGTCGAAGGCCAGCGGCAGCATGCGGTTGCGGATCTGGCCGCGGCGCTTCATCCGGCTGGTGGTCTCCTGGCCGATGAAACAGCCCTTCTGGAAGTCTATGCCGTGCAGCAGGTCGAAGTTGGCCTCGATCGGATAGGTCTTCTCCTCGCCCCAGTCGGCCGGGCCGGGCACGCCGAGCGACAGGCGATGGGCGTCGTAGGCGGCCTCGTCCATCGCCGTCGCGGCGGCCGGAGCCTCCACGCCGTAGCCGCGCAGGCCGAGGGCGGGCAGGCGGGGGTCCGTGACGAAACCGTCCGCGGCGTCCAGGTTCCAGAGCGCCGAGACCGGCCGCTCGTCCGCCGCGATCTCGACCTTGGCCCGCAGGCGGTACATCGACAGCCGAACGATGAGCGCCTCGCGTTTCTCCGCCGACACGTCCAGCAGGGCGCCGTCCGGCTCGTCCAGCACGAACAGGTCGTAGAGCAACCGGCCCTGCGCGTTCAGCAGCGCGCCGAACCGAAGGTCTCCGACGGTCATCGTATCGACATCCTGGGTCAGCAGACCTTGCAGGAACGATCGCCAGTCGGGACCCGTTACCGAGATCAGGGCGCGACTTTCGAGGAGGGCGTATGCAGGCGAAGCGGTCATGGACCCTAGGTGGCGCTTCCGGCGGTGGAGCGCCAGCCCATAGAGCCCTATACCTAGGCGGATGATCGCCCGGTCCTTCCCGATTCTGATCGTCGGCCCCACGCGCATCGGCGACGCCGTGCTCGCCTCGGGGCTCGTGAAGAAGCTCGCCGACGAGGCGCCCGGCGCCCGGTTCACCATCGCCGTCGGTCCTGCCGCTGCGTCTCTGTTCCGCGAGGTTCCCGGCCTCGACGATCTGATCGTCATGGAAAAGCTCAAGGGTTCGGGCCACTGGTTCGCGCTCTGGAACAAGGTTCGCCACACCCGCTGGGGGCTGGTGATCGACATGCGCGGCTCGGCCCTGAGCAGCTTCCTCAAGCGCGACCGCCGCGCCGTCTACAAGCGTCCGAGCGAGCCGACCCACAAGGTGATCGAGGCCGCGCGCCTGCTCACCCTCGAGGACGATCCGCCGCCGCCCTATCTGTTCACCAGCCCCGAGATCGAGGCGCAAGCCGACGAACTGGTCGGCGAGGGCGGCCCGATCCTGGCCATCGGGCCGGCGGCCAACTGGATGGGCAAGACCTGGCCGATCGAGCGCTTCGGCCGGCTGGCGATCGAACTGCTCGACGACGAAGGGCCGATGGCCGGGGGCCGGCTGATGATCCTGGGCGGGCCCGAGGACGTCCGCCATGTCGAGCCGCTGGCGCGGACCATGCCCAAGGACCGGCTGATCGATCTGACCGGCCAGATCGACCTGCTGACCGCCTATGCCTGTCTCAAGCGGGCGCGGCTGTTCGTCGGCAACGATTCGGGCCTCATGCATCTGGCCGCCGCCGCCGGCGCGCCGACGGTCGGCCTGTTCGGCCCCTCGGACGATCGCCTCTACGCGCCTTGGGGGCCCTACACGCGCGTGGTCCGCGGTCCTCGCGAGTTCGAGCAGTTCAAGCAGGTCGATCCGGACTTCACCCAGGCCATCAACCACATGATGGACCTCCCCGTGGACGCCGTCGTCCGGGCCGCGCGCGAGCTGCTGGCGGAGACCGAGGAGGACGACGAAGGCTTCGAGGCGGAGGTCGAGGAGACGCCGTCGGCGGACGAGCCGGAGTCCGACGCGGAAGCCGGCGGTCAGCCCTAGTCGACCTGAACAGTCCGCGCGGCGGACCTGTCGAGGGACGCAATGAGCTCACGGCGCGGTTCGACGCGGGCCTTCGGCCCCGCTCGCCACGACTATGGGGGTGCAGGCCGAAGCGCACGGGTCTACAAGCCGACGAACCCATAGTCCGGAGGCCCCCATGACCCAGACCTACGACCTGATCCTCCGCGGCGGCGAGGTGGTGAACCATGCGGGACGCGGTCTGACCGATGTCGGGGTCAAGGACGGCAAGATCGTCGCCATCGGCGACCTGTCCCAGGCCTCGGCCGGCGAGGTGTTCGACGCCGCGGGCCTGACGGTCCTGCCCGGTGTGATCGACAGCCAGGTCCACTTCCGCGAGCCGGGCCTGGAGTGGAAGGAAGACCTGCAGACCGGAGCCGACGCGGCGGTGCGCGGCGGCGTGGTCGCCGTGTTCGAGATGCCGAACACCGAGCCGACCACCACCGACCCCGACGCCCTGGCCGACAAGCTGCGCCGCGCCAAGGGCCGCATGAGCTGCGATCACGCCTTCTACGTCGGCGGCACGCACGAGAACGCCCAGTTCCTCGGCGAGCTGGAGCGGCTGCCCGGCTGCTGCGGCGTCAAGGTGTTCATGGGCGCCTCGACCGGCACCCTGCTGATCAAGGACGACGAGGGCGTCGAGGCCGTGCTGCGCAACATCAAGCGCCGGGCCGCCTTCCACTCGGAGGACGAGTACCGTCTAGAGGACCGCCGCCCTCTGGCCCGCACCGGCGACTGGACCAGCCATCCGGAGGTCCGCGACGCCGAGAGCGCCATCATGTCGACCCGCCGCCTGGTCGGCCTGGCTCAGAAGGTCGGCAAGCGCATCCACGTGCTGCACGTGACCACGGCGGAGGAGATCGAGTTCCTCAGCCAGCACAAGGACGTCGCCAGCGTCGAGGTGACGCCTCAGCATCTGACGCTGGAAGGCCCGGAGGCCTACGAGCGGCTGAAGGGCTACGCGCAGATGAATCCGCCGATCCGCGACGCCTATCACGTCGCCGGCCTGTGGCGCGGGATCGACCTGGGCGTCGCCGACGTGCTGGGCTCCGACCACGCGCCGCACACCAAGGACGAGAAGGCGCGGCCCTATCCCGCCTCGCCCTCGGGCATGCCGGGCGTCCAGACCCTGGTGCCGGTGATGCTGACCCATGTCGCCGAGGGGCGTCTGACGCTGGAGCGGTTCGTCGATCTGACCAGCCATGGCGTGAACCGCGTCTTCGGCCTGGCCGACAAGGGCCGCCTGGCGGTCGGCTACGACGCCGACTTCACCGTCGTCGACCTGAAGGCCCGCCGCGTGATCAGGCACGAGGACATGGCCACCCGCGTCGGCTGGACGCCGTTCGACGGCTTCGAGGCCAAGGGCTGGCCGGTGGCGACGATCGTGCGCGGCAAGGTGGTCATGCGCGACGACGAGATCGTGCTGCACGGCGCCGGCGAGCCGGTTCGCTTCGCCGAGACGCTGGCCCACTGACGTGACCGTCGAGATCCGGCCGTTCGCCGAGGCCGATCGGGTTCCGTGTCAGCGGATCGCGGCCGTCGCCGCGATGTCGTCCTATGGTCCGCGCCTGGACGCGACGGTCGACGTGTTCCGCGACGACCAGCCTCTGGAGGATTGCGACTGGCGGCTGGTGGCCGTCGTCGCCGGCCGCGTCGCCGGCCTGATCGACATGATCGGCGGCCATGTCTCGAACCTGTTCGTCGATCCCGCCTGTCAGGGTCAGGGCGTCGGTTCGCGCCTGATGGCGGCGGCGGAGGAGAGGGTTGAGGGCGACCTGACCCTGTCGGTCTTCACCGTGAACCCGGACGCAAGGCGGTTCTACGAGCGGCTCGGCTTCGTGTTGGAGGGGACGAGCTTCACCGACTTCGCCGGGGGGCGGCACGAACTCTGGCGGATGCGCAAGCCGCGAGGCTAGGCGTCCTTAAACATACCACGGGTCACGTCGCGCCGAACGTGGATGATGCGAACGATCTCGGTGCGGCCGCGGGCGCGCCGATAGAACAACACATAGCCGCTGACCGGAAAGGAACGCAGACCCTCGAGGAGGTCGGAACGATCCGTTCCCGCCTCCGGGTAGTCGGCGAGCATTTCCGCCACATCCTCGAAGCGGTCGAGCACTGCCATGGCTGCGTCCGCGTTGTCGGCGGCGATCCATTTCCAGATTTCGGTCGCGTCCGCCTTGGCAAGCGGTCGCCAGCGCCAGCCCCCCGACATGGCGTTCTACTCGGCCGCTGTCTGGGCCGCCGGGGGGGCGAACAGGGCAGCCTGTTTGGCGTCCCAGTCCTTCCGCAGGCGCCGGGCCAGGTCAGAGAACGAGCCCTCGATGGCATCCCCGCTGGCCAGCCCGTCCTCGATATCCTTCTTCAGCCGCAGGAACTTGGCCTCGCGCTCCTGCAGCAGCCGCAGGCCTTCGCGGACGGCCTCGGACGCCGAGCCGTAACGGCCGGACTTCACCGCCTGTTCGACGAAGGCTTCTAGTTCAGGGGTCAGAGACACGTTCATCGGGAGGCTCCTTCGACTTCAGGATAACACAAATTGCGCAATTTTTGACATCGCGCGCCCTCTCGACTTTTTTCGCGGACCCTGTCGAATGCGGCGATCCTCGCGCGTCTCTTCGGCGGAACGGCGCAGCGGGCGCCGTCGTGATGGGAGACCGACCGTGAAGTACATGCTGCTGATCTACGAGCCACATGACGCCTACGCGGGCGAGAACGGCGAGGCGCTGCTGATGGAGATCGTCGGCAAGCACATGGCCCTGTCGCGGGACCTGGAGCAGAACGGGGTCCTGCTGGGCGGCGACGGCCTGCAGGGCGTGGAGACCGCGACCACGGTCGCGACCGGCGAGGGCGGGGCCCAGACCCTGCACGACGGCCCCTTCGCGGAGACCCGCGAGCAGCTGGGCGGCTACTACGTCGTCGAGGTGGCCGACCTGGACCAGGCGCTGGCCTGGGCGCGCAAGGTGCCGGTCGCCGTCGGCGGCAAGGTCGAGGTCCGGCCGGTGATGATCTACTGACGTGGACGTCGGGGCGGCGATCGTCGGCGCGCGCGGCCGCGTGGTCTCCGCCCTGGCCGCGAGGTTCCGCGACCTCGATCTGGCCGAGGACGCCTTTTCCGATGCGGCGCTGACGGCGCTGGCCGTTTGGCCGGCCGATCCGCCGCGGGATCCGGCCGCCTGGCTGTGGCGGGCGAGCCTGCGGAAGGCGTTGGACGCGATGCGGCGAACGGCGACCCGGACGAGGGCCGTGTTCGACGATCCCGCGCCGACGCCCACGCCCGAGGACATCGCCATGGAGGCCGATGCGCCCATCCCCGACGAGCGGCTGCGGCTGATCTTCGTGTGCTGTCACCCCGCCTTGGCTCCCGAAGCACGGGCGGCCCTGACCCTGAAGGTGGTCTGCGGCCTGTCGACGGAGCGGCTGGCGCGGGCCTTCCTGGTCGCCGAGCCGACGATGTCGCAGCGGATCACCCGGGCCAAGCGCAAGATCGCGGGCGCGGGCGTGCCGTTCGAAGTCCCGGCGCGCACCGCCTGGCCGGAGCGGCTGGGCGCGGTGCTGGCCACGCTCGAAATCGCCTACGCCCAGGCCTACGAGGATGCGGCCCTGGCCGGCGACGGGGCGGACTTCGCGGGCGAGGTGCTCCGCCTGTCGGGTCTGCTGGTCGAACTCATACCGGATGATCCCGAGGTCCTGGGCCTGGCCGCCCTGGTTCGCTTCGCCGAGGCGCGTCGCGCCGCGCGGCTGGATCGCGAAGGCGGCATGATTCCGCTGTCGGAACAGGATGTCCGGGCGTGGGACGGCCCTCTGATCGCGGAGGGCGCGCGCCTGCTCGACCGCGCCGCGGCGCATCGACGGACGGGCGCCTGCCAGATCCTGGCGGCGATCCACGGCGCGCACCTGTCGCGTCGCGACAGCGGCGTCACGCCCTGGCCCTCGATCGTCAAGCTCTACGAGGCGCTGCGCGTCCTTCGGCCGGGCCCGGTGACGGCGGTGAACCGTGCGGTCGCCATCGGCATGGCGCAGGGCGTCGAGGCCGGCCTCGACGCCCTGGCGGCCGTGCCTGCCGACGGTCGCCTGGACGGATGGCTGCCCTGGCAGGCGGCGCGGGCGTGGCTGCTCGAAGAAGCCGGCCGAAACGAAGAAGCCAGGGCGGCGTACGACGCGGCCCTGGCCCTCGACCCGGCCCCGGCGGAGCGGCTCTACTTCGCGCGCCGTCGGGCCGCGATCTGAGCCTCGGCCTCAGCCGCTTGGGCCGGGCCGGTCGAGGTCTCCTGGCCGACGTTGATCCGCCCGGCTTCGGCGACGATGCGACCGGCGGCCTCGGCGTCGAATCTGCGAAGCCCTCCAGGCGAATGACGCGCAGGCCGGGGGCGGCTCGCGCCGCGCGCCCGCTTGCAGGGGGTGGCGCGTCGGCGAACGGCGCCCGATAAGCAGTCATGGACGGAAACACCTCGCTCTCGACTGCGCCCTTCCGCGACGCCCGCTACGCGTCGCGCCGGCTGGACGTCACCCGCCGCGACGACGGCGCGCTGGTGCTGGCCAATCCGACGCCCTACGGCGAGCACTTCCTCACGACGCTGGAAGCACTGGCGCGCTGGAGCGTCGAGGCGCCGGACCGGGTCTGGCTGGCCGAGCGCGCCGGCGAAGGCTGGCGGACGGTCACCTACGCCCAGGCCGCCGAACAGGTCGCCGCCCTGGCCGGCGCGCTCAAGGGCCTGGGCCTTAAGCGCGGCGACACGATGCTGATCCTGGCCCGCAACGGCGTCGACCACGCCCTGATCGCCTACGCGGCGATGAGCCAGGCCGTCGCCGTCTCGCCGGTGTCTCCGCAATACGGCCTGGCCGGCGCGGACCTGTCGCGTCTGGCCTACGCCTGCGGCGTGCTGAAGCCGGACGTGGTCTACGCCGACGACGCGGCCGCCTTCTCCGGCGCGCTGGCGGCGGACTTCCTGAAGGGCCTGCCGATCATCGCCAGCGCCAACGCGGGCGAGGGCCACATCCGTTTCGAGGACATGCTGGCGTCGCCGCCGGCGGTCTCGGTCGCCCGGCCCGACGACATCGCCAAGCTGCTGCTGACCTCGGGCTCGACCGGCCGGCCCAAGGCCGTCATCGGCCTGCACCGCAACATCTCGCTGAACGCCGCCCAGATCGCCGCCTGCTTCGACGATCCGGAGCCGCCCGTGGTGGTCAACGCCGCGCCCTGGAGCCACAGCCTGGGCGCCAACGCCATCCTGCATATGGTGCTGCACCGGGGCGGCGCGCTCTACATCGACGCTGGCCAGCCCATGCCCGCGAAGTTCGCCGAGACGGTCCGCAATCTGCACGAGATCGCCCCGACGTATCACAACATGGTCCCGGCCGGCTGGGCGCTGTTCGTCACCGAGCTGGAGAAGGACGAGGCCCTGGCCCGCACTTTCTTCTCGCGCGTGCGGGTGCTGCAGTACGGCGGCGCCTCGATGGCCCAGAGCATCCTCGATCGGGTGCAGGCGGTGGCCGTCCGCACGGTCGGCGAGCGGATCACCTTCGCCACCGGCTACGGCTCGACGGAGACCGGGCCGACGGCCTGCAACATCCATTGGCTCAACGCCCGCTCGGGCATGATCGGCCTGCCGGTGCCGGGCACGGCGGTGAAGCTGGTCCCGACCGGCGAGAAGTTCGAGATCCGGGTGAAGGGGCCGCAAGTCTCGCCGGGCTATCTGGGCGAGCCGGAGCTGTCGGCCCAGGCCTTCGACGAGGAGGGCTTCTACCGCCTCGGCGACGCCGCCCGGGCGATCGACCCGAACGATCCGGAGGCGGGCCTGATGTTCGACGGCCGGCTGGTCGAGAACTTCAAGCTGGCCAGCGGGACGTTCGTGGCCGCAGGGGCGCTGCGGGTGGCGGCGGTCTCGGCCGTCGCCGGGGCGGTCAGCGACGCGGTGGTCTGCGGCGAAGGGCAGGAGGGCGTCGGCCTGATGCTGTTCCTGGATCCGTCAAACTGCGCCCGGCTGGGCAGCGACGAGGCCGTCCGGGCGGCGATCCGCGAAGGACTGGAGCGGATGAACGCGGCGGCCAAGGGCGGCGGCGGCAGGGTCTGGCGGGCGCTGATCCTCGACGGCGCCCCCGACGCCGCCAGCGGCGAACTGACCGACAAGGGCTACATCAACCAGGCCATGGCGAGGGACCGTCGCCCGGCGGAACTCGCGCGGCTGTTCGCGGATGCGCCGGACGATGGCGTGATGACGTTCTGATCCCGGTCCTCTCCCATCGGGAGAGGGGGACCATGCGAAGCATGGTGGAGAGGGCCCAAGGCGGTGAGGTCGAGCGCGGGTCACCGGCCTTAGACCCCCTCCACCACCCTTCGGGCGGTCCCCCTCCCCCAAGAGGGGAGGTTAGCCAGTTATCCGCTCTCGTCCTTCGCTCTCCCGCCAGTGCGCCAGCGCTCCGACGGCCCCGACGCAGATCAGCAGCTGGCCGCCGTAGTACAGGCCCCAAACGCCCAGCCCGACCCAGAGCGCGTCCGGAAGCGGGCCCATGCGGCCGAAGATGAGCAGGTCGCTGACCAGGAACATCACCGCCCCGATCCCGACTGTGAAGCGCGGAAAGCGGCTGGTCCAGGCGGCCGCAGCCATCAGGGCCAGACCCAGGCTGTAGACGGCCACGCCCGGCGCGGCGGCGCGGTCGGCCGGCAGCATGAAACTGATCGCCACGGTCGCCGGGACCATCACCAGGGCGAGCGTCAGCTGGCTCTTCTGGACGACCTTCCGTCGGTTGCGCAGGTACAGGACGATCGCGACGACGTGCCCGGCGAGGAAGGCTAGGGCCCCGACGGTGAAGTTGATCTCCAAGAGTACGTCGCCGGCGCAGCCCAGCGCCATCAAGGCCGCCAGGAGCCACCCGTCCAAGCCCCGCGCCCGCAGCGCCGCATAGACCGCGAGGAGCCCTACGCCGAGGCCCTTCCAGACGATGCCCGCGGCATGCGGCGGGTCGAGACCCCAGCTGACCACATAGCTGACGCCAGCCGCGACCGACGCCGCCAGCACCAGGTTCGGCAGCGTGATCCGCCGCTCCATTCTCGTTTCCCCCTCTTGTTCTCGCCCGGCGGCGGAGGGTAGGGCCTTATCAACGCAAGGGAAGAGAGACACACCATGAACGGCGCCGACGCCCTGATCACCACCCTGGCCGACAACGACGTCACCGCCTGTTTCGCCAACCCGGGCACCAGCGAGATGCAGTTCGTCTCGGCCCTGGACCGCGAGCCGCGCATGCGGTCGGTGCTGTGCCTGTTCGAGGGCGTGGCGACCGGCGCGGCCGACGGCTACGGCCGGATGGCGGGCAAGCCGGCCTGCACCCTGCTGCACCTGGGCGCCGGCTACGCCAACGGCGGCGCCAACCTCCACAACGCCCGCCGCGCCGCGACGCCAGTGGTCAACGTCATCGGCGACCACGCCACCTATCACCGCCGGTACGACGCTCCGCTGAACAGCGACATCGCAGGCTGGGCCGCGCCCAATTCGCTGTGGGTGAAGTCGGCCGACACCGCCGACAGCGTCGGCCCGCTGACGGCGGAGGCCGTGCTGGCCAGCTACGGCGCGCCCGGCGGCTGCGCCAGCCTGATCCTGCCGGCCGACAGCGCCTGGTCCGACACGACGGTGAAGGGACCGGTCCTGACGCCGGCGCCGCGCGCCAAGGTCTCGCGGGCCGACGCCGAGGCCGTCGCCGCCCGCATCAAGGCGGCCAAGAAGCCGGTGATCCTGATGGGCGGCTCGACCTGCCTCGACGCCGGTGTTCGCCAGGCCGGCCGCATCGCCGCGACCGGCGTGCGGGTGCTGACCGACACCTTCGTCGCCCGCATCGCCCGCGGCGCCGGCCGCTTCGCGCCGGACAAGATGATGTACTTCGGCGAGATGGCCCTCGCCGACCTGCAGGACGTCGACCTGATGATCCTGGTCGAGACGGTCGAGCCGGTCGCCTTCTTCGCCTATCCCGACCGTCCGAGCCTCCTGGTCCCCGAGGGCTGCGAGGCCGCGACGCTGTGCGGCCGCGAGGCGGACGGGCCCGCTGCGCTCCAGGCCTTGGCCGACGCCCTGGGCGCGCCCGAGGCGGCGCCGGTCGAGGCCCTGGAACTGCCGGGCCTGCCCAGCGGCCCGTTCAATCCCTATGCGATCGGCGCTTCGATCGCCCGGCACATGCCCGACAACGCCGTCGTCAGCGACGACGCGGTGACCGCCGGCCTGCCGATCTGGCAGTCGACCAAGACCGCCCGGCCGCACGACTGGCTGTGCCTGACCGGCGGCGCCATCGGCCAGGGCATCCCGGCGGCGATCGGCGCGGCCGTGGCCTGCCCGGACCGCAAGGTGCTCAGCCTGAACGGCGACGGCGCGGCGATGTACACCGTGCAGGGCCTCTGGACGATCGCCCGCGAGCAGCTGGACGTGACCACGGTGGTCTTCGCCAATCACGCCTACCGCATCCTCAACATCGAGATGGGCCGCACCGGCGCCGGCAACCCGGGCCCGGCCGCCCGCAAGCTGCTCGATCTGGGCGAGCCGCGCATCGACTGGGTGCAGGTCGCCGGCGGTCTGGGCATCCCGGCCGAACGCGTCTCGACCCCGGAAGACTTCGACGCCGCCTTCGAACGCGCCATGAACCAGAAGGGCCCGCGCTTCATCGAGGCGGCGCTGTAAGGGGCTTCCCGGGCAAAGGTTGCGCCGTTGTAAGAAGACAAGCGCCTCGCGGCGCCCGACGTTCAGCGGACGTGGTCTGTTCGCGGCGTGATGAATTGCATCGACCCGAACGAACGTGTCGGGGAGAGGCGAGGATCATGCTCGAGAAGCGATGCATCGCTCTGGTCGGACGGAGGCGCTTGACCCTGGCGGCCGCCATGGCCGTGCTGGCCATCGTCCCGACGGCTGCCCTGGCGCAGGGCGGAGCCAAGTCCGCGATCGCACGCGAAGAGCGCTTCGAAGCCGTTCGGGCGCTCGTGCGCGAGCAGATGGCGCAGCGCCAGCTGCCGTCGGTCGCGGTCGCCGTGGCTTGGCGAGGACGGGTCGTTCTGCTGGACGCCTTCGGCCTGGCCGACAAGGAGGCTCTGGTTCCCGCCACGCCGGATACGATGTACCGCATCGCCTCCGTCACCAAGCCGCTGACGGCCACGGGGGTCATGATGCTGGTCGAGGCGGGCAAGGTCGACCTGGACCGCCCGATCAATGACTACCTGGGTGAGGCGAAGCTCGTCGCCCGCGTCGGCGAGGCGCGTGAGGCGACGGTGCGGCGGGTCGCCAACCATACGGCCGGCCTGCCTCAGCATTGGCAGTTCTTCTATGCGAACGAGGATCGCCGCGCCCCGTCGGTCGAGGAGACGATCCTGCACTACGGCGGCCTCGTGCGTCCGCCCGGGGAAACGTACGAGTACACGAACCTCGGCTACGGGGTGCTGGGCGAGGTCATCGCACGGGCGTCGGGCCGTTCGTACGCCGACTACATGCGCGCCGAGGTCTTCACGCCGCTGGGCATGACCCACACGGCGATCGAGCCGGACGAGGCTCAGAAGGTCTTCCTGGCGACGCCGTACGACCAGCGTGGCGCCCGCCTGCCCGACTTCCGGACCGACTATCCCGGCGGGGCCGGCGCCCATGCGAGCGCTCGGGATCTGATCCGGTTTTCGATGTTCCACCTGAAGGATCATCTCGGCGATCAGAAGCGGATCCTGTCCGACGAGAGTCTCGACGAGATGCGGCGCGCGACGGCCGAGATCAGGGGCGGCATGGCGTACGGGGTCGGCTGGCGCCTCGATACGGCGAGGGGCACGGCTGAGCATGGCGGCTACTATCCAGGCGCGTCCGCGGTCGTGCGGCTCGCGCCGGACGAGGACGCGGCCGTCGTCGTGCTGACCAATATCAGCAACGACGATCAGGCGACGGCCCTCAACCTCATCGCCGACGCCGCCCTCAAGGCCGTGATCCCGAGTTGGAAGCCGCGTCCGGCGGCGACCACGACCGCGGTCGCGGCGCCAACGCCTTTCGTCGCGCCTCCGGCGCTCGTCGGCCAGTGGACCGGCGTCGTGCGGACCTATGTCTCGGACATGCCGCTGACGATCGAGTTCCTGCCGACGGGCGAATTCGCCCGCGCGCGATTGGGCCGGCAGCCGAACACGACCCTTCACAGCATCCGATACCAGGACGGCGTCGTGACCGGCGAAATGCACGGCGTTCTGGACACGCCCGACACGAGGCGGTCCGAGCCCTATCTGCTCAAATTCGAGCTGAAACCGGACGGGAGCGCCATGACCGGGACGGCGACCACCCGGTTCTTTCAGGACCCGAACGGACCGCGGCTCACCCATTGGGTCAGCCTGACCAGGCCGTGAACGCCGAGCGAACGAAGGAATGCGGATGAGAAATTTCATCGCGAGATGGTCGATCCTGGCCATCCTGCTGGCTCCGCCGCCGCTGCAGGCGGCGGAACCGTCCCGGACGCGCTTCGATCTCGAGACCGCGACGATCGCCGACATCAACCGGGCGATGGACGGCGGCGGCCTGACCTCCGAACAGCTCGTCAAGCTGTCGCTCGCCCGGGTCGCGGCCTATGAGCCGAAGCTCCACGCGGTCATCACGCTCAACCCCCGGGCCCTGGCCGAGGCGAGGGCGCTCGACGCCGAACGGCGGAAGACGGGACCACGGTCGCCGCTGCACGGGGTGCCGGTCCTGGTGAAGGACAATATCAACACCCGCGACCTGCCGACCACGCTGGGCTTCTACGGGATGAAGGGGGCGACGCCCTACGCCGATGCGGCGGTGGTGGCCCGGTTGCGCGACGCCGGCGCGATCATCCTCGCCAAGGTGAACCTCAGCGAACTTGCGTCGGGCCCGCCCATGAGTTCGATGGGCGGCCAGACCCGCAACCCGCACGCCCTCGACTACAGCCCGGCCGGATCGTCCAGCGGCTCCGCCGTGGGCGTGGCGGCGGGCTATGCACCCGTGGCGATCGCCACCGACACGACAGGGTCGGCCCGCTGGCCGGCCGCGACGAACGGCGTCGTCGGCTTCCGTCCGACCACCGGCGTCATCAGCAATGTCGGCGTCCAGCCCAACGCGCCGACGCTGGACACGGTCGGCCCGATCACGCGGTCGGTGGCGGATGCGGCGCTGGTCCTGAGCGTGTTGGAGACCATCGACCCGCGTCCGGCGGCGCAGCGCGACGCCGACGGCCGATATCCTGCCGACTCGACCCAGGGCCTGCGTCCCGAGGCGTTGCGCGGCGCGCGCATCGGTTTCCCGCGCCGTGACTTTTCAGGCGACGACCCGGCGGTCGACGCGGTCATGAACGCCGCCGTCGAGGTCCTGAAGGCGGCCGGCGCGGAGGTGGTTGAAATCGAGATGCCGGAAGGCCTCATCGCGCTCAGCGGCGGCCTCCAGGGCGTGCTCGTCCGCACCGAATCCGCGCCCAGCCTCAACGCCTATCTGCCGGCGGCCTTCCCTCCGGGCTTTCCGCGCAGCCACGCGGAGATCATGGCCGCCAGCGCCGCGATCGCGGCCTCGCCGCCGGCGGGCGCCACGGCCAATCCGGGACGGCTGAACGGCTATCGCTGGGAGGCGGGCGCCGGACCGGCCTCCGACCCGCAGTATCTCGCCGCGCGCGATCAGGGACGTGCGTACGTCAGGGCGTCGATGCAGGCCCTGTTCGATCAGAACAGGCTGGATGCGATCGTCTATCCGACCCAGACGACACGCATCAACAAGATCGGCGAGACCCCCAAGCGCAACTCCCGCGGCCTGTTCGGCAACTTCGGTCCGGTGCTGGCCAGTCTGGCCGGCTGGCCCGAGCTGACGGCGCCGGCCGGGTTCACGCCCGATGGGCTGCCCGTGGGCGTTTCATTCCTCGGCCCGGAAATCGCCGATCAGAAGCTTCTCGGCCTCGGCTTCGCCTTCGAGCAGGCCGCCCGGGCGCTGCGACAGCCGGCGCCGGTGTGGGCGGCAACGCCCCCGCTGACCGGGGACCGCTTCGACTACTGATCATGAAAAAGGCCCGCCGGAGCGATCCGGCGGGCCTCGATCATACCGGCGCTGGAAGCGGCTACTTCTTGCGCTTGTTGGTCGGCAGCTTGCAGGCGCCGAGGTTCTCGGCCTGCAGGCAGCTCAGCACTTCCTTCGGCTTGTCGGTCATCGGGGCGTAGCCGATCACCCAGCCGGGCAGGCCGTCCGAACAGGCGACTTCCAGGTAGTTGGCGTCGGCGGTCCGCTTGTCCATCGCGCGGCTGTCGGAGACCACGCAGTCGCCCTTGCCGAGGGTCTTCAGATCGGCGGTGAGCTTCGGATAGGCGACGTCCTTCTTCGTGAACGAGCAGCGGAAGCCCTGGGCTTCCGAGACCGCACAGTTGAGGAAGGTGTTCTGGGCGCCGTCGAAGATGGCCACGGCGCCGTCCGGACGGTCCGAGCACTTCAGTTCGACGATTTCCTGCGAGGCGCGTTGCGACGGCATGATGCCGTACTTCTCGACCTTGCACTTGAAGCCGGCCTTGGTGGCCAGGTTGGTGTAGAGGTTGTTCTGCTCGGTCTGGGCGACCGAGGAGTCGGTCAGGGTGCAGCCGCCGCCGACGAAGCTGGCGTTGGCGCAGTCGATCGCGCGGGCCAGTTTGCCGTCATTGGCCTGTTCGAGCATGTAGCCCTTGCCGTCCTGGCAGCTGACTTCGAACCAGTTGGCGGTGGCGGTGGAGAGGACGTAGCGCTTGTCCTTGACGGCGCAGCTCTTGCCCGAACCGGCGGCCAGAGTGTCGACGACGGCCAGTTGGGTCGCGCGGTCGGTCAGTTCGCAGGACAGGTTGCCGCCCGGCTCGTAGGCGAGGCAGGTGTTGGCCTTGACCTCGCCCGTCGGGCTGACCGGGTTCGACGTCTGGAGGATGTAGCCCGAGCCGCCCTGGCAGGCGATCTCGAAGAAGCTGTTGGTGTTGTTCGCGCCGATCGAGCGCGCCTTCTCGAGCGTGCAGGCGGCGCCGGATTTGGCGACCAGCGGGGCCAGGGCCTGGATCGGGTCGGCGTTGCCGGGCAGCTTGCAGGCCAGCGAGTTGGGCTTGCCGTCGGCGGCGGGCTTGCTGGTTTCCAGGCAGGTGAAGAACTGCGGCTTGGCTTCGGTCTTCGCCATCAGGACGCCGCCGAGGCCGGGGCTGCAGGCGACTTCATAGAAGGCCTGGCCGGCTTTCTTGTCTTCACCGATGAAGCGGGCGTCGGCGACCGTGCAGGCCAGGCCGGCGGCCGTGATCAGGGCCGGCGTCTCCGCCATGCCCCTTTCGCGCGCCTTGGCGTCGACGCCGCCGGCGGGGGCTTCGGGCTTCTTGGCCGCCATCGCCGCGGCGGGCGTCATGGCGGCGACCACGAGGGCGGCGGCAAGGCCGATCCCGGTGAACCTCATTTTCCAAACTCCTGGGGTAGATTCCTCGCGCGGACTTAAGCGCGCGCTTTTTTCAGGGGTCAAGAGAACCCTTACGTGGCGTCGTAATTGCGGCGGCGGACTGAACCGCCGATGATGGGGCCGTTCATCTGGAGAGCAGTACGTTGCGGGACGGCATTGAGGATTCGGCGGCCGACGTTCGGCGCCCGAAGCTGGAGTATCCCTTCGAGACGGTTCCGGAGCCGGGGTCGGGCCAGGCGGTCGACATCGCGCCGGGCGTGAAATGGCTGCGCATGCCGATGGGCGGCTCGCTGCAGTTCATCAATGTCTGGGCCATCGAGGACGGCGAGGGCTGGACTGTCGTCGACACCGGCCTGCAGACCCGCGAGACGGCCCAGGCCTGGCGCGAGGCCTTCAAGGAGAGCCTCGGCGGCCGCCCGATCGTGCGGGTGATCGTCACCCATCTGCATCCGGACCACGTCGGCCTGGCCGGCTGGATGACCCGCAAGTTCGACTGCCGCCTGTGGATGACCCGGCTGGAGTATCTGCAGTGCCGGATGCTGGTCGCCGACACCGGGCGCGAGGCGCCGGAGGACGGGGTCCGCTTCTACAGGGCCGCCGGCTGGGACGAGGACGCCCTCGAGAACTACCGCACCCGCTTCGGCGGCTTCGGCAAGGCGATCTACCAGCTGCCCGACAGCTATCGGCGACTGAACGACGAGGAAGAATTCGAGATCGGCGGCCGGACCTGGCGGGTGGTCACCGGCAACGGCCATTCGCCGGACCATGCCTGCCTCTACTGCCCGGAGCTGAAGCTGCTGATCAGCGGCGACCAGGTGCTGCCGCGGATCTCGTCCAACGTGTCGGTGTTCCCGACCGAGCCGGACGCGGACCCGCTGCTGGACTGGATGAGCAGCTGCGCCAAGGTCAAGGCGGCGGTGCCCGACGACGTCCTGGTGCTGCCGGCGCACAACGATCCGTTCCGTGGCCTGCATGCGCGGCTGGATCACCTGATCAACGGCCACGAACGGTCGCTCGGTCGGCTGAGGAAGCTGCTGGCGACCGAGCCCAAGCGCGCGATCGACGTGTTCGGCGCCCTTTTCGCCCGCCCCATCGGCCCCGATCTGCTCGGCATGGCCACCGGCGAGGGCCTGGCCCACATCAACTGCCTGATCGAGCGCGGCCAGGTGGTGGCCGAACCCGACGCCGAGGGGGTGATCTGGTATCGGGCGGCGTAGCGGATTTCCCTCTGCCCAGGGGGAGGAAAACTAGTTCACATGCGAACTTGATATTTCGTGTGTGAACTATATCTTGTCGCCATGTCCACGCCGCCCGAGCGCCGCCTGTTCTTCCTGCTGTCCGCGGGTGAGCGGCGCGTGCAGCGCTGGATCGAGGCCGAGCTGGCCGCAGCGGGCGGCCTGACCGCCGCGCAGGCGGGGCTGCTGTTCTTTCTCGGCAGGGAGGGCGGCCCCCTCATCGGCGAGGCGGCCGAGGCCCTGGATGTCGCGCCTTCGGCCATGACCGGCCTGGTCGACCGCATGGAGCGGGCCGGGTTGGTCGAGCGCCGCGCCGATCCCGACGACGGGCGCGCGCAGCGCCTCTATCCGACCGACCGGGGCCGCGAGGCGCGCGCCTTCGCCCTGGACGGCCTGGACCAGATCAACGCCCGACTGACCGAAGGCTTCGACGAGGCCGAGGTCGATGTCGTCGCCCGCTGGCTCGCCAGCCTGCAGACCCGTTTTCCCCGGAGATAGCCCCATGACCGATCACGTCCTCGTCGCCGTCCAGGACGGCGTCATGACCCTGACCTTCAACCGGCCGGACAAGAAGAACGCCATCACCGACTCGATGTACGGCGTGCTGGCCGACAGCCTGACCGCGGCCGAGACCGACCCGGCCGTCCGGGTGGTGCTGTTCAACTCGAACGGCGACAGCTTCACCGCCGGCAACGATCTGATGGACTTCGCCGCCGCCAACGCCTCGCAGGGCGGCGCGCCGATCGGCGACGAACGCAACGTCGGCCGGTTCCTGAAATGCCTGGCCCGGGCGAAGAAGCCGCTGGTCGCCGCCGTGCGCGGCCAGGCCGTCGGCGTGGGCACGACCATGCTGCTCCACTGCGACCTGGTCTATGTCGCCGACACCGCCCGGCTGACCGTGCCGTTCGTGAACCTGGCCCTGGTGCCCGAGGCGGCCTCCAGCCTGACGCTGCCCTCGCGCATCGGCCACGCCCGCGCCTACGCCATGTTCGCGCTGGGCGAAGCGCTGGACGGCAAGAAGGCCGAGGCTTGGGGCGTCGCCAACGAAGCGCTGCCGGAGGACGAGGTCGACGGCCGCGCCCTGCACGCCGCCCAGGCCCTGGCCAAGCGTCCGCTCGGCGCCCTGACGATCACCAAGGGCCTGATGCGCGACGCGGAGCAGCTGGCCGCCCGCATGGACGAGGAGGGCGCGCTGTTCGCCCAGCGCCTGAAGACCCCGGAAGCCGCCGAAGCCTTCGCCGCCTTCATGCAGCGCCGCCCGGCGGACTTCTCGAAGGTGGGATGAACCGCGCGGGGACATGTCGCTTCGCGGTCCATGTCCCCGATTTCGGCGCCCCTGATGTCGGGAACGCGACGGCCCGTCCGTCCTTGGGGCAGAGTGCAGAACCGACGGAGATTCGCATGTCCTTTCAGGCCTACCTCGACACCATCCAGCAAAAGACCGGCCGCGACGCCGAGGCGCTGAAGTCCGAGGCCGACGCGGTCGGCCTGTCGGACAAGGGCGTGCTGAAGCCCGGCGTGAAGGCCGGCCAGGTGGTGGAGTGGGCCAAGGCCGAGCTGGGCCTGGGCCATGGCCACGCGATGGCGATCTACGCCCTGCTCAGCGGCAAGCGGAAGCCGGGCGACTGAAGGACGGCGGCCGGGGCGTATCGACGTTCACGCCGAATACGTCCCCATCCCCGTATGTCCCCGCCTTCGCGAGGACCTTCGGATGAAGACAGATACGCTCAGGCTGAATGGCAGTCGGCCCTACCCCGGCAGTCCCTGATACCGGGCCATGGTCGTGGCGAAGACGATGATCAGGGCGATCCCGACCACCTCCAGGCCGATCCAGCGACGCGTGCCGGCGACCTCGGCCGCGTCGGGCGACCAAGCGGCGTCGGCGGCGAACTGCTTGCGCCAGCGCAGGTAGCGCAGCGTCGGCGGGACGGAGAGCAGGCCCACGGCCAGGAAGGTCGCCATCTTGGCCCAGAACCAGACGTTGGCTTCGTAATAGGCCCAGCCTTTGGCCGCGTAGAGCACCCGGGCGACGCCGACCAGGATCAGCAGCACCGAGGTCGCACCGTAGCCGACGTCGATGCCCGCCACGCGGCGGGCCGCCTCGCCGGTCATGCCCGGCTTCACCAGCACGCTCTCGGCCATCAGCATGGCCACTAGGCCGAAGGCGAGGATGTGGTGCAGGATGGCGAGCACGAGATCCAGCATGGTCGTTCCCCCAGGACGCCCCAAGCGGGTCCTTGTTCGCCGGCATGTGAGCCGGAACGGGTCGGCCCGGCAAGAGGCCGCGAGGAGAGGAAGCCATGGTTGAGCGCATCACGTCGCCGTTCGGTATGTTCACGCCCGCCCGCGAGGTCGCCGCCGGCGTCGACCTGGCCGGGAAGACCGCCATCGTCACCGGGGCGGCCACCGGCATCGGGATCGAGACCGCCCGCGCCCTGGCCGAGGCCGGCGCCGAAGTGGTGATCGCCGCCCGCAAACCCGACCTCGGCGCGGAGGCGGTCGCCTCGATCAACGAGACGGCCGAGGGCCCCGGCGCCCGGTTCGAGATGCTCGATCTGTCGGAGCTGGCCTCGATCCGCGCCTTCGCCGACCGGTGGGGCGGACGGCCGCTGCACATCCTGATCCACAACGCCGCCGTCATGGCCTGCCCGCTGGACCGGACCAAGGACGGCTTCGAGATGCAGTTCGGGACCAACCACCTGGGCCACTTCCTGCTGGGAAACCTGCTGGCGCCGGCGCTGGAGGCCGGAGCGAAGCAGGCGGGGCGGCCCTCGCGCCTGGTCAGCCTGTCGTCGATCGGCCACCGCCGCTCGGACATCAACTGGGACGATCCGAACTATCGCACGCGGCCCTACGACAAGTGGGAGAGCTACGGTCAGGCCAAGACCGCCAACGCGCTGTTCGCGGTCGGCTTCCACCAGCGGTTCAAGGACCGCGGCATCACCGCCAACGCGGTCATGCCCGGCGGCATCATGACCCCGCTGCAGCGTCACCTGCCGATCGAGGAGCAGAGGGCGCTCGGCTGGATCAAGGAGGACGGCTCTATCCGCGAAGGCTTCAAGACGCCGGAGCAGGGCGCCTCGACCAGCGTCTGGGCCGCGGTCGGCGCGGAGCTTGAGGGCGTCGGCGGCCTGTATCTGGAAGATTGCGCCCAGGCCGAGCCCTGGACCCAGGACCTGCCCTGGAAGGGCGTGCTGCCTCATGCGCTGGACCCGGCGAGCGCCGACCGTCTGTGGGCCTATTCGGAGGAGACCGTGGGTCTGCGCTGACGGTCAGCGCACGTCCGGCGCTATGATGTCCAGGCCCGGAAAGGCGGTGCGCACCCGGCCGGGGTCCCGCGTCAGAAGGCTATAGCCGGCGAAGGCGGCGTGGGCGCCGATCAGGAAGTCCGGCAGCACCGCCGTGCGCCGGCCGCCGCGGCTGCGGTAGTCGGCGTGGGCCTGGCCGGCGAGCGCGGCGGCCTCGAAGGGCAGCGTTTCCCGCAGGAAGACCGCGTCGAGGTCCAGCCGGTCGTCGCCAGCGCGCCGATAGGCCGCCACAGCTTCCGCGAAGATCACCTGGTTGATCACCAGCGACCGTTCGGCGCCGAGCCGCTCCAGCGCCTCGGCGGACCAGTCGAACCACGACGAGTCCGGCGTCGCAATGTCGATGACGACCGAGCTGTCGACGAGCACCGCAGTCACGTCGTCGGCTCGCGATCCCGCGTGACGTCCAGGAGCTCGTCGGCAGAGAGGCCGCCGTCCGCGGTGCCCTTCACGCGCTCGATCCAGGCCCGGATGCGCTGGGCCCTATGGTCCGGCGTATCCATCGCAGGCTTGTGCACGAAGACGCGGCCTTCTTCCTCGACGAAGGCGACGTCGTCGCCCGGCCGGAGGCCCAGCTTGCGGCGAACCTCGACCGGGATCGTGACCTGGCCCTTCACGGTCATTCTCATCGGCGGGCTCCGGGTGTAATACTCTAGGGTATTACATAGCACGAAAAGGCAGGTTCCAGCCATGTCCCTCGCCGGCAAGACCCTCTTCATCACAGGCGCGAGCCGGGGCATCGGCCTGGCCATCGGCCTGCGGGCGGCGAAGGACGGCGCCAACGTCGTCGTCGCGGCCAAGACCGCCGAGCCGCATCCCAAGCTGCCCGGCACCATCTACAGCGCCGCCGAAGAGATCGAGGCTGCGGGCGGCCAGGCGCTGCCGCTGGTCGTCGACGTTCGCGACGAGGCCAGCGTGAACGACGCGGTCGACAAGGCCGTGGCCCGCTTCGGCGGCATCGACATCTGCGTGAACAACGCCAGCGCCATCAGCCTGACGCCGACCGAGGCGACGGACATGAAGCGCTACGACCTGATGCACCAGATCAACGCCCGCGGAACCTTCCTGGTCTCCAAAGCCTGCATCCCGCACCTGAAGAAGGCGGCCAACCCGCACGTGCTGGCGCTGTCGCCGCCGCTGGACCTGGCGCCGCACTGGTTCGGCCGTCACGTCGCCTACACCGTGGCGAAGTACAACATGAGCATGTTCATGCTGGGCATGGCGGACGAGTATCGCGACGACGGGATCGCCTTCAACGCCCTGTGGCCGCGCACGGGCATCGCCACGGCGGCGATCCGGTTCGCCCTGGCCGGCGACGAGGGCATGAAGCACTGCCGCACGCCGGACATCATGGCCGACGCGGCCCATGCCGTCTTCAACAAGAAGGCGTCGGAGTTCACCGGTCGATTCCTCATCGACGACACCTTCCTCTATGAGGAGGGCTTTCGTGATTTCGAAGTGTACCGCGTGGACCCGACCAAGCCCCTGATGCCCGACTTCTTCGTGCCCGAGTCGATTCCCGCGCCCCCGGGAGTGAAGATCGGATGAGCCAAGTCACCCTTCGCCGCGCCGAGGGCGCCGATGCGCCGGCCATCTTCAAGTTCGTCATGGACCTGGCGATCCATCACGAGCACGCCGACGAGGTCGAGACCACCCTGGCCGACATCGAGCGCGAGTTCTTCGGCCCGACGCCGCACGCCTATTGCGAGCTGGCGGAGCTGAACGGCGAGCTGCTCGGCTTCACCACCTGGTTCTACAGCTTCTCCAGCTGGACCGGCCGGCGGGGGATCTATCTGGAAGACCTGTTCGTGACCGATTCCGCCCGCGGCACCGGCGCGGGCCGGCTGCTGATGGCCGACCTGGCGCGGCGTTGCGTCGCCGAGAAGCTGCCGCGCATCGAATGGGCGGTGATCCCGGAGAACGAGGGCGGCATGGCCTTCTACAGCAAGCTGGGCGCCGCCCCGCAGGACCACGCGATCTGGCGGCTGGACGGGGAGGCGCTGGCGAGGCTCGCCGCCTCGTGAGCGCCCCGCCGAAAACCGTCCTGGAGGTCTCGCCGGAGGAGGAAGCGGCCATCCGCTTGGCCGTGGCGACCGCCGATGTGGGCACGTTGGGCCCGGGCCGCGCCATCGCCAGGCCGACCGACGCGGTGGATCTGGCGCGCTTCCTGGCCGACCCGCGGGTCTCGGAGGCGATCTACGACCTGCCGCGGCCGATCGACGAGACCAACGTCCGGCGCTGGATCGTCGAGGGCGAGACCCAATGGCGCGCGGGCCGGCGGCTGCTGATCGTCAGCCGCGAGCCGACCGGCGAGATCGCCGGCTACAGCGACATCACCGTCTGGCCCGAGCGTTCGGCGGCGGAGCTGGCCGGCGCCCTGGCGCCCTCCCGCCAGAACGAGGGGCAGGGCGGGGCCGGGGCGTTGCACACCTTCGGCTGGATCTTCGAGACCCTGGGCGTGCGGCTGATGTGCCTGACCGCCGCGACGGACAATGTCCGCTCCGCGCGGCTGATCGAGGCGGCGGGTTTCACGCCGATGGGAACCCGGGACGCGACCCGCGCCGACGGAACGAAGCGGCGGTCGCTGTACTGGGAGATGACGCGGGACCAGTGGGCGGAGAAGTGGGGCTGAGGCCGTACGGACGCCGTGCGTCCTTCGACATGCACTAGGCCCGCTCGAACACCGCCGCGATGCCCTGGCCGCCGCCGATGCACATCGTCTCCAGGCCGTAGCGGCCGTCGCGACGGTGCAGCTCGCGCAGCAGGTTGGCCAGGATGCGGCCGCCGGTGGCGCCGATCGGGTGCCCCAGCGAGATGCCGCTGCCGTTGACGTTCAGCTTGTCGCGGTCGTCCCAGCCCCAGCCCTTGAGCACGGCCAGCACCTGCGGGGCGAACGCCTCGTTCAGCTCCACCAGGTCGATGTCCTTCCAGGAGAGACCCGTGCGCTTGAACAGCCGCTCGACGGCCGGCACCGGGCCGATGCCCATCCGCGAGGGATCGCAGCCGGCGGCGGCCCAGCTGTGGAACCAGCCCATCGGCTCCAGGCCCAGCTCGGCCAGCTTGTCCTCGGCCACGACCAGACAGGCGGCGGCGGCGTCGTTCTGCTGGCTGGCGTTGCCGGCGGTGACCACGCCGTCCTTCTCGATCGCGCGCAGCTTGCCCAGGCTCTCCATCGTCGCGTCGGGGCGATAGCCCTCGTCGTGATCGAAGATGACCGGGTCGCCCTTCTTCTGTTTCACGGAGACGGGAACGAGCTCGTCGGCGAACTTGCCTTCCTTCCAGGCGGCCGTGGCGCGCTGGTGGCTCATGACCGCGTACTCGTCCGACTGCTCGCGCGTGACGCCGTAGTCCCGGGCGAGGTTGTCGGCGGTCTCGATCATGCCGCTGATGACGCCGAAACGCTCGATCGGCTGACTCATCACCCGGCCGCGCGCGAGGCGGTCGTGCATGGTCACCGAGCCGGCGCGGGCGCCGTTGCGCATGTCGGTCGAGTAGTACTCGACGTTGCTCATGCTCTCGACGCCGCCCGCGATGACGACGTCCGCCGCGCCGGTCTGGACCATCATCGCCGCGTCGATGATCGCCTGCAGGCCCGAGCCGCAGCGGCGGTCGAGCTGGTAGCCCGGCACGTTCAGCGGGAAGCCGGCGGCGAGCGCAGACCAGCGGGCGATGCAGGGCGCCTCGCCGTTGCCGTAGCCCTGGGCGAAGATCACGTCGTCGACCCGCTCCGGATCGAGCTTGGCGCGCTCGACCAGCGCCTTGAGGATGACGGCGCCCAGCTCGCCGGCGGTGAGGCTGGAGAGCCCGCCCTGGAACTTGCCGACGGCGGTGCGGATGGGGTTGACGATGGCGACTCTGCGCATGTTTTCACTCCGAGCATCCCCGTGAAGGCGGGGATCCAAGCGGCCTTGCCGCCGCGTCTGATTCAGCTTGGGTCCCCGCCTTCGCGAGGACACACGGTGGAGGGGTCAGATCGGGTCGTAGGGGAACACCGAGGCGGTCGCGCCGGCGTCGAAGAAGCTGTTCTTCATGGCCGGCAGGGCCACGTCGAGCAGACTACGCGGGGTCCAGCCCTCGGTGTTGGCCATGTTGCGGACCGGGCGGGGCTGATCGAACAGGATCACCTCGTTGCCGCGCACCGCGAAGATCTGGCCGCTGACCTCCTTGGCTTCGGGCGAGGCGAGGGCGACGGCCAGCTGGGCCACCTGGTCGGCGCGCATGGCGTTCTTCATCCGGGCGACGCGCTGGGCCGAGGCCTCGTCCTTCACCGGGATGGTGGCGATCATCCGGGTCCAGGCGAACGGCGCGATGACGTTGCTGCGCACGCCCTTGATCGCGCCTTCCATGGCCAGGATGCGCGACAGGCCGACCACGCCCAGCTTGGCGGCGGCGTAGTTGGCCTGGCCGATGTTGCCGATCAGGCCGCTGGTCGAGGTGAAGTGGACATAGGTCCCGTCCTGCTGGTCGCGGAACAGCTCGACCGAGGCGCGCGAGACGTTGAAGGCCCCGCGCAGATGGACGTCGATGACCTTGTCCCAATCGTCCTCGGACATCTTGTGGAACATGCCGTCGCGCAGGATGCCGGCCGGGTTGATGATGGCGTGCAGGGCGCCGAACGTGTCCTTGGCCTGCTCGACCATGCCCTGAACGGCCTTGTAGTCGGTGACGCTGTCGGAGTTGGCCACCGCCTCGCCGCCCGCGGCGCGGATCTCGGCGGCCGTGGCCTCGGCCGGACCGGCGTCGCCGGCGTCGCCGCCCGCGACGCTGCCGCCCAGGTCGTTGACGACCACCTTGGCGCCTTCGCGCGCCGCCAGCAGGGCGCACTCCTTGCCGATCCCGCCGGCGGCGCCGGTCACCAGGACGACCTTGCCCTCAAGCACGCCCATCCGTTGTCTCCCTTGGATTGTTCTTTCCTTTCCGACGGGTCTAAGCGCCGAACGTCGCGTCAGGCAAGCCGCCGATGACGGTTGGACGCATGGCCAACCGCGCGTCGATAGGTCATGGTCAACCGGAGATTGCGATGGAGGAGTTCGTCATGTCCCTCGGGCGCTTTCACGAAGACCTGCACACGCTTTGGCTCGACGACGGCCGCCGCGTCGAACTGACCAAGGCGTTCAACTACACCGACCCGAACGGGCTGCTGTGGTCGGTGCCCAAGAAGGCGATCGTGGACGGCGCCTCGATACCGCGCATCCTCTGGACGCCCCTGGGCGGGCCCTTCGAGGGCAAGTACCGCAAGGCGTCGGTGATCCACGACTTCTACTGCGACCGGCGGAGCCGCGCCTGGGAGGCCGTCCATCGTGTCTTCTACGACGCCATGATCACCTCGGGCGTATCGGGCGGCCAGGCCAACCTGCTCTACGCCGGGGTCTACTGGGGCGGGCCGCGATGGTCGGAGACGGTGGTCGCCAACGCCCGCCTGCGGCACCCGGACGACGGCCCCCGCGGACCTCGGAACCGGCCTCTCGGCGTGGACTTCGGCGACGGCGACGCGTCGGAGGGGCCGGACAGGGGTATCGGCATCGGCTTGGAGCCGCCGGACATCGACCTCGACGGCGGGGAGGAGACGTTCGAGACGCGCACCGTCGTCGAGCAGTACGCCCTGTCGCCGGACGCGCTGGCGAAGCTCGGCGGCGCCATGGCCGGCAAGGATCTCAGCCTCGACGAGATCGAACGGCTGGTCGATCAGCGGACGCAGCGGCTGGAGCCGCACCGGGTCGAGCTGGGCGACGGCGAACGCTATCGTCCCCTGAAGTTCGACGGCGACGCCGATACGCTGAAAGGCCTGTGGTCGGACCTGGGGCTCGACGATCCGTCCTAGCGGTCACGCCAGCCGGTCGGCCTTGCGCAGGTCCGGGAACAGCTTGGCCCAGAGGATGGTGACGCCGAGGGCGGCGATCCCGCCGCCGACCACGGCGACCACGGGGCCGACGAAGCGGGCCACGACGCCGCCACGGAACTCGCCGAGCTCGTTCGACGCGCCGATGAACAGCGACGACACCGTCGCCACCCGGCCGCGCATGTGATCGGGCGTGACCAGCTGGACCAGGGTCTGGCGGATGTAGACGCTGATCATGTCCGCCGCGCCCAGCACGATCAGGGCGGCGACCGAGAGCCACATCAGCTTGGACAGGCCGAACACCACGGTGCCCAGGGCGAAGATCCCGACGGCGACGAACATGATCCGGCCGGCGTTGCGGCGGATGGCCGAGGCGGCCAGGTAGAAGGCCATCGCGGCGGCGCCGATCGCCGGGGCGGCGCGCAGCAGGCCGAAGCCTTCCGGGCCGACGTGCAGCACGTCCTTGGCGTAGACCGGCAGCATGGCCGTGGCTCCGGCCAGGATCACCGCGGCCAGATCCAGCGAGATGGCGCCGAAGACGATCTTGTTGGTCCAGACATAGACCAGGCCTTCCTTCATCAAGGCCCAGCGCGACCCGGGCTGCACCTCGGGCTGGGTGTTGCTCTTGATCAGCGAGATGGTCGTCACGGCGATCAGGTACAGCGCTGCGGCCACGCCGTAGGAGAGGGCGGGCGAGATGGCGACGACGATGCCGCCGATCGCCGGGCCGGCGATCGAGGCGGTCTGCCAGGCCAGGCTGTTCCAGGCGATGGCGCGCGGCAGCAGGTGCCGGGGCACCAGCATCGGACCCATGGCCGTATTGGCCGGGGCGAAGAAGGCGCGCGAGGCGCCGAACAGCGCCGCGCTGCCGAGCAGCATCCAGACCGAGGCGTGGTGCGTGAAGGCGGCCACCGCCAGCAGGACGGCCACGGCGATCTCGGAGGCGTAGGTGAACTTCAGGATGCGGCGGCGGTCGTAGCGGTCCGCCGTCTCGCCGGCCGGCAAGGCCAGCAGCAGCACCGGCACGAAGCTGATCAAGCCGAGCAGGCTGACCATGAAGGCCGACTGCTTCACGTCCATGGTCTGGCGGGCCAGGCTGTAGACATGCCAGCCCAGCGCCACGGACTGGATCTGCACCCCCAGGACCGCGGTCCACCGCGAAATCCAGAAGAGAATGAAATCGCCCTGCCGAAGCAGGGCGCGGGTCGATGTGTCGGGTTCGGCGGACTCTGACATGAGCCTTCTCCTTTGCGCCCGTATCGCCGGTCTCGCAACCGTCGTTGACGACAGGGTTCGCTGACCGTATGTGCGCGGCCAAGAGTGGCGATGGAGCGAGGGCCGCATGCGCAGCCTCCGACGAACGAGCCGCCGCGCCAGCCGCGCGGCCGACTAGCCGCCCCGGGCCTTTCGAAGGCGCGGGGTTCGTTCCCCTGTTCCTTCTCCGGTCCCTTCCTCCATGTCCCAGATTTCCTACCGGCCCGAAGCGGCCGACGACGCGCCGCTGATCGAAGCCCTGCTCGAACGGGCCTTCGGGCCCGGCCGCCACGCCAAGGCCGCCGACCGGCTGCGCGAGAGCAACCGCCTGATCCCCGAGCTCAGCTTCACGGCCTGGGACGGCGATCGTCTCGCCGGCTCGGTGCGGATGTGGCCGGTGACCATCGCCGGCGAGCCGGTGGTGTTCCTGGGCCCGATCGCCGTCGAGGCGGAGCTGCGCAAGCACAAGATCGGCCAGCAGCTGGTCGAGCTGGCCTGCGAGGCCTCGGCCCGGGCCGGCTGGCGCGCGGTGCTGCTGGTCGGCGACGCCCCCTATTTCGGCCGGGTGGGCTTCGAGGCCGAGCCGGCGAGGGGCGTGGTCATGCCGGGTCCGGTCGACCAGCGCCGGGTGCTGCTGAAGCCCCTGCGCGACGGCGGCGCGGACGGTCTGGCGGGGCCGGTCTGGCGGTAGCCTGAAGGCGGCTTAGTCCGCCGGCCGAGGCGTCGGCAGCCAGGCCAGGATCAGCGAGGTCAACAGGCCCGCGGCTTCGGCCTCGGGCAGGGACCCGTCGAGCATGCGTCCGGAAAGGGCGTCTCCGGCGCCGACGACGGCGATGCAGCGCAGCCTCAGCTCGGCGTCGTCGAGGTCGGCGAACGGCCGGAACGCCGTCACGTAGGTGTCGACGTAGCGGTCGATCAGCTCGCGCTGGAAGGCTTCCATGGTCGCGTCGCTCTGCAGCGCGACGGCGATCGCGAGGGCCTCGGGGCCGACCGTCGCATAGCATCGGACGGTGGCCTCGCCCGCCGCCCGCGCAACGGCTTCGAACCCTGCGTCCGCTTTGGACAGGGCTTCGCGAAGGGTTCGGTGCTGCCGGTCGGCGATGTCGCTGTAGAGCTGCATCAGCAGGCCGGCCCGCGTCTCGAAATGCTGGTAGGCGACCGGCCGGCTGACCCCCGCCCGCTCGGCGAGACGGCCGAGCGTCAGGGCGTTGGGCCCCTCCGTCCGGGCGATCTCCAGCGCCGTCGCCAGCAACTGCGCCCTGCGTTCCGCCTTGCTGAGCTTAGCCGTCACAGGTCCACCGGATTTTTCGACGACGAGCCCTTGCGGCCGCCCTGCCGTACGTCCACTTACACATTGTAACTTACATTTTGTAAGTGAAGAGAATGGCCCAGGACGCCCGGGCCGACCAGAGGGAATTTCGACATGACGACGCAAGCACCGGTGCTCCTCATCGGCGGGGCCGGTCTGATCGGCGCGACCGCGGCGAGAACGCTGCGCCGGACCTATCCGGACCTGCCGATCACGCTCGGGGTCCGCGATCCCGCCGCCGCCGCCGCGCTGGTCGCCGACCTCGGCGGGGCAGAGGCGGTGGGCGTCGACCTGTCCCGGCGAGACCTCGGGATCAACCCCGACGCCCGGTTCGGGGCCGTCGTCGTGTTCTTCAAGGACGCGACGCTGAACTCCCTGCGGTTCGCGCAGGATCGCGGCGTCGGCTACGCCGACATCTCGTCGGCCGCCTTCGAGATCGGACCTCAGGTGGCGCTGGCCATCCAGCGTCCCGGCGCGTCCGCCGTGGTGATGGCGAGCAATTGGCTGGCCGGTACGAGCACCGCCGTCGCCGCTCACTACGGGGCCGAATTCGACCGGGTCGACGCCATCAAGGTCTCGGCGCTGCTCGACGACCAGGACATCGGCGGCGCAGCCGCGGCCGAGGACTACGAACGCCAGACCGGCGCCGGACCCAGCGCCCTGCAACTGCGCGGCGGCCGCTGGACCTGGGCGTCCGGCGACGAGGCCAAGGAGGTGTTCCATGGCGTCGACGGCCGCCCGTTCGAGGCCGCCCCGTTCGGCAATCTCGACGTGCTCAGCCTGGCCAACGCCTTCGACGCGCCTTCGGCGAGGTTCGAGTTCGCCGTCGGCGAGACCGCCAGCCGGCTTCGCGGCGAAGCCTTCTCGACCGAGATCGTCATCGAGATCGCGGGTCGGCGCGGCGACGGGCGGGAAGGGGTCTTCCATTTCCGGGTCGTCCATCCCGAAGGACAGGCGCCGCTGACCGCACAAGGCGTCGTCCTGGTCGTCGAGCGGCTGGTCGGCCTGGGCGGGCAGTCGCGGCTGGAGCCCGGTCTGTACCTGCCCCACACGGTCGTCGACCCCGGCCGCGCCATGGCCGCCTTCCGGGCCATGGGGGCGGTGATCGGGGAAGCCTAGCGACCGCGGCGGATCGCCGCCGCCGCCGGCTGCGGCGCCAGGAATATGGCCATACGTGGCCGCGTTGCCGCTTCCACACGGCCGGCGGGGGACTACATTGTCCCCCGTGAGCTCCGAATCCCCACCTCCTTCCGGCCTCGACGGCGTCGTGGCGGCGGCCAAGCAGGCGCCGGGCCGCGGCCTGCCGCCGGTGCATCTGTGGAACCCGCCGCATTGCGGGGAGATCGACATCCGCATCCGCAAGGACGGGGTCTGGTTCCACGAGGGCACGCCGATCGGGCGCGAGGCGCTGGTGCGGCTGTTCTCGACGGTGCTGCGGCTGGACCCCGACGGCTATCACCTGGTCACGCCGGTCGAGAAGATGAGGATCGTCGTCGAGGACGCGCCCTTCATCGCCACACGGGTCGACCGCCTCGGCGAGGCGCTGCGCTTCGTGACCAATGTCGGCGACGAGGTCGAGGCCGGGGCGGACAACGCCATCCGCGTCGAGATGGACCCCCACACCCAGGAGCCGCGGCCCTACCTTCATGTCCGCCGCGGGCTGGAGGCGCTGATCGCCCGCCCGGTGTTCTACGAACTGGTCGAGATGGCCGCCGAACGCGACGGCGTGATGGGCGTGACCTCGAACGGCGCCTGGTTCGCCGTGGGGCCGGCGGCATGAGCCCGGCGGCGTCTCCCGACGATCTCCGCGAGTGGATCTCGCAGCATCTGGATCCTTTCGATTCGGAGCAGCCGGCTTCCGCCGCGCGCTCGGACTTCGATCTGAATCCGGAGATGCGGGTTCCGGAGGGAGAGACCGTTCTGCGTCCGGCCGCCGTGCTGGTGCCGCTGGTCGAGCGGCCGGAAGGGCTGTCGGTCCTGCTGACCCGACGCTCCGACAGCCTGCGCAGCCACAGCGGCCAGGTCGCCTTCCCGGGCGGGCGGCTCGATCCCGGCGAAACCGCGCCCCAGGCGGCCCTGCGCGAGGCGGAGGAGGAGATCGGCCTCGACCGCTCGAAGGTGTCGCTTGTGGGGCTGTCGACGCCTTATCGCACCGGGACCGGCTTCCTGGTCACGCCGGTGGTGGGCTTCGTGCGGCCGGATCTGGTTCTGACGCCCAACCCCGACGAGGTCGCCGACATCTTCGAGACGCCGTTCGGCTTCCTGATGGATCCGGCCAACTACGAGCGCCGCTTCTACGACATGCCCGACGGCCAGCGGCGGCACTTCTACGCGATGAGCTGGGAGAACCAGCTGATCTGGGGCGCGACGGCGGGAATGCTTCGCGCGCTGTACGACCGACTGTACGGCGCGGCCATGGCGTGAGACGAAAGGCGTCCTGTTTGTGAAAACGTGACGCTGTCGTCACTTTTCATCGCGTCCCGAAGGTCCTAACCCTTTCGCCATGTCGAACGCCGCTACCCAGAATCCCGAGACCATCGGCCAGCCGGCCTGGATGACCCAGCCCGCCACCCGGGCGGTGATGCAGGCGCTCGAGGCGCGCGGCTACGCCGGTTGCGCGCGCTTCGTCGGCGGCTGCGTGCGAAACACCCTGCTGGGCCAGCCGATCGACGATGTCGACATCGCCACCATCCTGACGCCCGACCAGGTCGCCGAGGCGCTGGAGGCGGCCGGTCTGCGCGCGGTGCCCACCGGGGTCGACCACGGCACCATCACCGCCGTCTCAGAGGGGAAGGCCTACGAGATCACCACCCTGCGCAAGGACGTCTCGACCGACGGCCGACGCGCCGTGGTGGCCTTCACCCAGGACTGGGCCGAGGACGCGGTCCGCCGCGATTTCCGCCTGAACGCCCTCTACGCGGACTCCGAGGGCCGAATCTACGATCCGACCGGGGAGGGGGTGGCCGACGCCAAGGCCGGCCGCATCGTCTTCGTCGGCGATCCGATGACCCGCATCCGCGAGGACTACCTGCGGATCCTGCGGTTCTTCCGCTTCCACGCCTGGTACGGGCGCGGCGACCCGGACAACGCCGCCCTGGCCGCCTGCAAGGCGCTGAAGGGCATGCTGTCGGGTCGCGCCGCCGAACGGACCCAGAAGGAGCTGCTGAAGCTGCTGGCCGCCGACGATCCGCGCGGCGCCGTGCGGCTGATGGCGGCCACCGGTGTTCTGGGCGCGGTGCTGCCGCAGGTGAAGGCGCTGATCCGGTTCGACAACCTGATCGCCATCGAGACCGAGCAACTGTTCGAGAACGATCCGGAGCTGCGTCTGGCCGCGATGATCCCGGACGACGCCAAGGTCGCTCAGGACGTGGCCGAGCGGCTGCGCCTGTCGAACGCCTTGAAGGACCGGCTGGTCGCCGCCGCCGGCAAGGCGCCGCACATCGTCTCTTGGATGAGCCCGCGGGAAATCCGCCGTGCGGTCTACGCCGTCGGCGCGCGCGCCTTCGTCGATCGCGTCAAGCTGGCCTGGGCGGCCTCGAACCGCGTCGCGACCGCGACCCAGTGGCGGGCGATGATCCCGCTGGCCGAGACCTGGTCCCCGCCGCCGTTCCCGTTGACCGGCGAGGAGGTGCTGGCCGCCGGCGTGCCCAAGGGGCCGTTGGTCGGCCAGGTGATGAAGGAGGTCGAGGCCTGGTGGGTCGACCTGGACTTCATCGACGACAAGCTGGCGGCCGTGGAGCGGCTGAAGGCCGTCGTCCAGGGGATGGTCTACTAGCCCCTACGGCCACTTCACCTCGGGCGGCATCGAACTGAGAATCGATTCGACGTTGCCGCCGGTCTTCAGGCCGAAGGTGGTGCAGCGGTCGTAGAGAAGGTTGACCTCGACGTAGCGGCCGCGGCGGACCAGCTGTTCCTCGCGCTCCTCCGGCGTCC